>Ga0208278_1000975_pt1 | contig 14340 bp, 14 predicted proteins | sample ETN01SmetaG_FD_185794 | JGI IMG/M metagenome (GOLD analysis project Ga0208278, IMG submission 185794) | Marine microbial and viral communities from oxygen minimum zone, Eastern Pacific Ocean - ETNP2014F12-01SV259 (SPAdes) (version 2) | ecosystem: Environmental > Aquatic > Marine > Oceanic ...
CTCTTCTGCGCTGCCGGTGTTGACGTAAAAGAACATGATTTTGTGGCCGCGCGGCATGTATTTCTCCATGTTTTCTGGGGAGGCGTTGACGAAGAGGGCACTGCGTTCTCCCGGCTTTAGTGCGCCGAAGAGCATGCGGTCGCTGAGCTGCGCGAAATCTCCGAGCTGGCGCAGGTCTTCCGATTCGTAATCGTCGCTCTGCAGTTCGGCCAGGCGTAACAGGCGCAGTACGTTGGCGGCGCGCGGGCGGTCTATCACCCCGGCGATGGCCGCGCCCGTGGCTTCGATTTCGCCGAGCACTCGCAGGTAATCGCGCAGAATCTCATCAGAGCGACGCTGCTCGCTGCTGTGCAACCCGAGATACAGCAGCAGGCCGTTGTCCAGCAGCGCCAGAGTGGGGGCCGCGTCGCTTTCGGTGGCGGCCAACCGCGCGAGTTCGCGCAGCTCTGCGAGGTCGCGCCGCGAATCGACAAGTGCGGCGGGAATCAGGTGTTCACCCAGATACAGGTCCTCGTTCTCGTAGAACAGACGCGGTTGCGAGGCGCATGTGGGCGCATCTTCCAGCCCGTGGCGGAAGATGATGCTCCCGGTGTTGATGAGGTAATAGAGCGCGATGCCGTGGCGGTCGGGGTACAACTGCGAGCCGTCCGCGGCGATGACGTTGGCGCGCGGTGGGTGCGGCGGGCACGGGAAAACGGCGTGCGGCGGTTCTTCGGTGGGGATGGCGCCCGCCCAGTGCAGCGAGAGAGCGCGCTCGATTTTGCGCTGCAACGCGGCGTCATCGCCGACCAACGCCCTCAGCGCGGCGCGGGCCTGTGGCAGGCGCGCGGCCAACTCGGTGGAGCGCGCGGCCAGAGTCGCGCCTATCCCGGCCACCTGCTCGGTGAGTTGGTTCAGTTCCAGCGTCATGGCTCAGAGGCGCTTTGTGCTCCTGCCGGTGTTGAACAGCGCCACGCGCTCGTCCGGCTGCAAGCAGCTGTGTCCGTTTTTAGGGGGTCGTACTAGAGGGAAAGCGGGGCTGGGCGCGCGGCGGAAAAAGTCCTGTAACTGCTCAAAACCGTTGTCACTTCGGCATTCAGAACAGGCCGGATTGCTCAGAAATGACATGGTGAGCGATTATAGCACGCGTGCCGCCGCGTGCCGCGCGTGCTGCTAAAGTGAGATCAGGCTTCCCAGCCCGAGCCGTTCGGCCCCGGCTAGCGCGATTTGCGCTGCGGCGACATCTTGCACCGCCACGCCGCACGATTTGAAATAGGTGATCTGCTCAGGCGAGGTGCGCCCAGGTTTTCCCCCGGCCACAATCTCGCCCAGTTCAGCGTGAATATGTTCTTCCGTGACCACGCCCGCGCGGATGGGCGCTATCAGGTCGCCGGCCTCGGCCAACACGCCCTCGCGCGAATCCACCACCACCAATGCGCGGCGGATGGTTTCAGCATCCACCTCTTGCATCTCGGGCGTGAATGCGCCCACCGCATTGATATGCATGCCGGGCTTCAGGTCGGCACCATCGAAAACCGGGCTGCTGGAGGTGGTGGCGGTGCAGATGATGTCTGCCCCGGCGAGTGCCTGCTGCGGTGATGCGGCCACGCGCAGGTCGTTCGGAATCGGTCCCTGCCCGCGCATCTCGGTGACGAACCCGTCGGCTTCGGCGGGATTGGGATTGTAAACCGCGCCGCGCTTAATGGCGCGCACCGTGCAGACCGCCCGCAGCTGCGTGCGCGCCTGCACCCCGCAGCCGAAGATAGCCAAGGTGGCGGCATCCGGGCGCGCGAGCAGGTCGGTCGCGGCGCCGCTGCCAGCGCCGGTGCGGATGGCGGTCAGCGTCCCGCCCTCCAGAAGCGCCAGCGGCCGCCCGCTGTCGGCTTCCAGCACCAGCACAACCGCGTGAATGAGCGGCAGGCCGCGCGCCGGATTCTCAGAGAAGACCGAGACCACCTTGACCGCGAGACCGTCCGCGGCATCGCCATGCATTGCGGCGGGCATGAAGAGCGCTACCCGGCTACCGGAGTCCATTTCGATGCGGCTGCGCAGCGGCACGGTTGCCTCGCCGACAGAGAGTTGCCGGTAAGCCTCCTTCATCCCTGCGATGGCGGCATCCATGGGCAGGGCGCGGCCGACGTCCTCGGCGGTGAGAATGCGGATCTTCACTTAGGGTGCTGGTTGTTGTCGGGCTGCCGGTTGTGGTCGGCCGCCGCAGGCTAGCTCAGGTCTCGCCCAGATAAGCCTGGCGCATCATCTTGTTTTCACGCAGGTTCGCAGCCGTGTCGGCCAGCACGATTTTGCCCGTCTGGAGCACATAGCCGCGGTCCGCGATAGAAAGGGCCATGTTCGCGTTTTGCTCGACCACGAATATTGTCGTACCCTGCCGGCTGATCTCCTGGATGATGTCAAAAGTTTGTTGTACGAACAGAGGTGACAAACCCATGGATGGCTCATCCATGAGGAGCAAGGACGGGCGAGACATCAGCGCGCGCGCCATTGCCAGCATTTGCTGCTCGCCGCCGGACATGGTACCTCCAAGCTGCCCTGTGCGCTCCTTCAGCCGTGGAAATAGTCCGAAGACTCGTTCCATGTCCTCTTGAATACCACTCCGGTCATTGCGCAAGAAGGCGCCCATTTCCAGATTTTCTTGTACTGTCATGCGCCCGAAGATGCGCCGGTTCTCTGGTACCATCGAGATGCCACGCTCTACCAGTTGTTGTGTGTTCAGGCCGTCGATCTGCTCGCCGTTAAATTCAATTGTGCCGTTACTGGGTCGCACCATGCCGATAACTGTCCGCAAAGTGGTAGACTTTCCGCTGGCGTTACCTCCCAACAGGCAAGTAATTTCGCCCGCGTTTATCTCGACATTTACATCGCGCAGGATTTGGATAGGGCCGTAATGAGTATCCACATGGCTTAGCTTTAGCATGGGGCGGCCATCAGCTTTCATCTTGTTCCTCTCGCGTAGCTTTTCGGCCAAGATAAGCTTCAATCACGTGTTCGTCGTTGGCGACGTTTTCATAGCTTCCTTCGGCGATCTTGTGTCCGTAATCCATCGCGACCACACGGTCGGAAACGCCTTTCACCACTTTCATGTCATGTTCGATGAACAGGATGGTGAAACCACGCTCGTCTCTGAGTTTGCCGATAAGTGAAGCTATTTCCTCAGTTTCCTTCGGATTCATGCCGGCCGAAGGTTCGTCCATCAGGATTAGCTTGGCCTCCGTCCCCATGGCGCGGGCGATCTCCAACCGCCGGCGGTTGGCGTACGAGAGGCTGTTTGCTGGCTGATCAAGGCGGTAGCCGGCCAGGCGCGACCCGAAAAAGGCCAATTGCTCCTCTGCCTTTTCACGTATTCTCGCTTCCTCGACTCGATAGCTGGGCGGCCGGAAGACGGCGCCCAGCACCCCGCTTCGACTTCGGCAATGCTGACCCACCATGACGTTCTCCAGGATAGTCATTTCCTGAAACAAACGCACGGTCTGGAATGTGCGGGCTAGCCCGAGTTTGGTAATCTGATAGGGGGACAAGCCCAACAAGTTGTGCCCACCGAACGTGACCTTCCCGCCATCAGCAGGATAGAACCCGGTCACTAAATTGAAGAATGTTGTCTTTCCAGCGCCGTTGGGCCCAATCAGACTGACAATTTCGCCCTCTTCGATGTGGAAATCCAGATCATCTACGGCATTTAGTCCGCCGAAACTTTTTACCAACCCATGGGATTCAAGTAAATGTGGCATGACGTCTTGTTATCCCTGCCTTTTACGCAGCAGAGTCTGAACCTGCCGCTTCAGCCTCTGCTGCCATCCGCATCCAGTCGTCTTGGCCAAGCTCTTCACCCTGTAGTTCGCGCCCCCGTCCGGCGCTTGGCAGCAAGCCCTGTGGCCGTACCAGCATCATGATTACCATCGCCGCGCCGTAAATAAGCATGCGATATTCGGAAAACTCGCGGAGCAACTCCGGCAAACCCACCAGCGCAAATGCACCTACCACCACTCCAGGCAGGCTTCCGATGCCCCCGACAATAAGCAAGCCAAGCGCAGTGATAGAAACTTCCACCTTGAAGCTGTGCGGATAGATCGTGCCCAATTTGGCCGCGAAGATGGCGCCGCTCACGCTGGCTATAAGCGCACCCATCGCAAAGGCCAGCAACTTGTAGGCCGTGGTGTTGACACCCATTACATCTGCCACCTGCTCGTCCTCGCGCATGGCGCCCCATGCCCGCCCGACGCGCGAGCCTTTCAGGCGTGCTGTGATAAAGTAGGCAATGAGACAGCTGACCAGGATTAAGTAATAAAGTTTCTGTGGCCCGACGAATTCTATGCCGCCGAGGTGTATATCGGGTATCTTGATAATGCCCTGCGCGCCGCCTAACCACGGCTTGAACCAGTCCGATAAAGCCAGAATGCGAGCGATTTCTCCAAATCCCAACGTGACAATTGCCAGATAGTCACCACGCATACGTAACACCGGCGCACCGACCATCAGACCCGCTATGGCCGTAATGACCACTACTAGAGGTAGTGCACCCCAGAAGGACATTTGCGCGCCTCCGACAGAGGCATCCACCGTTGTTAGCAATGCCGTGCTGTACGCCCCGACTGCGAAGAAGGCTACGTAACCCAGATCCAGAAGACCCGCCATGCCCACGACGATGTTTATTCCCAAACCCATCACCACATACAGCCCGACCATGACCAAGACCTCGCTCGGATAGACTCCGACCACTCCCGGCACGAAAAGAAGCGCCGCTACACCGAGGTACAATGCGACCACGCGCTTTGCCCGCTCCAATGTCTCAGGTGGCGGTGCAGGCCATTGCTGCTTGCCGGCTCTTGACGCCTGCTGAACGGCGCGCAGCAGCAGCAGCACAATGGAGGCTGCTATTCCGAGGAACATGAGGGACTCAGCCAGTGTGATCGCAGCCGACACTATCGGCGCAGAAGAGGTCAGGCCCCCCTCCGTGCTTCCTTGCGGTGCGGTGAACCCTTCAAGGATCAGCCCAGGGCATTGTGCCAGATTGATGTCACCGGTCGTTACCCCGGGGCAAGCGGGTAGTGTGGGCGGGTACGCGGTTTCAATGCCGAGAAACCATGCCAAGCGAAGGAGCAGCGAAATAGACAATAAGGCGGCCAGCGTTGTCCGGAGCCATGGCGGCAGCCAGGCGGTGAGAATGCTGATGACACGCGCGTAAAAATCCGGGATGTAACTCCAGAACGCAGTAATCGCCGCGGTTGCTACAACCGTGATCCCCGCGCCCTGTGATGAGAGACCACGTCCCGTATAAAGGAGTTTGTAGAAACTCTCGGACCACCCGGGCTGGTCCAGGGCAATCCGCATCAAGTCGGAGAGCAGGCCCAACAGCGCCACCATACCAATCCCGAATATTAGCGGTCGCCGTACGGAAGCAGGCAGCAAGTACAGTGCGCCGCCGGCCAGACCCAGAACAGCGCCGAGTACAACGATACGCAACACGCCCGCCGCCAGCCCCTGCCCGAAAGGAAGTAGGGAAAGCACGGCCGGGGTGACCCCTTTCTCCAAGAGCAGCAGTTCGAGCAGCTTGGGAGAGGCGCTGACCAACACGTCTCGGATGTTGAACCGGTCAAGAACCAGCATGAGAAGGCCGAGTGCAAGACCGCTGATAATCCCGGCCGTGATGCTGTGCGCTGTGTCTCCTAGGCCTGGCGCCTTGCGTTCCGCCTCGTGGAGTGGATTGATGTGCTGGTCAACCTGCCGCATGGTCAGATAGCCTATCATCAGGCCGGCGAGCAGCAGCAATATGTGTCCGAGCGAAATCACGCCGGTGATGATATCGCGCTCTCCAAAAGTCTCAATCAAACCGACGAGGCAGAGATAGAGCGCCACGATGGCGCCAAAGAAACCCATCCTCAGGCCTAACTTGAGTTTCGTGTTATCCATCGCTATCTTCTTTCGCCTTCTGCCGGTGCTGCTTTCCTGACGGCGCGGGCATCAGGCTTTCTCCTCGGACAGCTTTTCGCCCAGGATGCCTTGTGGTCGGAAAATCAACACGAGTACTAGCATTACAATAGCGATGGCATCGCGGAGCTGATTTGCACCTGGAATGCCCAGTCCCTCAAGCACCAGGTTCGGCCCGATTGATTCAACGACCCCGAGAAAGATCCCACCCAACATAGCGCCGGGAATGTTTCCGATGCCGCCTAACACGGCGGCAGTAAAAGCCTTGAGCCCTGGAATGAAGCCCATGAATGCCGAGATTCCTTGCGGTTGGTACAAACCTCTCAACACGCCGGCAGCACCTGCCAGAAGCCCCCCAATGGCGAAGGTAATGAAGATGACCCGATTGACATCGATGCCCATGAGCGCCGCGATTTCTTTGTCTTCGGACACAGCGCGCATGGATTTACCGGTCTTGGTACGCTCCACGAACCAGAACAGTGCGGCCATCAGCAGCAGCGCGCTCACCAGCACCACGACCTGAACTATCTGGATGCTTGCGCCGCCGATTACCCATCTCCCCCGCAGAATCTCGAACGCCGGGTAGGCTTTGAAGCCAGATCCATAAAGGCCGCGAAAAGTGTATTGCAGGAAAAAAGAAGCGCCGATGGCAGTGATCAGGGGCACCAGCCGGGGTGCATTTCTCAATGGGCGGTATGCTATGCGTTCCAGCAGGACGGCGATGATTGTGGAGGTTGTCATGGCCACCAGCAGTAGAGCGCCGATTGTCAGCAGCGGATGCTTTTCCAGATAGCCGGAATTCGCTAGAGCACGGGCCGCAAAATAGGCTGTGAATGCCCCGGCCATGAACACCTCGCCGTGGGCAAAGTTGATCATCAAGAGAATGCCGTACACCAGGGAGTATCCCAGGGCAATCAGGGCGTAAACGCTTCCCTGTGCCAGCCCGGCGACAATCAGGCTTATCCAGTTGCTGGCTGAGTATCGGCCGGAGGCGATGGTGGCAGATGCGCCCCAAACGATGAGGATTACCACTCCTACCCGAAGAGCCCAGAGCAGGAGCGCAACCCATGAAAACCGTTCCGGCGCATTTCGAAACATGCGGTTTGTCTTCCCTCTTTATTATGACTATGTCGCAAGCGTTGCGGGCTGCAAAGGTACCGTGCCCAGCTAGCCCGTTTGGGTCGCGCAGTCCGTCTATCATCCAGCTGCGCAATTCGGGCACCCGCGTCGGGCTTCCGCAAAGAAAAAAGAAAGAGGGGGCAGTGTATCATCGATTGTGGGCTTCTGTCAATTCGATTGTGTGTCTCAGACCACATCCGACAACCGTCCCGGCTGTTGCGCTGACGTATAAATACCTTTTCTCGGCGAATACCTGCCAATTGAATAAGCGGTAAAATTGCGCGCATGTTTCGAGTGTTCCGCGCGCCCCGCTGGCTGCTCGCGCTCTGGGTCGTGCAGGCCGGCACAGTGTTGGTCTTCCTCAGTTTTGCCGGCGCGCTCCCGCTCATCAAATCTGAATGGGGATTGAGCAATGCGCAAGCCGGCGTGATTCAGGCGGCCACTCAAGCGGGCTACATCACCGCTGTGCTGGTGCTTTCATCAGTCACTGACTACCTGCCGATGAGACGTTTGCTCCCGGCATGCGCCCTGTGGGCCGGTCTGGCAAACCTTGGATTCGCGCTGCTGGCGCGCGACATGACTAGCGCGATTGTCTGGCGCGCGCTGACCGGGATGGGGGTGGCGGGCATCTACATGCCGGGAGTGCGCTTGATATCCGAGCGGGTATCTGCGGAAAGGCGCGGCGGGTCGGTGGGGGTGTTTGTCTCTGCCTTTACGCTCGGGTCGGCGGCCTCTATTGCTCTGGGCGGCAGTCTCTCCACCGTGCTGGGGTGGCGCACCGCCTTTGCCTTGCTTTCGGCCGGGCCAATAGTCGGGGCGCTGGTGGTGTGGCGCGCGCTGCCCGGAATGCCACCGAAGCTCAACACGTTGCCAGCCGCGGAGGCGTCGCCTTCCATTGCAGAAGTGTTGCGCAATCGGCCCGCATTGCTTGCTATCGGCGCGTACACAGCCCACACCTGGGAGGTACTGGGGTTGCGCAGTTGGCTGCCGGCTTTTCTGGCCACCGCGCTGATGCTCGCTGGACGCGGCCTGCATGCTGCCACGGCTGCGGGCGCAGGCCTCGCGGGCACGGCCACCCTCACCGGTGCGGCGGCTACAGCTGCGGTGGGCGCTCTCTCAGACCGGGCGGGCCGCTCGCTTACAATCATCATGGTCGCTAGCGTCAGCCTGATATTAATGCTGAGTATGGGTTTTGTGCTGGGTGCGCCCCTGATTCTCGCTGTGTCTGTTGCCATAATCGTGGCCGTGGCCGCCAACGCCGATTCGGCGGTGATTTCCACCACGCTGACCGAAAATGTGCCCGGCAGGTACCTCGGGCGGGCGCTAGCAATGTATTCCTTCTGTGGGTTTAGCGCTGGTACTCTCTCGCCGATACTGTTCGGGGCTGCGCTAGATTACCTTAATCCCGCCAGTTTAACTGGCGCGGCCGCTGTTCCCCTGCGCTGGGAGGGCGCTTTTGGGGTACTCGCGCTCGGGTCGCTGGCCGCGCTGGCAGCGGCCGTTGCGCTTCACAAAGTTCTGCGACCGCGTGCGGGAACGTGACCCACATTCCGTGCTTTCCACGCTGGCCTTATGGCTGGCGAGAGACCGGCTCCGTTCCGCGGAGATGCCACTCTGTGGGCATCGCCCCCGCGTCGTGGGATTCACGCGCCAATGGTAGAATCTGCCGGCAGATGAGAAACGTGGATTTGAAGCGGGTTATTGTTAGATGCGGGGATTAATTCTGCGCTGGGGCGTGAACGCGGTAGCCATCTGGGTGGCCTTTCGGGTGGTTCCCGGCATCACGCCAGTGGACAACAGCGTGGAGGCCGTTATCGTCAACGCGCTTATTTTCGGGCTGGTGAACGCGTTCATTCGCCCGCTGTTGAAATTCCTGACCTGCCCGCTCATCATTCTTACGCTTGGGCTCGGCGCGCTGTTGGTGAACACCGTCATGTTCGCGCTGGCCGGGCTCATCGGGCGCTATTTCGGTTATGGGTTCCGCGTGGATGGGTTCGAAGCAGCTTTCATGGGCGCGCTTGTGGTCAGCCTAGTGAGCGTGCCGATTAGCTTCCTGTTGCGCAGTGCTTTCAAGCGTTGACCGCAAAAGCCAGCGCGCCGAGAGTTCAGCCCCCGTAGAACCAACCGGTGCTGCCCATCTCCAGCGATCTGGCTTCAGCATCCCGCAAACCGACAGAGATCACTTCGGCCACGTAAACAGTGTGGTCGCCGCCCGGCACTGCGCCTGTGACGCGCGCCTCGAACCAGCCCGGCAGGTCGGTTAGCAGTGGCGCGCCGGTTTCCGGCCCCGGTTCGTAGGCGAAACCGTTGATATCCCCGTTCCCCACTTCGGTCGGCCGGAAGAAAGCGGAAGCTAGGTCTTTTTGTCCGGCGGCGAGGATGTTCACGGCAAAGGCGCGGCTGCGCTCTATGAGCGCGTGCACGCCGCTGTCAGCCTTCACGCCCACCATCACCAGCGGTGGTGCAAACGAAGCCTGCGAGAGCCAGTTCACGGTGCCGGCTGCCAGTTCTTCTCCGGCGCTGGATGTCAGCACGTAAAGTCCGTATGTAATTTTGCGTAGCACGGTTTTTTTGGCGTCTGCGTCCACGGTGCACCTCCGGAAGATGGTGCCAGATTCAATCAGTGATTGGGTCTTCTGGCCATGGCGGTTGGTCAATCAGTTTCGCGTGAATGTAACGCGCCAGAATGGCAGCGGAGGCCATCATGGGCACGATGAGCAATGCGGCGAGGATGCCTTTGACCGCCAGCGCGCCGATCACACCCACGAAAATCACCCCTGGGTGCAGGCGCAGATTGTGGCTCATAATCTGTGGTCTTAGCCAGATGTTCTCCACTTGCTGCACCAGAAAGTACAGCGCGGCCACAATGAGCGCGAACCACCCGTTAGGCAGCGCGAGGTGACTGGAGCCGAGCACCAGCGCCACGATGACTGCTACCGCTCCGGCCACGGTCGGCCCGAGCGATGGCACCAGATCCAGCAACCCGGCCAGCACCCCGAGGATGACCGCCCCAGGCAGGCCAATGGCCAGTCCGCCGATGGCCGCCAGCGTGCCCACAATTGCTATCAGCAGCAGTTGGCCGCGAAAAAATGCATTGCAGGCGCGGTCGATTTCCTTTAGCAGCCGCTTCCACTCCGGGCGCGCGGTCGGGGGCGCCAGCTGCAGCAGCCCATCCGCCAGCCGGTTTCCATCTTTGAGCAGATAGAAAAGCGTCACCATGGTCAACAGTACCCAGACCACGTTTTCGGTGAAAACGGCCAGAAAGTTGAGCGCGTTGCGGGCGAGCGCCGCGACCGAATCGGCAATAAACTGGTCCAAATTGGTCAGCCAGTCAGCGGGAAGAATGGAAAACCCGGCGAATGAAAATGAGCGCGAAAGCAGGAGTGGCACTGTATCAAGGACCCAGATGATGGCATCTGAGAAACCGCGCAGCTGCCGAACCAGATATGGGGTAGCGACAGCCGGGATGGCCACCAGAATCACCGCGAAAATGGTGTACACCACGCCCACGGCGAGGCCGTGGTTGAGGCGAGTGCGACGGCATAGCCAACCGACGACCGGATTGAGGATGAAGGCCAGCAGCGCCGACACCACCAGCGGACCTATCAGCGGACGCGCCGCTGAGAGCAGCCAGATGAGCCCTGCCGCCAGGACAAAAAGGACTGCGTAGCGCGTGGTGTCGTTCCAGCTGTTATCCATTGAGGGGTGAGACCTTATCCCTCTTCCTGCGGCGGGCGCGGCGCCATTCCGTACACGCGGCTCACCGGCACAGTGAAAAGAATGCCGGTGTCGGGCGCGTCCAGTCCGCCAACCACATCATCAGCCACCTTGATCAGCTTTTCCAGCAGCGCTTCGTCGTCCACCACAGTGAAGAAAGTGCGGTGGTGATATTCCTTTGCTCGGAGCAAATCCGCTAGGCTGGGGTAGAAGGGCAAATCGCCCATTTCGGTGGCGCGGCGCATGTGCCCCAGTCCGGTGGTGTCGATGCAGGTGACGCCTTTCGCGCCGGCGGCATCCCACGCTTCGAGCAAGTCAGCGCACTTGTCGAGGTCGTTTAGTACGAACATCAGCATCTGGTTCATGGCGTTTCCCCTATTCTGGCGCGAGCGCCGGTTCTGTGGCCATCGCCGGCTCAGAGTCAGCCGCAAGGCGGTGCAGCAGGATGGGCGTGAGCAGCGTGACCACAATCACGGTTACTACCGTCATGGAGAAAATCTCCTGGCTGATGAGATGATGGGTGAGCCCCAGAGTGGCAACGATTAGCCCGACCTCTCCGCGTGAAATCATTCCGGCGCCCAGCTGCAGCGATTGGCGCGGACTCATGCCGCCCATGCGGGCTCCTAACCCACACCCCAGCAGCTTGCTGGCCACCGCTACCACGATAATGGCCAGGGTCATCCACAGCAGGCCGCCGCTCAGGTTTCTGGCATTTGTCTGCAGCCCGATATTGGCGAAGAACACCGGCACGAAAAGCGAGTAAGCGATTGTCGAAACACCCTCAATTGTGCGCTCGCGTTGCGACGTACGGCTGAGTAACAGGCCTGCAAGAAATGCGCCCGTGATCGCGGCGATGCCGCCCAGTGCTTCGGCGGCCCAGGCGTAAAGCAGCCCGATGATTAGTGTGAAGAGATACAGGCCTTGATTGATGTGCAGGCGGTCGACGCGATTGGCGAGCCGCGGTAGCAGCCATATTCCGATGGCGATGCTGGTCGCGAAATACCCCACCATTTGCAGTAAAACTTGCAGCACCTCTCCAACTCCGGCAGCGCCCATATCTCCGGTTAGTGCGGTGAAAACGGAGAGCGCCAGCAAGACGAGCACATCGTCAAAGACGGCCGCGCCCAGCATGGCCACTCCCACGCGGCTGCGTAGTAGACCCAGCTCCATCAGCGTCTGCGCCGAGATACTCACGCTGGTGGCGGCCAGAATCAGGCCGACAAACATCGCCTGACGGGTGGAGAGCCCGAAGAGAATACATACGCCCCATCCCATCAGCACCGGAATGGCCACTCCGAGCGTCCCTGCCAGAGCGGCGACCTTGCTCGATTTGGCTAACTCGTTTATGTGCAGTTCCAGCCCGGCGAGCAGCATGAGCAGGATGACGCCAAACTCGGCCAGGTGCCCGATAAACTCGCCCAGATGCCCGTCACTGAACACGCCCCAGTGCAGCATGTTTAGCACGGTGGGACCCAGTACAAGCCCGGCGAGCAGCTCACCGAGCACTGCCGGTTGCTTCCAGCGCGTGCTGATGTAGCCGCCGGTTTTGGCGCCCACGATTATGATAATCAGCGCCAGCACGAATTGTAGGAAGTTAGTCATGATTCCCCGCTGGGAGCGGTCGCGCTTATTATACCGAACAGTTGCTCGCTACGGGCGCAGGCGTTTCCAGAAATAGAAGGCTAGTAGCGGCATGCCAATCAGGAACGGCAGCAGCCGCAACGGCTCCAGCGCCGGAAACGCAAAACCGGCGACGCCTACGAGCGGGAAGGAAAGCAGCAGTACAAAGATAATCCACTCTAGTCCGGATTTACGTGGGAAGGCCAGCGCGAAGGCGAGCACGCCGGCAAACGCCGTCATCCATTTCAGGTTGGCGAAAATGTATATCAACGGAAGGTCCGGCTCGGTGAGCGGCACTCCGCTTTGCGCAAGCAGCGCATATGTGATGAAGAAGGCATTTTCACCGGCATCGAGTGAGGCGGCGAGCAAACTGGCGTTCAAACCAAGCAGGGCGAGTGGGCGGCTCTGCGGAGCAGTGACCGCGTGCAGCCCGATGAAAACAACCGCATAGCCGAGAATGAAGAGCGAGTCGCCGGCGAATGCGCGCAGCACCTGCTGCGGATAAAGGTTGGTGGCGCGCACGAACTCGGAAACCGGGCCCGATGGCGTGCTTGGCTGCACCTGGATGCCGGCGTCCGGGAAGAACGCGTTCAGCAGAAAGATTATCAGGCCGATGAATGCCAGCAGGGCCGCCGCTGCCGCGGCGCGCATGGTGGTTTCGGTGCGCATCAGGGTTACTGCCCGGGGCAGCCAGTTGCATGGATTATAATGTGGAACAGCCTCCATGCAACCCGCGCTGCCCGCTGAAGCTCTGGTCCTCGTCGCCATTTTGCCAGACCCGCGTGATCAGGAAATCGCGCGCGTCATGGACTGGTATCGTATGCCCTATCGTCGTGCGCCCAAAACAATCGACGTGGAATACCTGGCCTTTTATCAGACGGTGCGATTCGGCGCGAAAAAATGGCCATCCACTACGTCGTCCCGATGCTGAGTCACGAGCTGGCCACCCGCGCAGAACTGTTGCAGGATGAACTCAACCATCCCCGCGCCGGATGGACCGGGCTGCACCTGCCGGAAAATACGCTGCGCGAACAACCCGAATCCGCCCTGAGCAAAATCATGCAGGCAGTGGAAAATCTGGGCGGCGCACGGGACGAACTGACTGCGCTCAAAAAGAGATGAACATCCTCTTCCGCAACGCCAACATCATTACCCATTCCGAGACGCGCCGGTGCGATCTGCTGGTGGAGGGCGAGAGAATCGCCGCGATCGGGCAAGAATTGCCGGCGGCGGACGCCGAGGTGGTGGATTGCAGCGGCCTGAACTTGCTTCCGGGCGGGGTCGAGCCGCATGCCCATCTCGCGCTCCCGATGTTCAGCACGGTCAGCTCTGACGACCATTATAGCGGCCACCGTGCCGCTGCTTTCGGGGGAACGACAACAGTTCTGGATTTCACGGCTCAGTCCCGGGGCGGTTCGCTTCAAGAGAGCATCGAGGCGTGGCATGCCAAGGCGCAGAGACTGGCTGCCGTGGATTATTCCTTCCATGTCAACGTGACTGATTTCAATCCCTCCGTGGCGGCCGAGATTTCCCGGCTGCCCGCGCAGGGGTTGACCTCGCTCAAGGTGTTCACCGCATACAATGGCCGCCTGCGTATCGCCGATGACGACATCATGCAGGTGCTGCGCATCGCGCGTGAGCACGGCATGCTTGTGCTGCTGCACGCGGAGGACGGCGACGAGATAGAGGCGCTGGTGAGCAACGCTCTCGCGGTCGGGCACGGAGAGCCAATCTGGCACGCCCGCACCCGACCGGCCCGGGGGGAGGTTGTGGCTGGTCAGCGCGCAATCGCGCTGACCAGCGATGCGGAAGCGCCGCTTTATGTCGTCCACGTGACCACGGCGGGGCTGGTGGAGCAGCTGCGACGCGCGCGCGCGCGCGGCGTCCCGGTCATGGGCGAGACCTGCCCGCAATACCTGTTTTTCACGGAAGACCATCTGATGCGGCCCGATGGCGCAAAGTGGG
>Ga0208278_1000984_pt1 | contig 14264 bp, 11 predicted proteins | sample ETN01SmetaG_FD_185794 | JGI IMG/M metagenome (GOLD analysis project Ga0208278, IMG submission 185794) | Marine microbial and viral communities from oxygen minimum zone, Eastern Pacific Ocean - ETNP2014F12-01SV259 (SPAdes) (version 2) | ecosystem: Environmental > Aquatic > Marine > Oceanic ...
CACCGATTCCGGGAATCAACATTTCTGTTGATTCAGCAAGTTCACCGCAGCAGGTAGCTACGACTTTACAGATTGTATTTTTACTGACAGTCCTGACAATGGCTCCGGCCATTTTGATTATGACTACATCTTTCACACGTTTTGTGATTGTACTGTCATTTTTGCGTCAGGCTATCGGCACACCACAGGCACCTTCAAACCAAATCGTGATTGGTCTGGCGCTATTTCTTTCTTTGTTTGTGATGATGCCTGTCTGGGAAGAAGTCAATACTGCTGCACTAGAGCCTTATTTGGATGAGACAATTTCTCAGGAAGAATTCATGGACCGTGCGGCTTTACCAATTAAACGATTTATGGGAAAGTTTACACGTGAAAAAGATCTAGCTTTGTTTGTTCGTATTGCTAAAATAGAACGTCCAAATAATCTTGATGATGTCCCAATCTGGGTTATGATACCTGCTTTTGTAATTAGTGAACTGAAAGCCGCGTTTCAAATCGGATTTTTATTGTATGTCCCGTTTCTTGTAATTGACATGGTTGTTGCCTCTATCTTGATGGCAATGGGTATGATGATGATGCCGCCAGTAATGATTTCATTACCTTTCAAGCTGATGCTTTTTGTGCTGGTTGACGGCTGGCATTTGATTCTAGGTTCAATGGTTAAAAGTTTTGTAGATTTCTAATTCATTTTTTAATCCTCTATTTGAGATAAATTTATGACAGAAGCTCTTGTTGTCTCAATCATGATTGAAGCCATGCGAATGGCCACCCTGCTTGCGGCACCTATGCTGATTGGTGCACTTGTTGTGGGTCTACTGGTCTCCATTTTCCAGGCAGTAACGCAGATTCAGGAGCAGACATTGGCCATTATTCCTAAAATGGGTGCAATGATGGCTGTTTTAGCAATCCTGTTCCCCTGGTTTCTCTCACAGGCAACTACCTACATGTCCGGTATTTTCACCAACATCCCAAGGTATATTGGCGGATAAAAGCTAATAGATAAACCTGCTCTTAATTCATTAAGCAAGACCCAAATAATTTGTCTCAAGTAATTTCTGGCTAGACCATCCTGTTCCGATATTGGATAATGGTGTTCAGACAGTTGAACTATTCCAAAACAACAATAATTCAATAAAATTAATTTAAAAAAACTATGAGTAAAACTTCTGATCCTGAATTGGAAACCGATGATAATCCTCAAGAGGAAATTATAGAAATAGAGGGAGACAGCTTAGAGGCAATCACTGAAGAAAAATCCCTCGTCATCAGTGAAGATATTTTCCCGGACTCCCTGCTCATCGTACCACTCTACGATCGCCCGCTCTTTCCGAAAATGCTGCTGCCGGTTATCATTTCCGATGAAAAACTGGAAAATGTTTTAGAGGATGAATTAAAAGGTCCTTTAAAATATGTCGGTCTGGTTTACAGTTATGAACCTGATGTGCAGAATGACGAGACTGAAGCAGAAAACATTCCTGACAAACTGGCAAATATAGGAGCTGTTGGAAGGATCGTACAGGCATCAAAGCATGGTAATGACCCGATGCATATAATCGTGCAGGTCATGGAGCGATTTGAAATTCTTGAAATAATTGCTGAAGATCCTGTCTACAGAGCAAAAGTTGAATATCTACAGGGTACAGACGATCAAAAATCTGAGTATGAATTAAAAGCCTTTTCTGTTTCAATTATCAATTTTATTAAAGAACTGGTTCAGCTAAATCCATTGTTCAAGGAAGAGTTGGGTCTGTTGATGGGACGTATTAACCTCAAAGATCCTGCAACACTTGCTGACTTTGCGGCATCCATGACAACTGCATCCGGAAAGGAGTTGCAGGAAATATTGGAAACAATGAGCATCAAGGAACGTATTGAAAAAGCCTTAAATTTGCTGAGACATGAACTGGAAGTTGCTAAACTTCAGGTAAAAATTTCCCAGCGTGTAGAAGATCGGATGTCTCAGCAACAGCGTGAGTTTTTCCTTCGGGAACAACTCAAGGAAATTAAAAAAGAGTTAGGCATCACCAAAGAAGGTTCAGAAAGTGAGACAGAAAAATATGAAGCACGCATAAAGAAACTAAAACTTAGTGAAGAAGCCAAAGAGCGTATTGAAGAAGAATTAGAAAAAATGCGTTTAATCGAACCTGCATCGCCAGAATATCATGTTACCAGAACTTATCTGGACTGGCTGACAATATTACCGTGGGGTATTTACAGTAAAGATGTCTTCAATATCCAGCGTGCAGCTAGAATTCTAAATCGTGACCACTATGGTTTAATAGATGTCAAAGACCGTATCCTCGAACTGATCTCTGTGGGCATCATAAACGGAGACCTCGCGGGTTCTATTGTTTTACTGGTTGGTCCCCCGGGAACTGGAAAAACCTCTGTGGGTCAGTCTATTGCCAAAGCAATTGGACGTAAATTTTACCGTTTTTCTCTAGGCGGCATGCGTGATGAAGCGGAAATAAAAGGACATCGGCGTACATATATCGGGGCACTGCCTGGAAAATTTATTAATGCGATCAAAACCTGCAAAACGGCAAATCCGGTAATCATGCTGGATGAAATAGACAAAATCGGCGCGAGTTTTCAGGGAGATCCTGCATCTGCATTGCTGGAGGTTTTAGACCCTGAACAGAACAAAGATTTCCTTGATCATTATCTTGATGTCCGTTTTGATCTTTCAAAAGTCCTTTTTATTTGTACTGCAAACCAAACTGACACAATGCCACCGGCATTACTCGACCGGATGGAAGTCATCCGGCTTTCAGGTTATATCCTGGAAGAAAAACTGCAAATTGCCCGTAAACATCTTTTACAAAAACAACTCAAAATACATGGACTTAATAAATCACAGTTTTCTCTGCCGAAAGTTGTTCTACGTGAAATAATTGATGGTTATGCCAGAGAAGCAGGTGTAAGAAGTCTGGAAAACAATCTTAAAAAAATAATGAGAAAATCTGCACGTAAGATTGTAGAGGAAGAAATTGAAAATGTTAAGATTACTAAAGAAGATCTGCCTGAAATGTTGGGGCGCAAGGCTTTCGCAGAAGAAACACGTTACAAAAAACCTAAAGTTGGAGTCATAACCGGTCTGGCATACACAAGTGTCGGCGGAGCAACTTTGTTCATAGAAGCATCTTTTGTGGAAGCTAAGACTCCGGGATTCAAGCAGACAGGCCAACTTGGTGACGTGATGATAGAATCAACGGAGATCGCTTACACATATATCCGTTCAAAAGGCAGCAGTGATGAAAGAATTAAAAAATTCTTTGCAGAAAACTTTGTCCACATGCATGTACCGGCAGGAGCTACTCCTAAAGATGGCCCTTCTGCTGGAATTACAATGGCTTGTGCACTTTACTCAATGGTTGAAAATCAAGCTGTTATTGCTGATATAGCCATGACCGGAGAGTTAACTCTTACTGGTTTGGTTATGCCTATTGGTGGAGTAAAAGAAAAAACAATTGCTGCCAGACGTACCGGTATTTCTCAATTAATTTTTCCTGCAGAAAATCAAAAAGATTTTGAAGATTTGGATGAAATAATAACTAGAGGCATCAAACCGCATTTTGTGAAAACTTTTGAGGATGTGCTGCCTATTTGTTTTCCAAATTTGAAAGGAACAAGTAAAAAGAAATCTGCAAAAAAATAAATTGACATTACATGCAATCCGTTTTTAACAATCCTGAATTTATTTCACTGCTGAGTTTGCTGTTTATCTCAGGTGCATTTGCGGGATTGTTAGCAGGTCTTTTCGGCGTCGGCGGTGGAATCATTTTAGTACCTGCCTTACTCTATGCATTTGATGAACTGGGTTATTCACCCGAAGTCACCGCACACATGGCAATAGGGACATCACTGGCGATTATTGTGCCCACCTCAATCACTTCCGCCTGGTCTCATTACAAACGTGGTTCAGGGAACATTATTTTATTCCGCAAACTGGCAATTCCAGTGATGTCCGGCGCTTTGCTTGGTTCATGGCTTGGCGGCAGTTTGAGTGGTGATTCACTCAAAGCAGTTTTCGCCACGCTGACAATGTTGATTGCACTAAATTTATTACGGAAAAACCATTTCGTACTGGGCAAAGAACTACCTACAGATTCAAAGCAGTGGAGTGCAACAGGACTGATCGGTCTGCTTTCAGCAATAATGGGAATAGGTGGAGGCGTTTTTTTCACCTCTTACTTTACTGCCTACAGTTTACCCATGCTAAGCGCAGTTGGGACATCAGCAAGTTTAGGATTGATGATTTCACTGCCTGGAGCAATCGGTTATATTTTCAGCGGTTGGTATAATCCAAATCTTCCTCAGTTAAGCTTCGGATATTTCAGTTTGATGAGCTTTCTTTTCATTTTTCCAATAACCATGTTCATGGCACCACAGGGAGCAAAGCTGGCTCACAGACTTGACAAAGACAAACTCAAACGCTGGTTTGCACTTTTCCTGATGGTTATGTCCCTGCGTATGTTTTACAAAGTTTATATTTGACTGGTTTCCTTCCTATGGCTACAGCAAAACCTTTCGTGATGGGAATCGGTGGCGGCTCCGGTTCCGGAAAATCAACGATTGTAAAAGAGATTTTAAAACAGTTAGGTACGGAAAAAGTTTCTGTTATCCAACACGATTCCTATTACAAAAATCGCCCTGAATTATCATTTGAGGAACGAACCAAAATCAATTTCGATCATCCTGATTCTTTGGAGACAAACCTACTGGTCGAGCACCTCAATCTGCTGATTTCAGGAATAAATGTGGAAATCCCAGTATTTCATCATTTTACTAAATATTTAAGAGATTCGAGTACGAAAAAAGTGGAATCACGACCTATCCTGATTGTGGAAGGCATTCTGGTATTAAATGATAAAGAACTCAGGGATTTGATGAATTTGAAAGTATTTATAGACGTACCCCCGGATTTGAGGTTCATCAGACGGTTAAAACGAGATTTATCTGAACACGGACGGTCTGTTGAATCCGTAACCAAGCAATACCTTGCTACTATACGTACAATGCATGAGGAGTATGTTGAGCCCAGCAAAATTTACGCAGATGTACTTATTCCAGAGAGTTGGAGCAATAGGGAGGCCGTTAATCTGTTGGTCTCACATTTACAAAGTCTTCAAGAGAAACATTTTTCATAATTTAGAATTATTTATTCAAATTCTTTTTCCAGTAAACGAATTACATCCTTATGCTGGAAATTTTTGGCGTAATCCAAAGCAGTTTTTTTGTCAAAATCAACCACCGCGGGATCACCACCTTTATTGAGCAATAATCCTATTGTTCCGATATTCCCTCTACGGGCTGCCAGGATAAGAGCCGTTTTTCCATTGTTATTCTGCATGTTTACTCTGGCACCACGTCTCAGCAATTCCCACATGGCTTGCGTATTCCCTTTTTCTGCAGCCCACATCAGTGCGGTCCAACCTGCTTGAGTACGTGCGTTCAGGTTCGCCCTTGATTCCAAAAATAAATTTAACATCACTAACTCGCCATGAAAAGCAGCCCACATAAGAGGTGTAAAATCTCCTATATCCGGATCTGCACCGTGCTCCAACAATAATTTAACAATTGCCTTATTTTTCATGGAAGAAGCCCAAATAAGCGGTGTGTCATCAAACTCATCCTTCAAGTCTACCACCGCGCCGTGTTCCGCCAGTAATGTCACAAGTTCTGCATTTTCTGTTTTTACTGCATGCATAAATGCAGTATAACCCTGTTGATCTTTTAATTCCAACTCAGCTCCGGAAAGCAGTAATTGCTCTACAGCAGGCTTATTCCCGCTTTTGACCGCCATTATCAGGGAAACCATGGGGGTTTCCGGAACGCTAATGTTTTCTACCGGTTCAGTGTTAAGCACTACTTGTGTCTTGTTGTCTGCTAAAAACACTTGCTGTATTTTACCTGACTGATAATCCGGCCAGAGCAAATACAACAAACTCAAAGCAACTGCGGTGAAGCATAAAAACAGCAGCCATCCAAGCCTGAACCAGGGTGAATATTTATCAGAAACATCATTCGGCAGGACAATCTCAACATCTTCCGGTTTATCATTTAGAAAAGGTTTTTCCGCTGCATACTTTTCCGGAGTAACAGTTTCAGGAATTAATCGCTTGAACACAACGTTATCTTCATCACTGGAAAAGTAGGGGGTTGAAAAACGAGAAAAATATTTGGGCTTTATCGTAAAAGCTGCTTTTTTTGGTTGCTGCTGTTCAATTATTTGAGGCCTACCTTCTGAGATTGCCAGCAGAATTGCTGGATCCAGCTGTGAACTTCCGCTTATTGAGATAGGAATGTTTTGCAGTCGGACATACCTGATAATCAACCCCAAAAGCTCATGCGTGTCCCTGCTAAAGACTTGCAAATTATCCAAATCAAGCGTAACCTTTCGCGTGTTAGCTGAAGCTAAACTTTTTTCAATAGCTTGCATTTCAGGCTGGATTTCTACCCGCCTTAACTCATCAATTACTTTCAAAGTCGTAATTTGATCTTTTTCTGTAAGAACTATTCGGTTCAACATTGTACTTTGATGATATTGGCAGGAAGGTTGCAGAAGTTAAGTAAGCCTCTATAATTTTTTCTCAGTATGAGAATCAGCAAAAAACACACCAAGTTTTTGACAATTTTCAAATGATAAATTTTACATGTAAATTACTTTTGGTGCAGTTTGTTTTTGCCTTATGTTTGACAACTGCTGCGGCTGAAGAAGAAGCGATTTTTTGGAAAGATCGACAGATTTCCCAATTGGAACAGCTTACTCCAAGTCTGGTGGAATCCGTGCAAAGTATGCAGAAAAAAATCAGTTCAGTCGCAATTTCAAGTATTTCATATGGAGATGCCCTGCCGAGCAGTTTTCGCAAAGTTGCAACTGCACGTTTACAGCAGACACTAACGAGTCTGATCAAGTTAAAAGTCAGTGTCTGCGAATCATGCAGTCAAATACGTACCGACATTTCAGGCAGTTTTCTAAAAATCAGCCGCGGTATCGCTGACGACAAATACCGTAGGGAGATTGCTAAAGAACTGGAAGTAGAGGGCTTTCTTGATATTGCTGTGTTTACCAGTGAAGGCGAGCAGCTTTCCATTTCACTTAACGCATATGAGGCAAAAGGTGGAGAAATAGTTTTTTCTAAAATAGTTACAGGAACACCGCCTAAGAGTGGATCTTACATACACGCGTTTTACGGCAAGATGAGTGTACCTATTACCTTCACCAGTTCAACTTCAGGGAGCGTTGTCACGGTTGAACATCAGGCGCGTGTACTCGGCGGAGAAAAAATGGTGCGGCTTACGGATGACTGGAGTTTTACCGGCGGCGGTGCAATGTTGAGTGATGACAACTCCAACTTGACAGATAAATATGAGTCATCCATCACTGGTTTTTTGATAGATGGCACAATAAGTTATGACGTTTTTAACTTTGGTGGAGAGCAGGTATCATTTTCTCTTCTTGGAGGTTTAGGTATGATGACAGTGACACCTTTCAATAATCCGTCATATTTCAAAACAGGATTTAGCTTTTCTGTAGCAGAACAATTGACACTTAATTACCATTACATGGCAATGCTGTCAACTGCCGAAAGTGCCACAGCTTCCGGAGCATCAATTATTTCTATAGGCTGGAAATTTTAATTTTTTAATTACGTATTTCAAAGATCTACGCTTATCATGAAACAATTTTATAATTTCAGCTTAATACGTTTATTTTATAAACTTACTTTTTTTGTAAGCATTTTCTTCGTGTTTGTTCTCAGCAGTTGCACGACGACAGAAGAAACAGTCGAACCTGTCGCAGAACTTCCGGTGAAGAAAAAAGTACTTTTCAATCAAAAGACTGATGGCGGAAAAAATTCCGTTACTGTTATAGAAGAGACACAGGGCAACAAAAGAATTCTACGTATTGTTTTGCAGCGTGGAGACCTGCAGTCAAACTTAATCCATCCGATTGACAGCCCTAATTTTGTCATTGCAGTACCACTACAGGATGCAACCAGTAAGCGTTTGAGTCTTAAAACCGCTGCATTTGAACAAAGTCTTAAACTCGATCTTGATCAATTACTCTCACGTTATCTGTCACCGGAACGTTTTAACGTTTCAGTAATAATTAATTGGGACCAAAAACTGCTGCAGGAGGTTCAACTCAAAAACCTGCCACTTGAGGCTGATGCCACAAAAGCTGATACAAGCGATGACGATACTGATCTTTCTGAAAGCACGAAACGCAACCATGAACTGAAAGAAGCTTTAAAATCAGTACAGGTCAGTGTTTTGTTGGATAACACATTACCTGAAACTCAAGAGCAGTTTTTAAAGAAACTGATTCCTGCACAGGAATTTTATCTTGCTGACCGTGGAGATACTGTAACAGTAGAAAGAACTTCTTTTCCAAAACCTTTCTCAGACAGTATTGCACCTTATGAAGAACAGATTGTCAGAAGGAAACTAACTGAGTTATTGTTGAAATATGTAGCAAAAACAGACTTTGTGGTGAATGTAAAATTTTCATTAATTGAAAGCAATGAAGAAACTACAAACGCACCACCGTCTGCCAGTAACATCAAAATGGAAATAAATTTACTACTTGATGAAACTGTTCTTCCTACTGTTGATACTTTCCTGAAAGAAGCAATCCCTCTGGCGATAAATTTTGATCAGAAACGTGGAGATACGCTGGCAATTATCCGCAAGGATTTTCCGGAACGTTCCGACAGTTCACTTTCACCGGAACAACGCGGTGCGCTTAAAGATTATCGTGCAAAAATACTTGAAGCATTCCAGACTGGTGACTACGTTGCCGGTCTAGAATGGGCTGCAAAAGGTTTGAAAGTCGCAGTGAAACGTTCAGACAAAATATTTATCCTGAAAATGAAAGGTTCATTACATTTTCTCCTTGAAGAAAAAGAGGAAGCTCTCGAAATGTGGCAGCATGTTCAACGTTTAGATCCAAAGGATGAAGAGGTACGTCAAATGCTGGATAATCTGGAGTAGGTAATGAAAAATAATAAATTTTTTGGCGCAGAAGTTTCTCTTTATTCTCTGCTGATTATCTGTCTGCTGAGCTTTTTGTTTATCGACAAATTAAACGCTCAGGAGAGTCCTGCTACTTCAGATCAGGCACAGGTGGAAGATCCGTCGCCGGAAAAAGCCGCTGAATCAGCAGAAAAAAAACAGACTCTGGAAGAACTGCTAGCTGTACCTTTTAATCAAATAAAGAAAGAACAGGAAGAAGAAGAAGAAGCACTTTCAGGAGACGGAAGCGTTGCTGAAAAACTAAGTGGCTCAAATAAAGGTGATGTAAAACTGCCTCCGCCACCGGAGCAGAGAAGAGTTGAAAGAGATATCGAAAAACAATTAGATGTTATTTTCCGTGAAAAATTACCTAAAGAGTATGTCGGTGTTTCCGTCAGTATTCGTTATATCCTGGAAACTGTGCCTGTCACTAAACGTGATAAAAGTATCTCAAAAATAAAATTACCAGGATTCGAAAATAATGTCTGGGTGCCGACACAAACAAAAAAGATTGTTGGTATTGTGAATCAGGTGAGACCGTACACGACAATTTTTGCTGTTGTGAATACTTCTATTTCACTTTTCAATGTGGAAGTGCTACGACAAACATTGGATGATCGTGTTAAGTTTCTCAACCTGACCGGTAGAGATGTGCTTAAAATGGTGCATGTGCCTTTTACTACACCTGCAACATCTTCTGTAACTACTCTCGATAATGCTGCAGTTGAATTTGCTGAGGCAGATAATGCTGAGACAGATAATAATGAAGCCGATGCCGATACTGATACTGATAATGGTTCAATAATTGATGAAGAACCCGGAGTAGCAGGTGAACAGGAAAACCTCGCGGCAGGGGAAGAAAAACCTGAAGCAATTTTGGAACCCGATCCTGAACCAAGGCGCATAGACATGAAGGCCAAGGTTGAAACTACACGCTATTTACTGCAAGCCAGAAAGGCTTACATGAGCGAGAATTATGATTCTGCTATAACCGCGCTCCGCAGAGCAATTGAGTTAAATCCTTTTTCCTCACAGGCTTTTGCTATGCTTGGTTCCATCTATTACCGGCTGGGCTGGAATAGAATGGCATTAGAGAACTGGCAGCATGCTCTTAAACTTGATCCAACAAATGAGGGTCTGAAAAAATATCTCATGCGTTTGTCCCGGTGAATATGATCATAAAAACAACATCAAAACCAAACAAGCGAATTTTCAAAATTATGCGTGGATTTTTTCTGCCGGTTTTAGTTTCCAGTTTAAGCTTAATTTTGCTTGCTCCTGCATTTTCTCTCGAAGCACAGGAACGTGTAAAGTCGCTCAGTATTCGTCAATTTGAAATTGAAGAGGCAATCCGCAATGGACTCAAGTATTATCTTGAGCCGAAGGATTATGTACTGCGTGTAAAACTGTTTGGAGAGGAGCGCGCGGTTAGTATGGCTAACGAAACCCTTCCCGGATTTGGACAACTGAATACCCCTTCCATAACAAGCGGGGCGAAATATTGGCAGATTATTCGGATGAGAGTGGATTTGGTAATGCACAAAGAAGTTTCACCTTCAGTCAATTCCTACATCGGCGAAATTGTACCTATCCTCAGTGGACTAGATTATGAACGCGGTGATGAACTGATTTTTGTGCCTATCCTGCCAAGTGAACCTTTTCCTGAACAACTCGATAAACCTGCAGGAAGTGAGGATTTGCCTGATCCAATGGCAAAAGCTGTTGCGGAAGATGAAAAAGCAAAAGAGGGTGAAGAAAAACCGGGAGCTGATCCTGCTGCGGAAGAAGCTGATAAGTTGATCGAAGAAGAACCGTTCTGGTTGAGAATGAGTGAGATTGAAAAAATACTCGCCGGAATGCTGCTTTTTCTTATACTTTTGTTTTTCTGGGTTCTGTGGAAACTGAAAAAGCTCAAAGAAGTCCAACCAGAACAAAATGGATATCCTGCTCTAATGCCCCCTAATATGCAGACTCCACAGCTTCCTGCAGCACCTCAGCAGGGTTTTGTTTCAATTCCTGATCCACTGGACAAACTGGTTGAAAGTAACGGACATCCGGAATATAAGGTGAACGGTACTATGGTGAATGAGGAAAATGAACGTCTGGTTCAGGAAATCATCAAGCAGCTCGTAGGACGTGATGACTGGAAACAGGAACTTGTACATGAGATGTCACGTGACAAACAGTCAATGGAAATGCTGACCCAGCTTATTTCAACATTGGGAATGAGCGCATCCAGAACACTCTTTGCCGGAACTATTCCTCAGAAAACATATTTGGAACTAGAGAAGCTGGCAGAAGAAGCCGTGCTGTCTCCTGAAGATGCAAATGCTGTTTTAAAAGATGTTCAGAAATTTTTACTCACCAAACAGTTGACTGAACCTGAACAAAACAAAACAAATCCATTTGGATTCATGGATCAATTAACAACATCACAAATCGGTTTTTTGATCAAGGAAGAGCCTGCAAAAATAAAAGCCTTCGTCATCGTACGGATGGAAAGTGAGGAAGCTGCTGAATTACTACGAGAGCTGTCGACAGATGAACGCACCAAAGTAGCGTTGGAAATGGGAAAATTACATGAACTTCCGCTTGAACTGGTTGAAAAGATTGGCTACAACCTTGCCGAAAAAGCGAGACATGTGCCAGATGAAGGTACAGTAGGAGTTGACGGAGTGAAATTCGTCGCGGATGTTCTCAGTGACTTAGACAACACAACCAGGGAAGAATTGATCAACGGTTTGCGAACCTCAGATATTAAAATGAGTGAAAATATTGAGAGTAACTGTTTTATTTTTGAATCACTTCCGGATGTACCTAAAGATATTTTGTTGGAAGTTGTCCGCAAATTACAGCCTGATTCGGTAATTACTGCGATTTCTGGTTCTACCACAAAAATAAAAGAAGCAGTAATTATGTGTTTTCCTGAAAAAAGCCGCGCTGCTTTGGTTTCTTCACTAAAAACAAAAACTCCGGATACAGAAGAAATCCGGGAAGCACGCAAATTATTTACAGTATCTATGCGAGATATGGCTGATGCAGGAAGACTCGACTTGAAAGACGTAAATTCAAAATTTGCACAGCGTAACAGCCCTGCTGAAGTTGCTGCTTAGAAAAACCGAATCCGCAACACTCAATGCTACTGCGTTAATCCTCATATAAATCTGTATATTTATTCTCTGGTTCCGGAATTAACGGCATAACCGTTTCCGGAGTTATTGTAGTCAAGCAGCGCAGATAATTAGGATTCCGGCATTTCCCGCGTCCGTCTCTGCTGCAGGGACGACAACTGAGCACTTCATTTGTTTCCACTATTTGACTTTCCTGCAGAAACGGTGCATAGCCAAATTCTCTGACAGTTGAACCAAAGAGGACAATTACTGGAGTACTGACCGCTTCCGCCAAATGACTGACAGAAGTATCGTTTGTCACTACTAATTTTGCGTGCTTGAGCAATTCTGCTGATTCCAACGGAGAAAAATCACCTGCCGTATTATGGATTTCTCCACGAAATCCTTTTTCAAGTTGAGAAGTCTCTTTTTCATTTGCCCCACCCACCAGCACAACAGGCCAGCGACTCGAAATTAAATTCGAAATCAGTACATGATAATTTTGCATCGGCCAGCACTTGAGCGGATATGAAGCAGAAGCTCCAATTGCAATAAAACGATTCGGCAGAAGTCTGTTTATCTCCATAAATTCCTTTACAGCTAAAACAGCATCTTTATTCGGAAATAATTCTGTGTGATTCTGCAGTTCCAGTTGAGTCCTCTCCTGCAGAGGACTCAGCAGGTGCTGACGCTGCGGTGGAGATTTTTTGAGTAAATTGATTTTGAAACGGATCAGCAAACTACGACGCCAACTGCGTTTGTTGATGGACCAAACTTGCGGACTTTTAAACAGTCCAAAACCTGAAAGATTCCAGACAATCCATATACTTCTGAGTGAACGGTGAGCATCGTAAATCAACTCAAACTTTTCCTGGCCTAATTTACGTATCAAATCAGTCAGCTCTGCGACAGATTCTTTTCTGCTGTGACTAATGTAATGATCAATGTGAGGATTGTTTGCCAGCACTGAGCCCATTCCAGAAGAGCTCAGCAGTGTCAATTCTGCTTGGGGATAAACACGCTTCAATTCACGGAAAATAGGGCTTGTCAGCACCAAATCACCTAAAGCACTGAAACGAATAATGAGTATTTTCCGGGGATTAAACAAATAACCTTTAACAAAATAGCCGTAATTTCATGGAGTTTGCATCAGTTTGCTCAAACTAATAAAAGTTAGAACAGGATAATTCAAACCATTACAATGAATATACTTCAAACAAGTTCCACAATTCAGCAGAAAAATTCCATTTCCGAAAATGATAAGAGTTCTGCATACTCAAATGTTCAAAGACTTTCATTTGAGAATATTCGCGTACTTCGACAGCATTTTGAACAGGGTACATCTCCTTTACGCTCCGTTCTGGGAGATGACCAGCATCAAACCATGATGGTTGCAATGTACGAAGGAACCGAAAAACTGCTCAATCAGGATGTCTCAGAATTTGCTGTGCTCGAATATCTGGAAGGACTTAAATTGACAGCCAGAGAACTACGCCAGCAGGGTATTTCCGGAGATCAGTTCAGAAGCTCACTGCTTGAACATTCTGTCACAACTGTGCGTGATCTAGTCCGTTCTTCCTGATTTTCAAGTTCCACTGACCGACATTTTGTCAATTTTAAATGCCGGAGTTAGAATTGAACTGCGTTCGTCTATTTCACTGCCGATCATTTTTAAATTATTCAGCATTTCAGCAAAAGTTCCAGCAATTGTAAATTCACTTACAGGCTCCGCTAATTTACCGTCTCTAATCCATATTCCCTGTGCTCCCCGCGAAAAGTCACCGGTTACGATGTTTGCCCCCTGACCGGACATTGAGGTTAAATACAAGCCGTTTTTGACACTTGCAATCAGTTCCTCCTCAGTATAGTCACCAAGTTTAAGGATAAGATTTGAAATTCCGCCTGAGTGACCATTGGAAACCATGCCCAGTTTGTTAGCAGAATATGTTGAGAGCATATAATTTTTCAGCACTCCATTTTCAATCAAAACCAACGGTTTTGCCTCAACACCTTCGCTGTCAAAGTGACGGCTTCCAAGTTTGCCTGGGAGCAAAGGATTATCAATCAAATTGATTTTTGCATCCGCAATTGACTCATTAAGTTTGTTCAGCAGGAAAGACTGCTTGCGAAACA
>Ga0208278_1001008_pt1 | contig 14024 bp, 8 predicted proteins | sample ETN01SmetaG_FD_185794 | JGI IMG/M metagenome (GOLD analysis project Ga0208278, IMG submission 185794) | Marine microbial and viral communities from oxygen minimum zone, Eastern Pacific Ocean - ETNP2014F12-01SV259 (SPAdes) (version 2) | ecosystem: Environmental > Aquatic > Marine > Oceanic ...
CGACCTGAACCAGAAGAATCTGGCTGCGCTTGATGACCTCTTGAATTTTGTAACGGCGTGTTACCGGATCCCGTTTCGGCGCCATGTCTTCATCGGTGTCGCCACCCACGGTTTCCAGGTCCGTGAACCCCTCGTCCTTGTCATTCTCGCTGTCCGGTGCCGCCACGTCGTTGTCGTTGGTGTCGGTGGCGGAGCCTTCGGCCTCTTCCTTCTCTTTTTCTTTTTCTTTTTCTTTTTCATCCGCGCCGCTTGCAGGGGCTTCCGCCACGGTCTCGACTTTGACACCACCGTTTAAAGCCGCGGCCTCCCCCGTGGATTCCTCTGCGGATTTGGATTCTTTTCCGTCATTGGTCTCGGCGCTGTCATCCTTGGTGGGGGATTTCGATTTTCTGGACGTTTTCCCCGCCACGTTAGACGAGGATTTCGAAGAGGGTTCGGCCTCCGCATCGGAGGCTATTCGCGCCTCTTCGGCGATAAGGGCCTCGCGGTCGGCGACGGGAATCCGGTAATAGTCGGGATGGATTTCGTTGAATGAAAGAAATCCGTGCCGACTGCTGCCGAAATCGACAAAGGCCGCCTGCAACGACGGTTCGACCCGAACCACTTTTGCCAGATAGATATTGCCCTTGAGGGACTTTTTTGCGGTGGCCTCGAAGTCAAAGTCTTCGAGAGCGTTTCCGCTGAGCACGACCACCCGGGTTTCCTCGGGTTGGGACGCGTCAATCAGCATCCTTTTAGCCATGAGGCTATGTTCTCCACAGGCGCGACCTGCTTCTGTCCGGAATGCGCATCGGACGGCGGCGCGCCATTGTTTGTCTGTTATCTTTAAGAAGCCATCCGATACCGGAACATTTCCCGTCAACGGCGCCCTCATGCATGGTTTCCCGAAGGGAAAAACCACAGGGCCGCGCCAAGGAAACCGCACATCCGGCAATTACCGGGGGCCTCCAAACTAAATTATAGTGCCGCCATGCCAACCTTCTTTCCGCCTGGGGAAAGCCCGAATGCGGATTGGTGCCGGCTGCGGCTCATTCACGATTGCAACATACTCACCGCACGACGGTTCCACAACACGATATTGTGTACTGTCTCTTTTTTTCCTCATGCTGGAACATGGTGATGGCGGGGAATTTATGCTAGATAATAGGCAGATATAGGTTGAAAGGAATGAAAATCCTCTATATGTGGAGTTTAACGGCCCGATTCGGACGGCATCTCTTCGCGGCGATTCTCCTCGGCGCGGCACTCTTCGTCATCTTCACCGTCACCTTCACCGGCGTCGTCTCCGTTGCCTTCGCCGCGCCCGCCACCGTTACGGAGGTGCGCTTCGGCGAACGTTCCAAGACCCTAACGCGGGTGGTGCTCGACCTCAGCCGCAAGGTGCATTTTAGCGTCTTCACCCTGTCCGACCCCTACCGCGTGGTGGTGGACCTGCCGGAAATAGCCTGGGACATCCCAAAGATTTTCAGTGTGGCAGGAGTGGTGAAACAGTTTCGCTATGGTCTCTTTAAGGCCGGGAATTCCCGGCTTGTACTCGACGTGGACAGCCCGGTGGCGGTGAAGAAGGCATTCGTCCTGGAATCCGACACCCCGTCCGATGGTGCGTCGGGCACCCGCCTTGTGCTCGATCTTGAGAAGGTCGGCAAGGCGGCGTTTCTGAAAGCCCAGAAATCCAGGCCCCGGCCGCCTCCCGTACCGTCCACCCAAGCCGACACCACACCGCCCACGGCCCCGCCGCCCTCATCTTCCGCCGGCGATGTGGTGCTGCTTCCGGTGGCGCCGTCTCCCGGTGATCTGCCGCCGGGAACGCTCCGGCCGCTGCCCAAGCCCGGCAAGCGCATTATCGTTCTCGACCCCGGTCATGGCGGCGTCGATCCCGGCGCCACCGGCAAGAGCGGGCGTTTTGAAAAGGTCATCACCCTAGCCATGGCCAAGGAGCTGAAAAAGAAATTTGAGGCCACGGGCCGCTACAAGGTGGTGCTGACGCGCACCAGGGATATCTTCATCCGCCTCCGTGGCCGCCTCGCCAAGGCGCGCCAGGCCCAGGGCGACCTGTTCATTTCACTGCACGCCGACAGCATCAAGAACCCGAGCATCCGGGGGCTTTCCGTCTATACCCTGTCCGAGACCGCCTCCGACAAAGAGGCCGCTGCCCTGGCCAGGTCCGCAAACAAATCGGACCTGATCGCCGGCATCGACCTCACTTACGAGACGACGGAAGTGACGAATATCCTCATCGACCTCGCCCAGCGCGAGACCATGAACCTGTCCGCTCATTTCGCCAATCTTCTGATCACCGACTTCCGCCGCCAGGTCAAGGTGCTGCACAAGACCCACCGTTTCGCCGGCTTCGCGGTGCTTAAGGCGCCCGATATCCCCTCGGTACTGGTGGAGCTGGGCTATCTTTCCAACGCCGGGGAGGAGCGACTGCTGCGGGATCCCAAGTACCGCGGCAAGCTGGGGGCGGCTATCGTTATGGCCGTAGATAAATTTTTCGCCTGGAAGGATAATCTGCGCCGGTCATAAATCTATCACGGGCTATGAACCGGCCATAAACCTGCCGCATTCCCTTGTTAGCGTTTTCGGTGGTTCGCGCGTTTATGACGCGACCGGAGAACATGGCTCCCCGGCGACACGGATATGCTCAGAGCAATCGGATTTCTATTCTCTATTCTCCTGCTTCTCACCATGCTGGGTGTGGGCGGTGGCTTGTACGTGCTCTATCATTTCGGGCGCGGCCTGCCCGACTATAAACAGTTGGCCGATTACAACCCCCCCACGGTGACGCGGGTTCATGCCGGTGATGGCCTCCTGATTGCCGAATACGCGGTGGAGAAGCGGGTCTTCGTTCCCATCACTGCCATGCAGAAACGGGTGATCAACGCCTTTCTTTCCGCCGAGGACAAGAATTTCTACAGCCATCCGGGGATTGATTTCCTGGGCGCGGTGCGGGCCATGGTCACCAACCTCGCCAATATGGGAACCCAGCGCCGGCTCAAAGGCGCTTCCACCATCACCCAACAGGTGGCCAAGAACTTCTTGCTCACCAACGAGGTTTCCCTGGAGCGCAAAATAAAAGAAGCCATTCTCGCCTTTCGCATCGAGAGGGCGTTTACCAAAGACCGTATCCTCGAACTCTATCTCAACGAGATTTATCTCGGGCTGGGGTCCTACGGGGTGGCCGCCGCCGCCCTCAACTATTTCAACAAGTCCCTGGGCGAGCTTTCCATCGCCGAGGTAGCCTATCTCGCCGCCCTGCCCAAGGCCCCTAACAACTATCATCCCTTCCGCTATCCCGAGACCGCACGGTCGCGCCGTGACTGGGTCATAGACCGCATGCTGGACGACGGCCATGTCACGCTCGGCGAGGCGCTCGAAGCCAAGGCCACGCCCTTGCAGGTGCGCCGGCGCGAGGATACGAAATTCGCCAGGGCCGAATATTTCCTCGAGGAAGTGCGGCGCAGAATCCTTGAACGTTACGGCTATAAGGGCCTCTACGAAAGCGGCTTTTCGGTGCGCACCTCGGTAGATCCGCGTTTGCAGGGGATCGCCGATGCGATCCTGGGCAAGGGCCTGCGCGTCTATGACCGCCGTCACGGCTGGCGCGGACCCATCACAAACATCAATCCCGGCGATAACTGGGCGCGCCAGGTGGCGGCCGTGCCACCGCCACCGGGTCTGATGGGCTGGAAGCGCGCGGTGGTTCTGGCGGTGTCGGACAAAAACGTGGATATCGGTTTTCCTGGCGGTGCCCTCGGCGTTATCCCGTTGGCCGAGCTGAAATGGGCGCGCGAAGCCCTGAAGGAAGGCAAGCTAGGTCCGCCGGTGCGGCGCGCCGGCGAGGTGCTGGCCATCGGCGATGTGATCGCGGTGGAGAATGTCACCTCCTCGACGCCGAAATCGGAAGACGAAAAACCGCTCTCCTATCCTCCCAACACCTACGCCCTGCGGCAGATTCCAGAGATCGGCGGTGGCATTGTCGCGCTCGATCCCCATACCGGGCGCGTGCTTGCTATGTCGGGGGGGTATGACTTTTCCATAAGCGAGTTCAACCGCGTTACCCAGGCCAAGCGCCAGCCCGGATCGGCGTTCAAGCCTTTCGTTTATCTGGCGGCGCTGGAACAGGGGTTCACACCCTCCACCCTGGTTCTCGACGCCCCCTTCGTCATCGACCAGGGGCCGGGACTGGGCAAGTGGAAACCCGCCAACTACACTAAGAAGTTCTACGGCCCCAGCCCCATGCGGCTGGGTATCGAAAAATCACGCAACCTGATGACGGTGCGTCTGGCCCAGACCATCGGCATGGAAAAGGTGGTGGATGCCGCGGGGCGCTTCGGCGTCATGGACAACATGCCGGCCCAACTCGCCATGGCCCTGGGCGCCGGCGAGACCACCCTGCTTGACCTCACCACCGCCTACGCCCAGCTTGTCAACGGCGGCAGGCGCATCATCCCCAGCTTCATCGACCGTATCCAGGACCGCAACGGCCACACCATCTATCGCCATGACGGCCGTCCCTGTGAAGGCTGCGCCACGGCTTTTTGGAATGCCGATCTGGCGGTGCCGAAACTTCCCGATAACCGCGACCAGGTGGTAACTCCGGCCAGCGCCTACCAGGTGGTATCCATGCTCCAGGGCGTGGTGGAGCGCGGAACGGGCCGCCGCATCAAGGCTGTGGGCAAGCCGCTGGCGGGAAAGACGGGAACCACCAATAAAAGCTTCGACACCTGGTTTGTGGGATTTTCCCCCGATCTTGCCGTCGGCATCTATGTGGGCTTCGACCAGCCCAAGACCCTGGGCCGCGAAACGGGATCGAGTGTGGCCGCCCCCATGTTCCGCGATTTTATGTCCCAGGCCCTGGACGGCAAGCCTGGTATTCCCTTCCGTGTGCCCACCGGCATTCGTCTGGTGCGGGTTAACGCCGTCACCGGGCTGCCCGCGGCGCCCGGGGACAAGCGCGTGATCCTCGAGGCCTTCAAGCCTGGAACTGAGCCTTTACTGCGGGAAGACGCGCGCTCAGTGATCGATGGCAATACCCTGAACGCGGTGGCGGATTCTCCTGTTGCCGGTCCCGGGGGCTTGTATTAATTTTCTGCCGCCTGTTTTACCTCTTGAGGAAAAATTATGTGCGCCGAACTCGCATCCGCCGCTACCGAGATCAAGCAGTCACTGGAATTGCTGAGGAGGCGTCTTTGACCTCGGCACGGCGGAAAAAAGACTGGCCGAACTGAACGCCCTGGCCGAAGACCCCGACCTGTGGAACGACCAGGCCCGGGCCCAGAAAGTCATGTGCGAGCGCACCCGGCTGGAATCCGCCATAGATGGTTTTCGCCGGATGGAAAGCGAATTTTCTGATACCTGCGAATTGCTGGAACTTGCCGCCGAGGAAGGCGACGCGGATATGGAGGCCGAGGCCGAAAAGGCGTTGCAGGCCCTGGCCAGGGTAGCGGCCAAGCGCCAGCTGGAAAGCTTGCTCTCGGGCGAGGCCGACGGCAATGACTGTTATCTGGAAGTCCATGCCGGGGCCGGCGGCACCGAGGCCCAAGACTGGGCCGAAATAGTGCTGCGCATGTATCTGCGCTGGGCCGAGGCCCGCGGCTACAAGGTAGAGTGGCTGGAGGAAAGCGCGGGCGAGGAGGCGGGGCTTAAATCGGCCACTGTGCGGGTCAATGGCGACAATGCCTATGGCTGGCTCAAGACCGAATCTGGCGTCCACCGCCTGGTCCGTATCTCGCCCTTCGATTCCCAGTCGCGGCGGCACACCAGCTTCGCCTCGGTGGGCATCTATCCCGTGATTGACGAGGCTATCGAGGTGGATGTCGCCGACAAGGACTTGCGAGTGGACACCTACCGCGCTTCGGGCGCCGGCGGTCAGCACGTGAACAAGACCGACAGCGCCATCCGCATCACCCACCTTCCTACGGGCATCGTCGTGCAATGCCAGAACGATCGTTCCCAGCACCGTAACCGGGCGGCGGCCATGGACATGCTGCGTGCCCGCCTCTACGAATTGGAACTGCAGAAGCGTGAGGAAGCCGCCCAGGCCGAACGCGAAGCCAAAACGGAAATCGGCTGGGGCCACCAGATCCGCTCCTACGTCCTCCACCCCTATCAGATGGTCAAGGACCTGCGCACCGGAGTGGAAAAGGGCAATGCCCAAGGCGTGCTCGACGGTGGCATCGACGAGTTTCTCGAGGCCGCTCTTGCCGGGCACGGCGAGGGCGAAGAGCCGGCCCCGGAAGAGGCTTAGAAGTGTTTCGCCGAACGACGAAATTTATTCTGGATATTTTTGGTGCCGCGCTTGCCGGGGCGGCCATACTGGTCGCTCTGCTGTCATGGCGCCTGGCCGGAGAACCGGTTTCGCTGGCCTTCCTCACGCCCTATCTCCAGGACGCCTTGCGGGCCGAGGATGGGTCTTTCCGTTTTGAGCTCGAGGATACGGTGCTCACCTGGGCTGGCTGGGAACGGACTTTGGACATCCGCCTTGTGGGTGTCAAGGCGGTGGGGCCCGAGGGAGACATTCTCGCCGAGGTCCCGGAACTGTCGGTTTCCTTGAGCGCGGGTGCCATGATGCGGGGCCTCGTCGCGCCTACCAGCATTGATGTGATGAGACCGAAAATCGACGTTCTGTTGTCCCGGGAAGGCGATTTCCAATTTGACCTCGGCGAAGGCAAGGGAGACTACATCCTGCACCGGGTCATTACCGATCTGCTGGCCCCCCCCAACAGGGACCGTGCCATGGGATACCTGCACCGGGTCAGAATTATCGATTCCCTGGTGGTGGTGGATGACCGGCGGCTTGAAACCACTTGGCGGGCCAATAACACGAATATGATTCTCATCCGTAACGAGACTGGCATTCAGGGAGATGTGGCGCTCGATCTCGACGTCAGCAGGGGCAAACAGGGAGCGGTGACAGGGGCCGAAAGCGGCGAGCGTCAGGAGGCGCATTTCGATCTCGAGTTCGCCTATGACACGGCGGTAGGACGGGTCAACCTGAGTGCCGACTTTTCCGAGATTAATCCCGGTCATTTGGCGGCCCGGGCGGAGCTTCTCGCGCCCTTGAGGTATGCGGCCCTTCCTGTCAGCGGCACCCTTACTGTCAGCATGGACCTCAACGGGCAGATTTCCTTTTTCGGATTCGATTTCTCGGGCGCGGCAGGAAAGCTCGTGGTGCCGGGTTTCTACGATGACGGCGTCGCGGTACAGCATGCCGCCCTTCGTGGGCGCTTCGAAGACAATATGGCGAAGCTCTTTTTCGACGATATTTTTATTGATGTGGGCGGCACCACGCTGAACATGACCGGGCAAGTCCTGCCCGACGGCGAGGATGCGCGGTTGCACGTAGACGCCGTTCTGAAGAATCTTCTGTTCGACGAATTTAAACGCTACTGGCCTAAATCTCTGGGCAAGCTCTCGCGCAACTGGGTGACTCAACATATGTCTCAGGGGGCCATTCACGAAACCAAGGCCTCTTTTTCGGCGCATCTTCCAGACGGTGATTTTTCCTCCGTGAATGTGAAGTCAGTGACGGGAAAGCTGGGGTTCACCGGGCTTTCCGTAGACTTTCTCTCGCCCATGCCGCCGGCCTCAGAACTGGCGGGGACAGCTATTTTCAGACACAACCGCATAGATTTTGATGTTTCCAGCGGCCGCATCGGCCCGCTGTGGATCGAGGACAGTGCCGTCAACCTGTGGGACCTCGACACGGATATTGAAAAGGCCCGGGTCGAGGCGGTGGTGCGCGGCTCCGCCCGCGATCTCCTTTCCATCCTTGACGAGGAACCGCTGGGCGCGGCCCGCTATCTCGGCGTCGACCCCTCGCGGGTGGGGGGTGAAATGGCGGGTCGGGCGGCGTTCGACTTTCCCTTAAGGACCGACCTCGACCTACCCCTGGTGACCATCTCGGTGGCCGCTAATCTTGTGGATGTGGCCCTGCCTGGGCTGGTTCAGGGCAAGGACGTGACCCAGGGCGATCTCTCCGTCAAGGTGACGAAGGAAACCATGGATGTTGAAGGAAGCGCTGTTTTCGAGGGTGTTCCGGCGCACATTGCGGGCATCGAGCATTTCACCGACGACGCCCCCTTCATCAGCCGTTACACGGTGACGTCCACTCTCGACGAAGAAGCGCGGCGCCGCCTCGATCTCGATACCCGGCCCTATCTTACCGGCCCGGTGGGCGTGGAACTGATCTGGACAGAACTCGACAATTCCAGGGGTGACCTGTCGGTGGCCGCAAATCTCAACGGCGCCGTGCTTGATCTGGCGCTTCTGGAATGGACCAAGCCTCCCGGGTCTCCGGGGACGGCGCGGGTCTCCTTGTCCCTGGAAGACCAGCGCCTGACGAAAATGCGCTCCTTCTCGATTACCGCCAAAGACCTTGATGTGGGAGGAGAGGCGGCATTCACCCCCGACGGCAAAGAATTCCAGAGTATCACCTTCGACCGGCTCAAGACCGGCCGCAATGATTTCAAGTCCACCGTGGGGTTCCGTTCCGACGGCGGCTACAACATTACCTTGAGCGGCTCCGCGCTCGATGTCAGCCATCTTTTCGACGAAGACGATCCCGACGAAAAGCCGCTGCCGCCGCTTTCCCTGTCGGTTCATGTGGACCGGCTCTGGGTCAAGCCGGAAGGGGCTTTTGATACCGTTTCGGGCCTGCTTCAACACCAAGACGATGTCTGGCGCACTCTTTTTCTCGACGCCAACATGGGGGGGGAGGGCCATGCTGTATTACGCATTTTGCCTGAAGGCCGGAACCGCCGCCTTACCCTGACCAGCGACAACGCCGGGGCATTGCTACGGCGGCTCGACTCCTATTCCAACATGAAGAACGGAAGGCTGGAGCTTTCCGGAAAGATCGATGATTCTAGGTTATCGCAGCCCTTTTCCGGAAGTCTGGAAATTTCCAACTACAATATCGTCGAGGCGCCGATCCTCGCCCGCATGTTGACTCTCGCCTCCCTGACCGGGATCAGGGATCAGATGAAGGGAGAAAAAGGCATCGCCTTCGAAAAATTCTCCGCTCCCTTTTCCTACGAAAACAAGCTGGCGCGCATCCATGACGGCAGAACTTTCGGTTCGGCCGTGGGCATTACCTTCAAGGGCGTGCTTGATTTCGAAAGGGATGTTTCCGAACTCGACGGCACCCTGGTGCCGGCCTATATCCTCAACAGCATCTGGGGCAAGATACCGATCCTGGGCGAGCTTCTCACGGGCGAGGAAAAGGGCGGCGGTATGTTCGCCGCCACCTTCCATACCAGCGGCTCCATCGACGATCCGGAGGTCTCCATCAATCCCCTGGCTGCCTTGACTCCAGGTCTCCTGCGTAACCTGTTCGAGATTTTCAGGGGCGGGTCGGAATATGACGGCGACGAAAAGGAAAGCGAGCCTTCCCTGCAGTCAACGGAGGACCCCTTCGGCGCGGACTCCATTCACAGCGACACCGCTGACTCGGCCACCAAAAAAGAATAGCCAGCTCCCATCCCTCAAAGGGTTCCGGTGCAAGATCCCGCATTGGGGGAAGGTATCCTAGTCGGCGACGCGGATCAGGGCGTGGCGTTTCTTGCCGGCGGAAACTTTGATTACGCCCTCATCTGTGACGTCGGCCAGGGTCACGGACATGGTCTCGCTGGCGGTGACTTCGTCATTGATGCGGGCGCCGCCGCCTTTAATCAGTCGCCGTGCCTCGCCGTTGCTTGTGGCCAGCCCGGCGCGGCATAGAACCTCGAAGGCGGGGAGCCCCGATTCCAGCTCATCCCGGGGGATGGAAACACAGGGCAGGCCCTCGGCGGCCGCGCCCTGTTCAAAGGTTTGGCGCGCGGTTTCCTGCACTGCTTGCGCCGCGTCCCGGCCCCGGCACAGCGCCGTGGCCTCGGTGGCGAGGATTTTCTTGGCCTCGTTGGTCTCATTGCCTTCCAGTTTTTCGAGGCGGGAGATCTCGTCCAGCTCGAGATCGGTAAACAGCCGCAGGAACCGTCCCACGTCGGCGTCTTCTGTGTTGCGCCAATATTGCCAATACTCAAAGGCCGGAAGCCGGTCTTCGTTGAGCCATACCGCGCCCTGGGCGGTCTTGCCCATCTTGGCGCCCGAGGTGGCGGTGATCAGCGGTGAGGTCAGCCCGAACAAGGTGCGTTTGTCAATGCGCCGGGCTAGGTCCACGCCCGAGACGATGTTGCCCCACTGGTCGGACCCGCCCAACTGCAGAGTGCAATCGTGCCGCCGCGCCAGTTCCAGAAAGTCATAGGCCTGGAGGATCATATAGTTGAATTCGAGGAAGCTCAGATTCTGCTCCCGTTCCAGCCGCAGTTTCACCGAATCGAAACCGAGCATGCGGTTGACCGAGAAATGACGGCCGAATTTGCGCAGAAAATCGACATAGTCAAGGCCCAACAGCCAATCGGCATTGTCCACCATAATAGCGTCCGTGGGGCCGTCGCCGAAAGTGAGGAAATGTTCAAAGACCACGCGCACGCCTTCCATGTTGCGTGCGATCTGTGCGTCGTCCAGCAATTGCCGCGTTTCCTCCCTGCCTGACGGGTCGCCGACCTGGGTCGTGCCGCCGCCCATGAGAACGATGGGCTTGTGGCCGTGGCGCTGAAGAAGGCGCAGCCCCATGATTGGCACCAGAGACCCCACGTGAAGGCTGTCGGCGGTACAGTCGAAGCCGCAATAGGCGGTGACGGGGTCTTTGCACAGGGCGGCGTCGAGGCCCGCTTCGTCGGTGCATTGATGCAGAAACCCACGCTCGGTAACGACACGCAGGAAATCAGATTTGGCGGCGGTCATGGATGGGCTCCGTTCATATCCATGCAGTTACCATATGTGGCGAAGGCGCACAACGCGGGCCCCCTCCGCCGTGGCTTGACAAGCCGCCCCCGCCCCGGCTTGCTTCCCTCATGGTTTTCCCCCACCTGCAGCATAAAAAAGGCCACCTGTTGGCGCTCGGCCTCATGAGCGGCACCTCGCTCGACGGCGTCGATGCGGCTCTGGTCTGCAGCGATGGCGAAAGCTATGTGGAATGCGGTCCGGCGCTAACCCTGGAATACGGAAGCGGGCTGCGGGAGCGTCTGCGGTCGTTGCTGGGAACCCGCCGCGAAGACTGGAGCGCCGCCGTCACCGAGGCCGCGCGCGACTGTACCCTGGTCCATGTACGGGCGGTGGCCGCGCTCCTACTCAAGGCAGCCATGAAGGCCAACCGGGTGGATGTGATCGGGTTTCACGGCCAGACACTGAGCCATTGTCCCGAACAGGGATGGAGCTGGCAGATCGGCGATGGCAAGCTGCTGGCGATCCAGACCGGCATTGACGTGATCGATGATTTCCGCAGCAGCGACCTCACCGCGGGCGGGCAGGGGGCGCCCCTAGCGCCTCTCTACCATGGGGCCCTAGCGGCGAAGATGGAAAAGCCCCTGGCCGTTCTCAATCTAGGCGGGGTCGCCAACGTGACCTGGATTGGCCCTGTATCCGATTCTGCGACCGATTCTGAGATTGGTCCCGGAGAAAACGAAATCATGGCTTTCGATACCGGCCCCGGCAACGCCCTCATGGACGACTGGGCTGGCCGCGCCATGGGCCGCCCCTACGACCCCTTCGGGGCGCTGGCGGCCAAGGGAAAGGTAGACAAAGAGGTGCTGTCACGGCTACTCAACCATCCTTTTTTCGACCACAAACCGCCCAAATCCCTTGACCGCAACGCCTTCTCGCTGGCTCTGGTGGAGGGCCTCTCCGCTGCCGACGGGGCGGCGACCCTCACCGCCTTCACCGCGCGCAGCGTGGCGCGGGCACGGGATTTCTTCCCCGTCCCGCCGCTGCAATGGCTGGTGGCCGGGGGCGGCCGCCACAACCCGGTGCTGATGGCGGCGCTGGCCCGGGAATTGGAGGATACGAAGATTGAGGGCGTGGAGACCGTAGGGTGGGACGGCGACGCTCTGGAGGCCCAGGCCTTCGCCTATCTCGCGGTGCGGTCCTTGAAAGACCTGCCGCTGAGCCTGCCCGCCACCACAGGCGTGTCAAAACCAGTCAGCGGCGGCACCCTCTACCGCCGCGGCAGGGGCACCATGGTTTAGCCCACGCAATAAAGCGGGCGAACGGGATATAGGCCTCAGACTGCCTCATCTTCGGTCATGACCTCGTCGAGATAATCGTTCACATGGCCCACTAGGTCTTCGTGCTTGTCGTTGAAGAAATGGTTGGCGCCGTCAATGGTGCGGTGATCGATCTCGATATTGCGCTGGCTCGATAGCTTGGCCACCAGCTTGTCCACCGCCTCCTCGGGCACCACTTCGTCCTGCGTGCCGTGCAGGATCAGTCCCGATGCGGGACAGGGCGCGAGGAACGAAAAATCGTGGCTGTTGGCAGGCGGGGCCATGGAAATAAAGCCGGAAATCTCCGGGCGGCGCATGAGCAACTGCATAGCGATCCACGCCCCGAAGGAAAACCCCGCCACCCAGCAGACATTGGAATTGGGGTTGTTGGTCTGGAGCCAGTCCAAGGCCGCCGCGGCGTCGCAGAGCTCGCCCTCACTGCCGTCATGAACCCCCTGGGAGCGTCCCACGCCGCGGAAGTTAAAGCGTATGGTGGAGAACTTGCGCTTCACGAAGGCTTGAAACAACGCATAAACCACCTTGTTGTGCATGCTGCCGCCGTGTTGGGGGTGGGGATGGAGCAACAGGGCCATGGGTGCGCCCGACTCCTCCACATGGTGATAGCGCGCCTCGATTCGCCCTTCCGGGCCACTGATGATCACTTCCGGCATAATGTCTCCAGTCCTTCTGGTGTTCCACGAACACCGAGGAAACGGCGCGTCTCACGCACTTGTGAGCAAAAAAACAGGGCCTCTGTCCGACCCCGCGACAAATTATACGAGATAAAACTTGACTAAATTAGTCGGGTTAATTATATGCCCCTTTAGATGGAGGGTTATTCCCCGCCATGCCCAGAAAAACCAAGGCCTCATGCCAATGAACGGGACACAGGAGAAACCGGGGTTCGCCGACTGTCGGCGTCCGACTGCCAACGTTTGGAGATTATATCATATTCGGGACGGCAATGTTCAAGACCATTCGTGAAGATATTCAATCGGTTATGGAACGCGACCCAGCGGCGCGCTCGAAGCTCGAGGTAGGCTTGCTCTATCCGGGTTTCCACGCGGTTCTCATGCATCGCCTGTCCCATGCTCTTTGGGTCCGCGGCTGGAAGCTCAGTGCCCGCTTTTTCTCCACCATTGCCCGTTTTTTCACTGGAATTGAAATTCACCCAGGCGCCGTCATCGGACGGCGTTTTGTTATTGACCACGGTGCCGGTCTAGTCATCGGTGAAACTTCTGAAATCGGCAATGACGTCACCCTCTATCACGCTGTAACCCTGGGCGGAATTACTCCGGCGGTAGACAGTTCCTCCCAGGTAAACCAGAAACGCCACCCCACCCTCGAAGACGGCGTCATCGTCGGTTCCGGGGCCCAGATTCTCGGCTCCATTACCGTTGGCGCCGGCGCCCGCGTGGGCGCCAATGCGGTGGCGCTGCACGATATTCCCCCGGGCGTTTCGGTGGTGGGTATTCCCGCCCGCGTGGTGGTTCCGCGCTCCGTCACCAAAAGCAGCGGGTTCGCCGCCTATGGCGCGCCCGACTGTGACGCCCCCGACCCCATGGCGCGCGCTGTAGACGGCCTTCTCGAACAGGTGGCAACCATGTCAGCGCGTATCGAAGACCTGGAACGCCAACTCAAGAACAAACCTGCCCCTATTCCCCCAGGTCACATAACTTCTGAGGATTTTAACGACGACAAGACGGATGATTCTGTGAAAGGAGAAAAACCATGAGACTAAGCACCAAGGGACGATACGCCGTGATGGCTATGGTCGACCTCGCCAACCGCAGTCTCGGCAAGCCCGTGGCGCTGGCGGATATCGCCGAAAGCCAGGAAATATCCCTTTCCTACCTCGAACAGCTTTTTGCCCGCCTGCGCAAGGGCGGCCTGATCAAAAGCGTTCGCGGTCCCGGCGGCGGCTATATGCTGGCCCAT
>Ga0208278_1001013_pt1 | contig 13992 bp, 14 predicted proteins | sample ETN01SmetaG_FD_185794 | JGI IMG/M metagenome (GOLD analysis project Ga0208278, IMG submission 185794) | Marine microbial and viral communities from oxygen minimum zone, Eastern Pacific Ocean - ETNP2014F12-01SV259 (SPAdes) (version 2) | ecosystem: Environmental > Aquatic > Marine > Oceanic ...
ATTCAGGAGCCTCATTGGAGCCAGAATGAGAATTTTATTAGTGGATGCCTATGTTGATTATAATATGGGAAACTCCAACAATTCCATAAATGCAGGAGTTGGATTTACTATTAGATAATAATCCTGCTACAGAGTATTTCTAACTTACACAGCCTACAAAAATTATGGATCAGTTCTAATCAGCTCACCACTTTGCCTCTTTCATTATGTGAGCTACCATCTGATTGTGATATAAATGTTTCCTATAATTATCTTTCAGAAAAATACCAATACAATTGTATTGGGGAGGAAGCGCCTGGGATACTGGTGTAAATAGTCATATATGCGTTTTTATATAATCATTTTCATATTTCTTTCGTGGAAGTACGCATACAATACAAATTTATTAACTCATCAATATGTAGATAATAATTCGGAATGTTTAACCGATGAACTCTATGGTGATTTTACAGATGAAGAATTTAATAATCTTGTTAAAAGACGCAAGAACGTTAGGCGGTCTATGAACAAAAATTTATACCGAGAAGAACTCGATACATTGTATGTGCCCGTTGTATTTCATAATTTATATAAAACTGTTGATGGTACTGCGATGAACTCCTATTGTGATTTTGGATATGGTGTATTGCTCAATGATCAAGATAGATGTAATGAAAGAATGTGGCGTTCCCTGGAGGTTTTAAATGCACAGTATAAACCTTCAGGTGTTCAATTTAAATTACATGATAATCATCCCGGAATGTTAGCTGCAACAGATCAAGAGTATGATGGCTTTTTTGAAGATGTAATAGGAGGAAATGTTACTACTCCAACACCCAACACTATTAAGAAACATTATAATATTCCAAATACTCTTAATATTTATACTCATGAATGTCTACCCACTTCTGATTCACCTTGTTGGGATACTAAATTTGGTTTCTCAACATACCCTTGGAGTTTAGATAATAATGAGCCAGGTATATTTATTAAACATCAATCCCTTCCAGGTTCTGAAGATACCTATCCTGCGGCGGCATCTTCACAGGTTGGCATACTTGCACATGAAATTAGTCATTTTTTTTCACTCCTACATATAAATGGAACGTGGTTTGCTATGCAAGGAAATACCCAAAGAGAACTGGCAGATAGTTCAGATTGTGATATCCATGGAGATTTAATCTGCGATACTCCTGCATCGCCTGGTTATGTAGTTATAAATTCAGACTTAGCGTCATATTATACAAATTCTACAACACGTGAATGTATCTACCATGGGTATGGTGGGAATTATGATCCTGTTACAAGCATATTAAAAATTGGCGGATTTAATAAATTCTATGATCTAGGTTCATATCCTAATTATAATTATTGTGAAGAATGGGGATTTACAGATCCTTATGAATTAGATAATTGTAAAGTATTTACGAACTATGATGATCTAGGTATTTTTTTCGGTACAAAAAATCTGCCAGAAGAAGCATGTATGAATGACGATAAATCAGAATATGCAACTGAATGTCATATCAATAATTATTCCTATTTACCTATTGGTAAAAATTTGATGTATTCAGGCACAACTACTTTACATTATTGTTCGCCACACCCAATTGGGCATAATGATTATGACCCTTCAAATCATGGATTTACTACCGAACAGTTTAGCAATATTAGACAATCAATCGAAGTCGATTATACTGCTTGTAGTAATGAAGAAGCATGTAATTATGGTTTATCCATAAGAAAAGGAATAGAAGAAGAATCCTTATTACGTTCAGGTGAAAGCAGCTGCCTATATCCTTGTAAAAAACAAGAATCAGAAGAATATTATGAACAATTTCACCCGGGATGTCTTATTGCAGAGGGGTATCCCATCGATTATTCTCAGGATGGCTGCTCTGAAAATCTATTATCATTAAATAAAAATATAACCCCACAAAACTTTGGAATTCATCATATATACCCCAATCCATTCAACCCCATCACAACCATTCACTATAGTCTAAATAAAAATGAAAATGTTGAAGTCTCTATCTATGATATTGCCGGAAGATTAATTACTACACTCATTAATGAATTTCAGATAGCAGGCTACCATTCCATCACTTGGAATGCATCAAACTTCTCTAGTGGTATTTATTTTCTTAATATGTCTTCAGGGGAAACTTCTAGAACAAAAAAACTGATGTTAATAAAATAAACAGGGGAATTATTGTTGAAAATAACATACGAAGATTTTAGGAAAGTTGATATTCGGATTGGGACTGTTTTATCATTAAGAAAAAATGAAAAGGCTCGTCAGCCGGCACTGGTTCTGGAAGTTGATTTTGGTAAAGAAATAGGTATTAAAATAACGTCAGCAAAAATCACCCATTATTATAACCCAGATAATCTAGTTGGAGAACAAATCATCGCTGTCTGCAATTTCCCTACCAAAAACATAGCCGGGGTGGAATCAGAGGTGTTGGTACTGGGAGCAATGGAAGAAGATGGGAAGGTTGTATTAGTTCATCCATCTAAAAAAGTAGCAAATGGATTGAAAATAATTTAACTACACTTTATTCATACTAACTCTTGGAACAGTATTTCATTACCCCCTAATTTTGCTCACTATTTATAGATTAAATTTTTCAACTTATATAATCAGGAGTAAAAAATGATGTTAAGAAAATTAATGATAATTGTACTAGTTACCAGCATTTTTACTGGCAGTATATTTGCAGGATCCCTTATCGGCAGAGTAAATTTTGAAGGAAAAGGTCCAAAGCAAAAAACCTTGAAAATGGATGCTGATCCTGTATGTGGCGCATCTCATAAAACGCCTGCATATCGCGAGAGTTTTGTATTGAGTGAAGATGGTTATCTAAAAAATGTAATCGTTTTTCTGAATAATGTTAAATATGATGGTGAAGTATCTACTACCCAAGCAGTAATTGATCAAAAGGGTTGCATATATTCACCTCATGTTCAGGGGATAATGGCAGGCCAGGAATTACTAATTAAAAATTCTGATGCCACGCTTCATAATATCCATGGACTTCCAAAAATAAACTCCGAATTCAATTTTGCCATGCCCAAGGTAGTAAAAGAAAAAGCCATCAAAATTGATAAGGTTGAAAACTATATCAAAATAAAATGTGATGTTCACCCTTGGATGACCTCTTATGTTTCTGTGTTTGACCATCCTTTCTTTTCTGTTACAGATGATACTGGAAGTTTCAAAATTGAAAATATTCCGCCAGGAGAATATGAAGTGATTGCTTGGCAGGAAAAATTCAAAGATAAAAAGACGAAGGAATGGAAAACCCTATCTGCATCAGTAACAATTGCTGAGGGTGAAACTACCCAGAATTTTACCTTTGTAAAAAAAACTAAGAAGTAACGATTATTTTCACAATTAATGAAAGGTGAGAAATTTTATTTCTCACCTTTTTTCAATATATGAAAAATATTTCTCTCATATCAATCATCATACTGATTCTGGGTTGTTCCTCTAGAAATAAATCTTATCCAGTACGTGGAACCATCATTGAAGTACGCCAAGAGACTAATGAATTTCTCATTCACCATGATGAAATTCCTGGATTTATGATGGCTATGACCATGCCATTTCAATTGGGAGATAGCACTGATATTAACCGTTATCATATAGGAGATAGTCTAAAATTTAGATTAGAGATGGGTGAAAAACGAGCTATTGCTTCAAACTTTCAATTATTAGGAAAAGGAACACTTCCTGAAACTGATGATATGTGGGATGATGATTATACCTCATTGGAAATAGGAGAAATATTTACCGATGTAACTTTTTTAGATTTAGATAGTAATGCGGTAAGGCTCTCTGATTCTGATGGAAAGTTTCGATTGATTTCTTATATTTTTACCCGTTGTCCCATGCCCAATATGTGCCCAGCAGTCGTTGTAAAAAATCAATATTTGGCAAAAGTTTTCAATGACGTACCAGAAATTGAATTTATTCTGCTAAGTTTTGATTATATTTATGATACGCCTTCTATTCTTAAATCTAATTATGGGAGCTTAGTAGAATCCAACTCTAATCTGAAAGCATATTCAAGTTTTGGATATATAAATGATATGTTCACTTTGGGAGGGCAATCTCTGGTTTCGTTTTGGGGTATCGAAGAAAATGACATTGGTCACTCCCTCCGTTCAGTTCTCATAGATCCCGAACGTCGACTACTTAAAGCTTTCGAGGGTACGGACTGGCGCCCAGAAGCTGCTGAGCGCGAAATTAATAATATTCTAAAAGCGTATAGTTTTTAAAGTTTCCTCAAGCAAGGAGCTTGTTTTACTTTAGATTAATCCACCTTTATCCCATACACCTTTTCAAATGTGTCGGTGGGCATGAGACGAATAGCATCCCAAGTAAGTTTAGAGCAAACCCTTGCGCAAACTTGGCAACCTGTACATTCGTTGAAGCGTACTTGAACAGGGGGAATAGGAAATCCATATTTCTCTTTTGGTACGGGTTCAATACAATCCACCGGGCAAAAAGGAACACAGGCTTGACAACCGGTACAATTATCTTCATCCACCACCGCCATAATTTTAGGACGACTCTTTTTAACCCTCGGATCATCTGGTAAATCTGGTATGCCCTTATAATGATCGAATGCTTTTTTTGCCATAATATAATTTAGTTTTCCCTTAGACCAAACTTCTGTACTACCATTCCCATAATAAAAAATATCACGCCAATTCCTAAAAGCTTATAATCCATTAAATAGGGGAATTTATTTATAAAACCTGCACCAATTACCATTAGTCCCACCAATTGAAAGCCCTTGCTTATATAATACATCAGGCAGGAGAATTATTAGCTGCAGCACCATCAACAATTGCAATTTCGCCAATAATCTCAACATTTTCTTTAAATCCACGATGCTGAATAACAATTACATACAGAAAATGAATAAATGCCAAATCAAAAAGCAGACCATGCATCCACCCGGAAACGCTCCCCGTTTGAACAGCACCACCTAAAATAAAAACTGTCCCTATAAATAGCATATTCATGGTTAAATGGGGAAAGAGAATCATTTTGGTCTTTTTAACTTTCTCATACAGGCTAGGTTCACCACCCCCCATTTTAATACTCTTTTTAATGGCTGTCCCTGAACCGATAAAATAAAACATGACCAAGGTTTCCGTAAACATATAGAAGATAGCTGTAAATAATGCAAATTGAGGATGATTTGCCTGCATTAAATGAAACTGAAAGTAGCCTTGCAATCCCGTGAGAGCCAATAAAACAATACTGATGGCTGTACATAAATAGCTGACTATCATTAAACCCCACATGACTATTTTCCTACTTGTTCAAAAAGCAATTCTGTTTAATAATCTTTACCAATCTTCGTCTTCATCCTCTTCTTCAGACTCAAATTCATATCCATTCTTTTTAAAATATGCCTGAATCTCTTTTGTAATATCTGTTTTTCCTTTAATTGAGTAAATATAATCTCGAAGGCCTTCCAGCATCACTTCCTGGTCACCTCCAATTTGTACAACATATTTTCCCCAGTCACTTTCAGCGCCAGGAAGGTTAAGAATTTCTTCGTCAGGGAGATATGGTGCCGGCATTTTTGTTCCGGGCATGATGCCTTGAGGATCCCGCATCCATTCAATAACCCAGTCGGGATGAAGTCTTTCTTTTGTAAGCGCAAGGTTTGGTGCCCAGGTTTGCGCCGCCTGTTTAGGGAACTCTGTACCATAAAAATGGCAGTTATTACAGGCACCCAATTCATGTAATTTTTTACCAGCTTTAAATTTTGTAGTTGATTTATCCACATGAAAATCAGATTCAAAAGCCAGCAAATTATTATCTCTATGCTGGAAAGCTTTAATAATAGCATTCCACTCTTCATCTGTCATGTTAAAAGAGGGCATACGTACTTGCAGATTTGGTCGTATAATCATTGGATCTTTAAAAAAATCAAACAGCCAATCTGGGTGGACCTTTGCTCCCTGTGTATTCAGGTTTGGCGGTGCATATTCCGGAGCCGAGTAATATTCTGCTATTTGCCCTCCAAACCCATCGATAATATGGCAGCCTTGACAGTTATATTCCTTTATAAGCTTTCTTCCTTCATAAACAGTTTCATCATTTACATAATTAGACGCTATTAGATTTTCTCCAACCTCATCTTCAGTAAAACCAAGAATTGTAGTTACTAATGCCTCTATTTCAATTGGGCTAAATTCAAAATTAGGCATTCGTAATTTATCTTCAGGAGAAGATGACTTCCCTTTATCAAATCTTCTGGGATTTTCTAATTTTTGAGTGAACCATGCATAATTTGTATGTTCTATATCATGAACATATCCAAAATCTAATTTATTTAATGGTTTTGATCCCTCAAAAGTTAATTCTGTACCGATAGGCTTGGCATCTTCATAACCGGGGATATTATGACAGCCAAAACATCCATAATAACGGATACTCTTATCTGCAACATAATCAATTTTATTATCAAAGGCCATATCCGCTAAACGAGAATTGGCTTCTTTTTCCGGATACATTTTTCGAAGCCAGCCCAAAGCAATTTCATCGAGAGCTTCTTCACTCATTTGAATCGGTTCAAATGCATCAAATTCAGTATTTGTAGAATTCATAAGATAGGCTGCTAGATTTTTAGCTTCCTCATCACTCAATCTCAAATTAGGCATTCTGGTATCATGCCAATATTCGCTGGGGTCTCTCAGCCAATTATATAGCCACTGAGCTGAGGTTTTACTTCCAAGGTTTATAAGGTTAGGGCCATGCTCCTTCAATAAATCAGCTAATTGAATATCTTCAGTCATATTATTGGGATTATTTTCAATAATATGACATCCACGGCAACCAACCACATCAAATAATTCCTGACCTTTTTCAGCATTGCCCATAAATTTTCGGTCATTTTTTCTGGACATTTTTTCACCATCCTGAAATAGATACTCTGTCATCGCATAAATTTCAGTGTCATTTCTAAGTTTGGAATCTATATCAGAATTATTAGATTGATTAAAGAAAGATGGCATCCTGGTATCATGCCGAAAACCTTTAGGGTCTTTAATCCATTTTGCAACCCAATCTTTATTTACCTTTTCATTGATTCGTGCTAAATCCGGTCCAGACTTCCTTCTCGATTCCATGCTTTTTATTGTATGACATCCATTACAACCATTTTTTTCAATTAGTGTAAGTCCCATTGTTAATTTGTCTGCATGAGCTATATTTGCTTCATCCTGATGACATTTAAAGCAACTTGCTTCAGAATATTTTGTTGGGAGCATAGGTTTTAACCAATGATGCATTTCGTGCCAATCATACTTTTCTTCCCATTCGGCTCTCTGCTCAGGACTGTTTGGAGTATGCGTTGCGGAAGTAAAATCTGTTCCCCTACCCCTGCCTGCATGACAACTGGTACACCCAAAATCTTCATAGGTATGTTTAGAACTTGATGTGAGGTACAATTCTAAATTGGGATGGGTTTTAAATGGTTGTTCTGCATCCTTGTAATCAGGATTATCGATTCCCAAATGGCAACTTTTACAGCGATCAACTTCAGGAACTGAAGCAAAATTTACGTTGTATTTAATATCAGGAAGTACTACCTGTTCAACTTTAAAATAAGGGGCCATAAAATCCAAAATAGGAAGATCACGAACAATATCTCCAATTTTATTTGCAATGGACATTTTTCGGCGATCAATTAGTTTTAATTTTCTATCAACCAAATTGACTGCTTTTAATACTGAATTTAATTCATCTTGTGCAATTTTAGTCTCGAGTTTAATTTCTTTTATTTGCGTTTCATTAGCCAACATGGTGGCTTCTTTTTCTTCTTTGATGAGCTTAAACTTAGACACTTCATCTACTACTGACTGATATTTATGTTCGATTTCAGTAGGATCATCCCCTTCATGAAGATGAAGCATTGCAGTTTCATAATTGAATTTTTCAGCATCTAAAATAGATTTTTTACTGAGAAAATTCATGTTTGCTTTGTAAAATTTTGCTTCTGAACCTTCAAGGGATTTCTCTGCTTCTAGGAGCTGGGAATTTTTAGCTTCAAAAGATGTTTGAGCTGAGGATAATTTTTCTTCAAAAATTACCCTTTCTTCCTTTACTAATTCTAATTCTGCAATTAATTTTTCTTCTTCATTTTCAATTTCCATCTGCCTGAATTTTCGTTGGTACACTTTAAAATCATCATCATTATCATCTATAAACATCCAAATCATGGAAACCATGAAAATAATGCTTGAAATGGCAAACCATTTATTCAGCAGATTTATATTCCAATATCTTTCGTCGTTCAAAATTATGTCTCTTTTTTATTTAAATATTGAAGAACCATTCCGGGATAGCAATTATATATTTCAAATTAAATAGCCACCGGAGATACATTTTTATTGGCAGTGCAAACATTGTCAAACCAAATAACATCAGGGTTGAATACCGAACTGGCCCATAATGTTCAAACAAATTTTTTAATTTGGTTTTAGCCAGTAATAACGGCATTATAAATAGATACCCAATAACCGCTACAAATCCCACTGCCTCTCTTGCAATAATATTAGTTGGCAATCCCTTATTAAGGAGTTTGACCCATACATATTCAGAAAGGTTTACGTTCGTAAGTGGAACAACTTTATGGGGATCCCACCATTCAAATGGTCCAAAAAAGTTCCAGTTTGGACCACGAAAAAAAGTGCCAATTACAATTAGAAAAACCCATAGAACCATCCACCCATACATAAAAATAAAATAACCAACTCGTCTTTCCTTAAATGAATAATACCCTTCCCCTTTTTTATTAATATCCATATAGGGAATCGCCATCATTCCAACTATAATAAAAATGGGAAAGATAATTCCAGCAAGCCAGGGATCAAAATAAACCAACATTTCCTGGAGCCCCAGAAAATACCATGGCGCTTTTGAAGGATTTGGTGTTGCTGCTGGATTTGCAGGTTCTTCTAAAGGTGCCCCAATTAATATGGACCAGACAATTAAAAAAACCATGAATAAAATTAAGGCGATAAGCTCTATATATACTAAATCAGGCCACACCAATACCTTGTCATCAGGATCGTTCCATTCTTCCGGTTTTTCTCCCCGATCTAATCTTGCATCATTATTATATGCTTTCTTCATTCCCAGCCAAATAACAAAAATCATAGAATATATCATTAAAATGATGGGGATGTTATCTGGCTTGGTCATGGTGAGATTAAAATAGGGATCGAAGTATCCAATGATAAAAAAGAAGGTGATGGACATAAAAATCCAAAACGCACCTTTATTTGTCCAGAGTTTATAAATCCCCCATTGTTTATTTTTCTTGTCAAACCAATCGGTTGGAGGAAAAATAAATGGGAACGCTACTGTGAGCAGAGTAAAAGAAATTGTGGGTGCTGACAGAAAATCAAACAGGTCTTTAATGTAATTCATAAATATCCCTTATTTTACAATGGGCCGGAAATACCACCGTCTTTCCGAATTCGCCAAAAATGAACCGCCATAAAAATCATGGCAACAAATGGAACCGCTATACAATGCAACACATAAAACCGTAATAGGGTTGCCTCTCCCACAAATCTTCCACCTAATAAGGCAAATCGCACATCTGACCCCATATGCACTAGGTTGATATCGCCAATAGCCAAGAGAGACGCTCCTGGACCTTCATGGCCGATAAAGGGGTGAGCCCGTGCCATATTGGTTCCAACTGTTACTGCCCAAATCGCCAATTGATCCCAGGGCAAGAGATAACCTGTAAAACTGAGAAATAAAGTGATTGTCATAAGCAATACACCAACACCCCAGTTAAATTCACGGGGCGGTTTATATGATCCGGTCATAAATACTCGAAGCATATGCAGCCATACCGTGAGCACCATGGCATGGGCTCCCCACCTATGGAGCTCACGCATTATGCCCAATGGGACTTGTTCCGTTAAATCTATGATGTCGGTGTAGGCATATTCTACAGTAGGGCGGTAATAGAACATGAGCAGAATTCCTGTTATAGTTAGTACCACAAATAGGAAAAAAGACAAGCCACCCATACACCAGGTATAGCCAATTTTAACCGCATGTTTGGGAACACGAGCAGGATGTAAATGTAAAAAGACATTCCCTAATACTGCATACATTCTTTGCCTCCTGCTTCGAGGAACACCAGAGCGAATAATTGATTTCCAGACTTGGGATTCACCAAGTCGACTTAATAATGATTCTTTTTTTTCTTTTTCAGCCATTTGATTATTTATAAATTATATTTTTAAAAATGATTCTTCTATTTCCCACTCACCTTTTTCCCATTTAAACCGCTTGGTTTTATCCACAATTATTTGTCCATCAGATGCGAGAGAAACACTATGACGCTCTAGAGGTCTCGGTGCCGGACCTTCAAAATGTACACCTGTTTTTCTAAAACCACTTCCGTGACAGGGACATTTATATTTCTGCTCAACTTCTAACCAATTTGGTGTACATCCTAAATGTGTGCACACTGTTGAAAGAGCATAAATTCCTTCATCATTTCGTACAACCCATACGGCATACTTTTTCTTAAACCGGGTATCTACCTTGCCAATGGTAAAGTCATCTGGGTATCCAATTTTGAAAGACTGAGGAGGTTCAAATAAAACATTGGGAAACATAAATCGAATCATCGAGGTGAAAAAACCACCCGTTGCTCCTGCAAATGCCAGCCATCCTATTGAGAGCCAACCAAGAAATCCTTTTCTGTTAAGATCTTTCCCTGAATCTGAATTAATTGAGGCTTTTGGTATTACTTTTTCTGACATTTATATTTTCCTGTTATAGGTTTTATCCAAAGTTTTTATAGCAATATCCCTTATTTTCATATTATTATCAAATGTGGCTAATTTTAAAAGATTGGCTACAAAATTATCGGACGGATATTGAGAAGAAACCTGAATCGCAACCAATATCGCCTGTACTTTTTCTTCTTCATCTACTTCGCTGAAATTATTTAAATACGATCTGTCCAATAGGTTATTGATAATTGGGTTGCCGGATATATCTCCCAATTTTGCTAAGGCAATGGCTGCATCCCAGCGAATATTGGGTTCTTCGTCTTCCAATAGATTTTGTAATTCAGAAATCACTGATGTATCTCCAAGCGATCCTAAGGTAATGGCGGCTGCAAGTTTCTCCTCGTTAGAGCTTGATCCTTGAATGAATTTTTTAACCTTATCTACACTGGGTACATATCTTAAAATACCTAGAGCCTTTATTGCCGCGATACGACTACCTTCATCTTTATCCTTCAAGCCCTCAATAAGTGTAGGACCAAATTCCTGTTCCCCTGTTCTGCCCATTGCTAATGCCAAATACATTCTAACCATAGGATCATCATGAATGGACTTTTTATAGACTGTAATCATCTTATTTTTAAATCCAGAATCAAGAGGTACTAACTCTGGGTTTGATAGTAATTTTGATAATTCATAGGCAGATTGCCAACGCTTGGTAGCAGAACCAATCTGTACATTTGTAAGATATTCATGAGGAGAATTTGTTTCATAGGTTAATACCTTGAACATGAAAAAAAACATCACTCCAAAGATTGTGATCATTAAAGGGATAAGAAAAAAAGCATAGTATAAAGTGTATACCTTAGAATTTTTCTCCTGCAATTGTTGTGTAGATTCAGCCATTTATTATTGGTAAAGGTAAAAAATTTTCCAGAAAATTAGTCTGTAATTTACAGGTATTATAAATTATGAAAAAAAGAGTTATTTACAGGATTTAATATTGAATCTAATCAGATTGACTATTGTTAGTTTTATCTGCTTTAAGTAGATGGGTGACAATTCCATTTAATTTTTTAACTTCCTTTTTCAGTGTCACCACTTCACTTAGGGAAAACAGAACAAAAATACTACAGCAAATACCTATAAGTATATACAAGGATTCCAATTTAATTATTTTCCTTTTTCCCTAATTTTCGGAATTCAAATGTGAGCAATATAGGAAAAATAAGTAGTATTCCCAAACTTATGAACATGCCTAAAACCACCAATTCCAAGTTTGCCATCAGCCATTCCAAGGTTAGCCAGTCAAACATCATAATAACCCATTAAAAAACTTTTAACACCAACCATAGGTATAACACCATTAGACCGGTGCAAATAATCATGGATATCCATTTAATGAATGATGATTCTGTTTTTACTGACATTAATTAATGGTCTTTAATTTCTTTTATACTTCCATCTGAATTGTAATATGTCCAACGCCCTTTTGGAGAACCATTTTTTAAAATGCCTTCACGCATTTTTAAGCCATTTTCAAAATAATATATCAGTGTCCCGTTTGGCACTCCCTTTTTATAACTGCCTTCATACTCGCGCTGACCATTGGAATATTCGTTAAATAATATCCCTGAAAACGGATCTTCAGAGTCTAATAAATATATTTTCCCCTCAAATTGTACCGTTTTTGAAATATGGATCTCAAGCTTTTCATCGCAGGAGAACTGAAGTAGTGCAATACTAATCAAAATGCTATTTCTAAGGAATTTACAGATATGAAATTTATTGACCAAAGAGGTCAAACAAGCAAGGAAATAGAGGGAATGTCAGCAGATTTTTTAGTATGAAATAATCAAGTACGATGACATGGCAATTTCAGGGCAATATCCATCGCCTTGACAGGTAGGTGGAGTAACACAGTTATTTCCTACCACCCTGCAAGCATCATAATCAATGACGTTTTCATCGCCAATACTGACAAAATCTGTAATGTCAACAATGTATGGGGCAACATCCATTCCTGGGCACCATCCGGCACGTCCGTATCCCCACGTACCATATTGATTAGGCACAACGCCTTGAGGAATCGTTTCTAGTTCCATACAGTAATCATTATTTCCTGCCTCCGGATGAGATTTTGAAAATTCTCCTGTACCTCCATTTACCATAAAATTATGCCGGGAATTACAAAACTCAGCGCAGTTGTAGCATCCAGCACTACCCCATCCATGGCCCGTTATATAAGAGACAAGCTCTACTTTTATAGCATTTTCAGGCACTGTAAAAATAACAGGTGGACGATTTTCATCATAATCCGGGTTAAACAGAACCGTTCCATTCCAAGCCGGGATGTATTCCTGTGGAGAGGAAGTTTGACTTTCTGAATCATTATATAGTCTAAATCTTAATGTGAGAAGACTGTTAGGCCATCCTGATTCCTGAAATTTAATTACCCTGTTTCCACCGGGTCTCAAATGAGAAATAAATGGGCTTATATCAGTCAAATGATGTGGCTGACGATCAAATGGAGTAATCCATCTGGCAATTTCTAGGCAGCCCGAGCTGTCCACTTCACAAGAATACAAATGGGCGATGCGGTCATAATCATCACAGCCTGCATCACTATAATTCATATTCGCATCAGGGCAACCACGGAGTAATTCAACACTCAACCCGCTATATTCGGTAAGATCTCCATTAGACGGAAATTCAACGGCTTTGTAAATGGAAGATGCCCATCCGCCGGTATAATGTTCTCTCTCAAAAACGGTGATTTCATCATACTCTTCATCAGGTTCATACAAAGCATTATATTCATAATTGAAATACAGAGCTTCATGGGCCAGATAGTTGATATAGGTGCCAGAAAAGTTTGCCGGATTGCCGAGATACCCCACCTCTCTCCAGCGCTGGAACCGATCAATGCTGATAGAGCGAATATCACATACCGCATCTACAAATTCTTCAGCATGACTGTCGCATTTATCGGGCACAAAATGCAAATGCCTTTTCCAATGCGTCTGTTCTTCAGCTGACATTCCCAATAAAATTAAATCAAATTCTCCACGTACATCTCGTACATCTTGAAAATAAGTACTGCGATCTGACAAGAAAAAATAATGCACATTATCAGGAGAATCTTCCAATAGGTCATCATAATAACTGTCATTCCAGAGTGTGGTACTACTGGTGGGGCCAAGGGTGAAGAAAATATAG
>Ga0208278_1001031_pt1 | contig 13824 bp, 10 predicted proteins | sample ETN01SmetaG_FD_185794 | JGI IMG/M metagenome (GOLD analysis project Ga0208278, IMG submission 185794) | Marine microbial and viral communities from oxygen minimum zone, Eastern Pacific Ocean - ETNP2014F12-01SV259 (SPAdes) (version 2) | ecosystem: Environmental > Aquatic > Marine > Oceanic ...
TTGGCTGGAGACCGCCGAAAGCCTGCCCGGCAGCTGGTGGCCGCACTGGGATCAATGGCTCAAATCTCACGGCGGCAAAGAAATTCCCGCACCCGAGCAAGTCGGTAATAGCGACTATGCGGAAATTGAACCCGCGCCAGGCGCCTATGTTCTGACCAGAGCCAGTTAGGAGCACGTATCAAAGCGGCCATGGAAATCGATGCAACACGTCCCGGGGAATGTAGGCCACGCTGACTACCTCTTGCTCGACTCGTTATCACCTATTGAGGAATTCTTCAGCGTCAGTCGTAATTTATGGCGCCAGGCGGGACACCATGGCCAGTGTGGATAACGGGGCTTAGGTCGAGCACGCAGTTTTGTACAATAACTCGTGTTTTGACAACGAGTCAGGTAAGTATGAAAACGCAAAGGTCGTCACGTTTGCGGGGCTTCAGTACCCGCGCCATTCATGAAGGATATGATCCCGGCAGTCACCACGGCTCATTGAATCCGCCGGTATACCTCAACGCCACCTATTCATTTGATTCTATCGCTCAAGGTCAAAGCCGGTTTGCCGGCGAGACGCCGGGCTACGTCTATGCCCGGGTGGGAAATCCCACCCAAGCGGTGTTGGAGCAGCGCCTGGCCAGTCTCGAAGGGGGAGAAGCGGCACTAGCGGTCGCTTCCGGGATCGGCGCCATTACGGCACTGATCTGGTCATTTGTCCGTTCAGGCGATGAAATCGTCGCTGATAAGACCCTTTATGGATGTACTTTTTCCTTCCTGGGCCAGGGCCTTTCCCGTTTTGGGGTTACGGTCCGTTTTGTCGATCTGACCGTGCTGGAAGAGCTTGCGGCGGCCATTACCCCGGCCACGCAGTTTGTTTTTTTTGAAACACCGACCAATCCCAACATGCGGGTGATCGATATCGCGGCTGTCGCGAAGATAGCGCACGACCAAGGCGCCCGGGTCATCGTTGACAACACCTATGGCACGCCCTGGTTGCAGCGGCCGATCGAGTTGGGCGCAGATTTCGTGGTCCATTCCATGACCAAGTACCTGAGTGGTCATGGCGACCTGCTTGCCGGCGCCGTTATCGGCCTGGCCGAGGATCTGTTGGCGGTGCGTACCGTGGGCTTAAAAGATATGACCGGGGCAGTGCTCTCCGCCTTTGATTCATTCCTGTTGCTGCGCGGCATTAAGACTCTGGAACTGCGCATGGCGCGCCACTGTGACAATGCCCTGGCCCTGGCCCGTCAGCTCGAGGGCCATCCTGCGGTGGGTTCGATCTATTACCCAGGTCTTCAATCCCACCCTCAGTTCGCGCTGGCGAGTCGACAGATGACGGCATTCGGCGGCATGATCGCGTTGGAACTGGCCGGTGGCTACGAGGCTGGCGTACGCTTCATGGATTCGGTCAAGTTGGCGCAGCGCGCCGTCAGCCTGGGGGATGCCGAAACGCTGGTCCAGCACCCCGCCAGTATGACCCACAACAACTACACCGAAGAAGAGCGCGAGGCACACGGCATCAGCTTCGGATTGGTGCGGATCTCGGTGGGGCTAGAGAACCTGGAGGATCTGTCCGCCGATATCCTGCAGGCGCTGGATCTTGCGCACAACGCTTGAGCACATATCGATGCAATACTCGGGGGCGGCTGGTTAATCGACCGTTTCTAAGCCGGGTTTTGCGCTAGCATACGCTGCCCGTCAGCGGAGGCTTTTCAACATGACTCTATCTGCAAGCCTGGGACTGCGTAGTCTGCAGCAGTTGCGGCGCGCCTGGGCTGAGGTCGAACAAGGAGCGCTCAGCCGGATCACCGGCAAAGTGCGTGCCGGACTGCCGGCAGACGATCTGCACCTGATCCGCCGGCAGATCGACGAGTGCCTGTCCGAGGTCGGCGGTGCCGCCTCAGCCCGGGGCCGAGCGACGCGTCTTGGCGGCGTGTATCTTGATCTCAATACGCAGGGACGCGCTCACTTCCTGCAACTGCTCGCCAATGAGTACGGGGTAGACACCGATGCTTTGCGCAACGCAACTCGGCACTGGCTGGCGCTGACTGCAGTCGATGACGCCGAGGCCGACCGCAAGGCGTTGCTGGCTGCCGAGGAGCAACTGCGGCAGATTTTGAAGTCTCCGCGCGTGCGGTTGTTGAGCCAGTTCAACGACTTGCCTGAGGGCATCAAGTTTCTAGTCGACATGCGGGCCGAACTCATCGAGGCCAAAGGTGAGGACATTGCACTACAGGCTTTCGACCGCGAGTTCCGGGACCTGCTGGCGTCCTGGTTCGACGTGGGCTTTCTCGAATTGCGCCGCATTACCTGGAATGCCCCGGCCACGCTGCTGGAAACCTTGGCCGAACACGAAGCGGTGCACGCGATCCGATCGTGGCAGGATATCAAGCACCGCCTGGCGGCGTCAGATCGGCGCTGTTATGCCTTCATCCACCCGCAGATGCCCAACGACCCGCTGATCTTTGTCTGGGTAGCACTGACCGCTGGCATCGCGGAGCGTATCAATGACCTGCTGCGGGTGGATCACCGTGAACTGGATCCGGCCAAGGTTGACACTGCGGTGTTTTATTCCATCTCGGCGACGCAACCGGGCCTCGATGGGGTGGGCTTTGGCAGCTTCCTGATTAAGCAGGTGGTCGACCGGTTGAATCGTGATCACAAGCAGCTTAAGAATTTTACGACCCTCTCACCCATGCCAGGATTCCGCAGCTGGGTCAATGAAAGGCTGGATAAGTCGAAGGCGGGCGAGCAAGAGCATCCCCGGGTAACAGAAGCATTGCAGGCCTTGCGCGAGGCTGGAGCGCTTCAACGCATGTTTTCTGATCGCAGCTGGTTGCGTGACCAAGCCGCCCTGGCGCGTGCCCGCCAGCCGTTGCTGATCTTGGCCGCACATTACCTGGTGCAAGAAAAACGGGGTCAGGGGGCACGAGACCAGGTAGCAAATTTTCATCTCTCAAACGGTGCCAGTGTAGACCGCCTTAATTTCCCGGGGGACGTCGCCCGCCGGGGTCAGGAGCGCGCAGCAGGGCTGATGGTCAATTATCGTTATCGACTGAAGGATATCGAGGCCAACCACGAGTCCTACCATGACAGTGGCGAGATAGCCCAGTCACGCACTATCTCTAGCCTGCTCAAAACCAGAATATCCGCCTGAGATCTAAGTCTGATTAAAGCCTATTCCAGGCAGGCGTACAGGCATAGATTGCGTAACTCGCTTTTGCTCTCACGATTCATACAGCGTAAATCAGACGCGCTGAACTCTTTGTTACTGATTGCCAGCCCGTTTTCTCCTATTGGAAAAATCGCGGTTGCGAATCATTTGCATTCGTAGTAGAATGCCTCCAGCAACAACCACCCCTTTGGGGGCGCTTCAGTGGGCACCTTGAACAGCTAAGTGGTCTGTAATCTAAATGAAGCATAGAAATTGGAGAGTCAAGTTGAAATACAGTTATTCGATCTTAAGGAGTCTCATAATCTCAAGCCTGCTGGTGGCAACACCGTTACTGGTAAGTGCGGCAGAGGTCAACGTCTACAGTTATCGCAAGCCTCAGCTGATCGACCCGATGTTCGCAGCATTTACCGAGCAGACCGGTATCAAGGTCAACTCGGTATTTGCCAAGAAAGGCATGCTTGAGCGGTTACAGAGCGAAGGTGCGAACAGCCCCGCCGACTTGGTGTTTACAGTTGACATTGGACGCCTCTCTGATATCAAGAATGCAGGCTTGACCCAGTCGGTCGATTCTGCGCGCTTTGCCGGGCATATTCCAAAAAATTACCAGGACCCCCAGGGCCACTGGTTTGGCCTGACCACTCGGGCCCGCATCATCGTGGCTTCCAAGGAGCGCGTGAAGATCGGCGAGATCTTGTCCTATGAAGATCTGGCTGACCCTAAATGGAAGGACCGCATCTGTACCCGTTCGGGCAAGCATCCCTACATGGTGGCGCTGACAGCCAGCATGATTGCACATCATGGTGCGGCGGGGGCTAAAGTATGGCTCGCCGGCCTGAAATCGAATCTCGCCCGCAAGCCCAAAGGAAATGACCGGGCCCAGGTGAAAGCTGTCAAGGAAGGTGAATGTGATGTAGCGGTAATCAACCACTACTACATGGCAAATATGTTAAAAGACCCCGAGCAGGTACCGTGGGCCGAATCGGTAAACGTCCTTTTCCCAAACCAGAGTGACCGGGGTACGCATATGAACGTCAGCGGTGTGGCATTAACCAAACACGCGCCGAACAGAGCTGATGCAATCAAATTGATGGATTTCCTGGCCGGCAGCCAGGGCCAGCAGATGTATGCGCAAAAGAACGGTGAGTACCCGGTCAAGTCCGGTGTGGCATGGAATGAGCTACAAAAATCATGGGGCAAATTCAAGGAAGACTCGCTGAGCCTGGCGGCGATTGCGGATAATCGTGCCGCAGCGATTCGCATGGCCGACGAGGTCGGATACAACAACTAGAGCGGTGTCTACGATCTGACAGGGTCGGGTTCGAGGGCTGATGGCTACCGGCTTATCTCACGCTCTGAAGCATCTGCCGCGCCAAGGCCACCAATCCGGTTCCCCGCCGGATTGGTGGACGGCGGGCGCTCTCGTGCTGGCGGCGTTAGCGCTGATGCCAGTGGCTGCGGTGGTATTCTTTGCAGTGGACTCCAGCGGCGATATCTGGGGCCACCTGGTGCGCACCTCTTTACCGGGTTATGTGGGCAATACCCTGTGGTTGATGCTGGGGGTTGGGTGCAGTGTCTTTCTCACCGGAGTGTCCACAGCGTGGTTGGTGACTATGTGCCGTTTTCCGGGCAGGCGCATTTTCGAATGGCTGCTGCTGTTTCCACTGGCGATACCGGCCTACGTGATCGCGTACGCCTATACAGACTTCTTGGAGTACGCCGGGCCGGTGCAAGGCCTGCTGCGCGCGCTTTTTGGCTGGCATAGCGCTCGGGATTATTTTTTTCCTGAAATCCGCAGCCTCGGCGGAGCCATCACTCTTATGGGTTTGGTGCTGTATCCGTATGTATACCTGTTGGCCCGATCAGCTTTTCTGGAGCAGTCGGTCAACGTGTTGGAGGTCAGTCGGGTCCTGGGCCGTGGACCGTGGCGCACCTTTACTACTGTTTCGCTGCCAGCGGCACGACCGGCAATCGTTGTTGGCGTCTCTCTCGCACTGATGGAGACACTTAACGATTACGGCACCGTAGATTTCTTTGCGGTTTACACCATGACCGCTGGATTGGTAGATGTCTGGCTGGGCATGGGCAGCCTTGCTGGTGGCGCTCAGATCGCGACCACGATGTTGGCGTTTGTGATCTTGCTGATCACCTTGGAGCGTATCAGTCGGCGCCATCAGAAGGTTTACCAGCAGTCCAGCAGCCGCTTTCGCGCCTTACCGGCTTATTACCTGGGCGGGTTTCGCTCCGCTCTTGCGATTATGGCTTGTGCTCTGCCAGTACTGGGGGGATTTGTTGTTCCGGTCCTGGTGCTGGGGCGGCTTGCAATTGTCTATTTTGAGCGGTCGTGGACACCGGCTTTTCAGACCTATACTCTCAATAGCCTTTTGCTGTCAGCGTCGGCCGCATTGCTGGCGCTGTTGGTCGCGCTGTTTATCGCTTACAGCCGGCGCCTTAATGGTGGGCGAGTTCTTGGCTTTGCCACCCGCATCGCCGCCTTAGGCTATGCGGTACCGGGTGCGGTGCTGGCCGTTGGTATCCTGGTGCCGTTTGCCGCCTTTGATAACGCGCTGGATTCACTGTTGCGTCGGACTGTTGGGTTTTCTTCGGGGCTGTTGTTGAGCGGCACGGTTGTTGCAGTATTGTTTGCTTATGTGGTCCGGTTCCTGGCGGTGGCACTGGGGCAGGTCGAATCCAGCCTGGAGAAAGTCTCCCCGTCGATGGATATGGCGGCCCGCACCCTGGGTTACCGGGCAGGGCAGACCCTGCTGCGCTACCATGTGCCGTTGATCCGCGGTGGTATGCTGACCGCAGTCATGATCGTATTTGTTGACTGCATGAAAGAACTTCCGGCAACGTTATTATTACGTCCGTTCAATTTCGAAACGCTTGCAACCCATGTTTACCAGTTTGCCTCTGACGAGATGCTGGGAGAGGCGGCGCTGGGCTCGCTCACCATCGTTGTGGTTGGGTTGATTCCAGTCTTGGTGCTGAGCCGGATGATTGCCCGCTCCAGGCTGACGTTGGGTAACCCGGCAGGGCAGGGCTAGACGATGGCTGCGCCACAAGCAAGACCACGTGATCCCGCTTCAGCGGCAGCCCGCCCGCTGCTCCAGATTCGCAACATCTCCTGCAACTACGCCCTGGAGCGTGCCGTCTTTGATCTCAGCCTGACTGTAAACCGCGGTGAGCAGGTGTGCCTGCTGGGCCCCAGTGGCTGCGGAAAAACGACCGTGTTACGCGCCATTGCCGGTTTCCATCCTGTGTTGACTGGCGGTATCTTCGTTAACGATCAGGAGGTTTCCGTGCCCGGCTCGATGGTGCCACCCGAGGCAAGGCGGGTTGGCATGGTGTTTCAGGATCACGCGTTGTTTCCACACCTGTCGGTTGAGCAGAACATCGCTTCAGGTTTGCGCGAGTTTTCAACGGCTGAAAAGCGTAAAGCGGTAGCTGACATGCTCGAGCGCATGGGGTTGGGCCATCATGCGAACCGTTACCCCCACGAACTCTCCGGTGGTCAGCAACAGCGTGTTGCCTTGGCTCGGGCACTGGCGCCCAAGCCACTATTGCTGTTGATGGACGAGCCGTTTTCCAGCCTTGATCTCGAACTGCGCGAGCGCATGGGCCAGGAAGTTGCCGATACCCTCAAGGAAAACGACATTACCTGCGTGATGGTGACTCACGACCAGAATGACGCTTTTGCCCTGGGTGACAAGGTCGGGGTCATGGTCGAGGGCGCTATTGTGCAGTGGGATACTCCTTATGACCTTTATCACCGCCCGAAGAACCATTTTGTAGCTGACTTTATCGGTAATGGCGTATTTCTTGACGGGGAACTGCGTTCAGCCAGCCGGGTTGTTACGGTGCTGGGTGATCTGGACAGCGAAGCAATACTCGACTGGCCAGCCAACACCCCGGTTGAAGTATTGATCCGGCCCGATGATGTGATACATGATTCGCAAGGACCGATCCAGGCGCGGGTTACTCGCCGGGCCTTCAAAGGGGCAGAGATCATGTACACGCTGCGCACCAGCAACAATATTACGTTGTTGGCACTTTTTCCCAGCCACGCGAATTTTGCTATCGGCGACGAAGTGTCGGTTCGCCTCGAAGTCGATCACTTGGTGGTGTTTCCCCGCGACGCAACAGCGGTTTGAAATGGCGGACCCGTTGGCTATGCTGATGGCATCATCGGCAGCACCCGCTGATAACGAGGTTTAAGTCGAACACGCAATGGCGGTCCCCGGGCGCACTACCCGGCACTCAGTACAGGTGATCGAGGCGCCGACGGTGGTAAAGTGAGTAGTGGCGAACTGATGCCGGGGCGTGTGAGATCATGGTCGAGAGTCCGATCACCACAAAAAAAAGCACCAGCGCGCATGCCGGCCAGATGATCATGGCCGCTACCAGGGCGAGTTTGGCGATCACCGCCTGGCCGCTCAGTTGGATCAGCCAGGTACCGTTCGAAAAGGTGTACAGCGCGGCCAGGCCGAGGCCGGAAGCCAGGACAGCAAGGGCCGCGCCTTGCCGCAAGTGCTGGCCTTCGATTGCCAGCAAGGACGCTCCGAGCACAGTGATGCCGACCAGGTGCACGGTGCGCAGGCCGATGTTGGCCCAGCGCTGCCCGGGGAAGAAGCGCGAGCGTGCGGGAAAGAGGCGTTTTTTGAGGGTCAATGGTATTGCCGGCAGCGCAGGGATCGCGCCCACTCAGTCCGGCTCGAACGGGGTCAGGTAGGCGTCGAGTATAGACGGGCGCTCAGTACTGTCCTTGATCTCGAGTCGGGCGACGGCACGGTGGTGCACCTCGTCGGGGCCGTCGGCGTAACGCAGCGCTCGGCCCCAGGTCCAGTGGTCGGCCAGCGGCGTGTCCGGGCTGATACCCATGGCCCCGAACGCCTGCATGGCCCGGTCGAGCACCGTGGTGTGCAGCATCGGCACCAGCGCCTTGATCATGGCGATCTCCTTGCGTGCCGTCTTGGCACTGTGCTGGTCGATCATCCAGGCGGTTTTCAGTACCAGCAGCCGGGCCTGGTCGATCTCTATGCGCGAGCGCGATATCCACTCGGCCACGGTGCCGTGTTGGTGCAGGTAGCGGCCGAAGGTCTTGCGCTCTTGCACGCGGCGGGTCATCAGTTCTAGCGCCAGTTCGGCCGCACCGATAGAGCGCATGCAGTGATGGATGCGCCCCGGGCCCAGCCGCGCCTGGGCCAGGGTGAAACCCGAGCCTTCCTCGCCGAGCAGGTTACTAACCGGTACCCGTACGTTGGTAAAGGTGATTTCGCAATGGCCTTCCGGGGCATGGTGGTTCATCACAGGAATATTCCGCACGACAGTGACACCCGGGGCATCCATCGGCACCAACACCATACTCTGTTGGTTGTAGGTATCCGTGTCGGGATTGGTTTTGCCCATCACGATCAGCAGCTTGCAGTTTGGATGTGCCGCATTGGTGATGAACCATTTGCGCCCGTTGATCACATAATCATCAGCGTCGCGGGTGATACGAGTCTGGATGTTGGAGGCATCCGATGAGGCGGTATCGGGTTCGGTCATGGCAAAGGCTGAGCGGAGCTCGCCATTTAGCAGCGGCGCCAGCCACTGCTGGTACTGCTTGGGTGATGCGAACATGTGCAGCAGCTCCATGTTGCCGGTATCGGGCGCGCTGCAGTTGAACACCTCAGAGGCCCAGGCGACCCGACCCATGAGCTCGGCCAGCGGTGCGTACTCGAGGTTGCTTAGTCTGGTGCCTGGCTCATCGGGTTTCAGGCCCGGCAGGAAGAGGTTCCATAGGCCCTGCTCACGAGCCAGCGCCTTTAAATCCTCCATAAACGACACCGGGTAGGATTCGGCCCGGACCTCGGCATGCCACTGGCCGATGCGCGGCACGATGTGATCGCTCATGAAGTGCTGTACTTGAGCGCGCAACTTTTCCACTTTGGGGGAGTAGGCAAAGTCCATGGGTTTTGGAGTTTCTCCTTAACAGGTTATCTGGGCGGACGCAGTGTTTTCGCTATAAAAGCAGGGCCTGCAAGGGCTTGGCTTCATGGCTTGAGCACGATTTTACCGTTGACCTTGCGCGTAGCGATCATTTGCAGTGCTTTTGCAGCATTTTCAAGCGGTAAAACCTCATGAATGTGCGGCTGTAGTTTGCCCGTTGCGCAAAGGTCAAACAGATGCTGGTGGTTCCGTCGGGCAGTTTGGGGTTCGCGCTGCACAAAATTGCCCCAAAATACACCGACCACGCTGTAGCCCTTGACCAGCGGCAGGTTCAGAGCAAGGTTTGGAATGTCGCCCGAGGCGAAGCCGATAACCAGCCAGCGGCCAGCCCAGGCCAGTACGCGGCTCAAGGGCTCTGCCAATGATCCGCCGACGGGGTCATAGATCAGGTCAACGCCGCGGCCGTTGGTCAATTCGCGCACCGCGGCCTTGAGGTCACCACTGCGGTAGTTGATGCCAGCCTCGGCACCGTGGCACTTGGCGATATCGAGCTTCTTTTCGTTCGAACAGGCGGCAATCACCCGGGCACCCAAAGCATGACCGATCTGCACGGCCGCCAGACCGGTACCCCCGGCGGCGCCGGTCACCAGCAGCGTTTCTCCCGGGCGCAGCTTAGCCCGCTGGCTGAGGGCGTGATAGGCAGTGCCATGGGCACAAAGCAGCGCAGCCGCTTTTTCATCTTCGACGCCAGCGGGTAGCACATAGGCGTTGCTAGCAGGCACCGCAGTCAATTCCGCGTAAGTGGTAAAGGCTGGGTTTGTCGCAGCCACTCGATCACCCACGTTAAGGTTGGTTACGTTTTCACCGATGGCGTCGATCACTCCGGCACACTCGAGTCCTGGAACGAAAGGCAGTGTTGGCTTGGCCTGGTACAAGCCCTTGACCAGCAACAGATCCGGGAAGTTGACGCCAACGGCGCGCGTGCGCACCAGAACTTCGTCTGCTCCAACTTCAGGCCTGGGGTATTCGCGATAACTGAGGTTGTCGAGGTCACCAAATTGTTGGCAAACGATAGCTCGCATCAAGCGTCTCCCTGTTCAATAATCTCGAGCCCCAGCTGGGCCAGCAGCGGGGCCATTTCGCCAACCTGGGCCGCTGCATGGCTCGAAGCGGTGCCTTCCAGCGCCCGCTTGAGTACACCCTGGCAGATGGCTGCCAGACGGAAGAAGCTGAAGGCCAGGCAGAACGGCCAATCGTCGATCTCGCCAATACCGCGCAGGTCACAGTACTGCGACAGGATCTCCCGCTCGTCCGGAATCCCCAGCGCCTTGCGGTTGATGCCAGCGAGGCCCTTGATCTGCTGGGCTGGTGGCATGCGCAGGCACATGCAGTAGTAGGCAAGGTCGGCCAGCGGGTGACCGAGGGTCGAGAGTTCCCAGTCTATGACCGCCTGCAGCCGCGGCGAGCCCTGCTCGATGATGAGGTTATCCAGCCGGTAGTCGCCATGAATCAGCGTATTTTGTCCGTCGGCGGCGGGCAGGTGTAGGGGCAGCCAGTCCAGCATCTCTTCCATGGCGTCGATGCGGGTGGTTTCGCTGGCCCGGTATTGTTCACTCCAGCGCGTGATCTGTCGGGCAAAGTAATTGCCGGGCCGGCCGAAGTCGCCAAGGCCAACGCTCTCGAACTCAATACAGTGCAGCGCCGCGAGTACTCGAACCATGTCTCGGTAGAGCGCGCCGCGCTCTGCTGCCGTTAATTCGGGCAGGGTAGGGTCCCAGAAGATTCGACCATCTTCGAAACTCATCACGAAAAAGGCGGTGCCGATTACCTCGGGGTCCTCGCACAGCAACAGCGTCCGTGGTACCGGCACCTCGGTATCAGCCAGTGCGCGCATCACCCGAAACTCGCGCTCCACCGCATGGGCGGACTTGAGCAGTTTGCCCGGCGGTTTACGCCGCAGCACGTATTGGCCCTTCGAGGTATCAAGGAGGTAGCTGGGATTAGACTGTCCATCGCTGAATTTTTCTGCACCAAGCAGATTGCCAAATCCCGAAATGACACCGGCGAGGTAGGCGCCGAGCCGGTCGATGTCAAGCAGGTGGTTCGTGGTCACGAAACGTTTGTATCTGCCGCAGAGCCTTGCTGCAGGCGTTCTTTTTTTTGCCGCCGCCACAGGCGGGCATACAACCCATCGCGGGCCAGTAGTTCGGGATGGGTGCCACGCTCGACGATCGCGCCGTCGTCAAGTACCAGGATTTGGTCCGCGCCCACCACGGTCGAGAGTCGGTGGGCGATAACCAGCGACGTGCGGCCCCGGGAGATCTCCTCGAGGTTGCGCTGTATCTCTATCTCGGTGTGACTGTCGAGTGATGAGGTGGCCTCGTCGAAAAAAAAGATCTCGGGCTCCTTGAGCACCGCCCTGGATATCGCCACGCGCTGTTTCTCGCCACCGGAGAGTTTCAGGCCCCGCTCGCCGACGCGCGTCTGATAACCCTCCGGTAGCGTACTGATAAACTGGTGAATGTGGGCGGTGCGGGCGGCATCGACAATGGCCTGCTCGTTGGCCTGTGGGTCACCGTAGGCGATGTTGTAGTGGATGGTGTCGTTGAACAGCACTGTGTCCTGTGGCACCACACCGATGGCGCGGCGTAGCGAGTCCTGGGTCACCTCGCAAATGTCCTGGCCGTCGATCAGGATTCGACCCGAAGCTGAATCGTAGAAGCGCAGCAGCAGGCGGCTGATGGTCGTTTTGCCCGCCCCGGTGGGGCCGACGATGGCCACTGTGCTGCCGGCAGGCACCCGGAAGCTCAACCCTTTGAGGATGCACCGTTCCGGGTGGTAGCCGAACACCACGTCTTGGTACTCGATCTCACCTGGACCTGGCCCGAGTGGCCGGGCACCTGGTGTGTCGGCGACTTCCGACACCTCGTCCAGCAGCGAAAACAGATTCTCCATGTCTACCAGTGCTTGACGAATCTCGCGGTACACCGTGCCCAGCATGTTGAGAGGCACTGCCAGTTGCATCAGGTAGGTATTGACGATGACGAAATCACCCACGGTCATTGCGCCATCGCGTATGTCCAGCGCCGCCATGGTCAGCATGATGGTGCCGCCGACGATCACCACTGCCGCTTGGGCGGCGTTCAGCAGCGACAGGCTTTCGCGGGTGAGCACGGCGGCGTGCTCGTAATCACCCAGGGCCTGGTCCAGCCGCTGTGCTTCGTGTGTCTCGTTGTTGAAGTAGCGCACGGTCTCGAAGTTCAGCAGGGCGTCGACTGTGCGGCTACTGACTTCGTTGTCAGCCTGATTCATCTGTCGCCGAATGCGAGTCCGCCAGGCAGTAATGGCGAAAGTCAGCCATACGTAGAGCGCGATAGTAACCAGGGTGACCAGCGCGTAGGACAGCCCGAACAGAACCCAGAGGATGCCGCACACCAGCAGCACCTCGACCACCGTCGGCACGATGTTAAAGGCGACAAAAGACAGCAGGAACTGAATGCTGTTAGTGCCCCGGTCAATGAAGCGGTTCAGCGCACCGGTTTTGCGCTCCAGGTGAAAACGGATTGACAGCACATGCAGATGCTGGAACACGCGCAGCGCGAGCCGACGTACTGCGTTTTGCGCCACCCGTGCGAAGAACGCATCGCGCAGTTGGTTGAGCGCTAGCGCTGAGAGGCGAAAGGCTCCGTAGGCGAGGATCACTGCGAGCGGTATGCCAAGTACCAGGCCGCTTTGGCGGTCGAGACTGGACAAGCGGTCGACCGCATCGCCCAGGATCAGCGGCACGTAGACGTTGGCGACCTTGGCCAGCACCAGGCTGAAGATGGCGAGCACCACGCGCAGCTTGAGATCCCGACGCTGTGCCGGCCACAGGTACGGCAGCAGGGTGAAGAACGTCCTGGCGACGTTACTGTTGGTGTTGGCCTTTTCCATGAATGTAAAACTGCTGGATGAGAGCTGATCCTGGCGGGGTCTGTTACCAGTGGTCAGGGCGCCAGGTGAGTGGTGGCTCATCCATAAGAGCCGCTTGTTCGCGCAAGTAGAGAATGTGCTGTTCCCAGCAGCGCTGGCTATTAAACCATGGGAAGGCGCGGGGAAAAGCCGGGTCATCCCAGCGCTTTGCGAGCCATCCGTAATAGTGGATCATGCGTAAGGTGCGCAGTGCCTCCACCAGGTGTAGTTGCGCCGGCTCAAAGTCAGCAAAGCGGGTATAGCCCTCCAGCAGCACGGCCAGCGATGCCTCGCGCTCCTCGCGTTCGCCGGCCAGGAACATCCACAGGTCCTGTACAGCCGGCGCCATGCGCGAGTCGTCCAGATCTACCAGATGCGGACCGTCATCGATCCACAGGATATTGCCGCTGTGACAATCGCCGTGCACCCGGATAAGCGTAGGTTCGCCGCAGCGCTCATAACACCACTTCACCCGCTGCAGCAGGTCTTCGGCCAGAGACTGGTAGGCGGGTACGAGTTCGGTCGGAATGAAGTTGTTTTCTAACAGGAAACGGATGGGAGTTTGGCCAAAAGTAGTGGCGTCAAGCGCTGGCCGCTCCCGGTAGTCAGCTTCGCTGCCAAGTGCATGTAGCCGCCCAATAAAACGGCCTAGCTGGCGCAGGTGCTCGGCGTTTTCGAAGTCCGGTGGGCGCCCGCCGCGGCAGGCAAAAAGCGCAAACCGGTAGCTACCATGGTGAAACAGGGTCTCACCAGCGTTGTTGTTAAGCGGCGGTACCAGC
>Ga0208278_1001034_pt1 | contig 13791 bp, 10 predicted proteins | sample ETN01SmetaG_FD_185794 | JGI IMG/M metagenome (GOLD analysis project Ga0208278, IMG submission 185794) | Marine microbial and viral communities from oxygen minimum zone, Eastern Pacific Ocean - ETNP2014F12-01SV259 (SPAdes) (version 2) | ecosystem: Environmental > Aquatic > Marine > Oceanic ...
CACGCGCGGTGTCTACCTCGGCGTTGATTTTCAGTTCAATCTCCTGCACCAGCTCAGCGCGCATGGTTTCGAACTCAAAATCCATGCGCCCGCGCAGCGGCTGCATATTCCCACCAGTGACGCTGGCGCCATAATTGCGCCAGACCACGCCGCAAAGGATGTGCATCGCCGTGTGGGTGCGCATCAATTGGAAGCGCCGCGCCCAGTCCAGCCTCGCGTTCACCGGCTGCCCGACCGCGGGCGGGGCAGCCGCCTGCAGCGCGTGCCACAGGGTCGCGCCCTCCTTCATTACCTTTGGCACCTGCCAGCGCTGCTCGCCGGAAGTCAATTCCCCATAATCACAGGGCTGCCCGCCGCCGCCGGGGTAAAACGCACTGCGGTCAAGCGCGATGCGCCCATCCTCGCCGACGTGCGTCACAACGGCATTGAAGGTCTTTAGGTATGAGTCCGTCTGGTAAAGCAAGTCGGTCATTGCAAGTCCTGCGCATTCGTCTGAACAAAAAACGCCCTCGCCCCGGTCAGGGACGAGAGCGCGATGTTCCCGTGGTACCACCCTGTTTGCCCCTTGCGGGGCCACTTGGTCGGGCGCACATCACGCCCGCACCCAGTTATCGGCGGGTGAGACCGGCTTCCCTAATGCCGCTTTCGCGGGGTTCAGGTCACGGCTCCGGAGGGATTTTTCGGGTCGGGCGCGCATCCGGCTCACACCATCCCGGATTCGCTTCGGCGCGCTGATCAGCCCGTACTCGTCTCCGTCTACGCCAGTACAGCTCAACTGCTGAAACTGTTTCGAGATTATGCCACAGTTGGGATTTGCGGTCAACGTCGCGTTCAGCGACGTCTATTGCGCGGTTTTCGGCGACTGGGGTACGGTTCTAACACCCTTTCGAGTTTGTCGTAGAGGCTATCGAGATTGCTCCAGTGCAAATCCGCGGCGATGCCGCCGAGCACCGCCCGGTCGATCCCAACGCTTTCCAGATCGGTTTTCTGCAGCACTTTCTTGGTATATTTTCGCTTCAGCGCCTGCCGCACTGCCGAGCGCACTGATTTCAGGTATTTTATGCGCTTCTTCAGGCATCTTTCTATCTCCCCGCGCAAGATAACCGCGCCATGGCCCTGCACCACGTTGATCAGCTGCGGCGCAATTGTCAAGATTGATTCCAGCGAGGCAACCAGTTGATCCACATCACCGTCCGCGAAGAACGGTATCGGCATCACCGTGTCGGACGCAAACAGCACGCGCTCCTCTTCAATCAGCACTGTGATCACGTCGGCGCTGTGGCCGGGGGAGTGCTGCAAGACCAGCGTCTTTTCGCCCAGATGCATCTGCAGCTCACCGGAATCAAAAATAAAATCGGGCAGCACAATGCGCACTCCCGCAAGCTCTGACGATTCCGCTTGCGCGGCGAGAAGCCCTTTCCTCCCGCGCGTGTCGAGCAAATTCCGGCAGAGTGCATGCGCCACGACCTGCGCCCCCGGGAACAGGCAGGTTCCGTAAGTGTGGTCTGCGTGGTAATGAGTATTGACCACATAGCGTACGCGCGAAGAAAGCTTGCTCTCTACGAATTTTTTTAGCTCAAGCGTCTCGGAGGGATAAGGTAGCGTGTCCACCACCACTGCGCCTTCAGATGTGTCAATCACCCCCGCCGTCACCTGCGCATAAAGAGCGCTGGTGAAGACGTAGACGTCATCTGAAATTCGTTCAACCTGTGTCACGGGGCACCTTCAAAACGAAACAATGGCCGGAAAATAGCACAGCAGCCACAACGGCGTCAAGAAAAAAAGCTACTGACAGCGGCCAGCCGCTTTTAGACTTCAATGCGCCCCACCGTGTCGTGTGACCGCTTCGGTTTTGCGCCTGCTCTGGCAGGCGGGGCGCCTCGCTCGCTGCTCGGCCTTGGCTTCCGCCCCGACAGCTGCCGGGGCATGCCTATCGCATCACAGTGATGACTCAACGCCCGTTTGGTTCGTGTTGGCCCAAAACCTTTGACGGCATCACGAACACAGCAGGGGGCCAATTAGATGCTATCACGAAGCGCCCATTCTATCAAGGGTGATGGTCGTAATGCGCTTCTTCGCAGCGCTCACTCATCCACACGAATGTGCAGTTCTGCCAGCTGCTCCGCATCGGCGGTAGACGGCGCGCCCACCATCAGGTCAGCCGCCTGCTGCGATTTCGGGAAGGCGATTACTTCGCGAATGTTGGCCTCCCTTGCCAGAAGCATCACCAGCCGGTCAATCCCTGCCGCAATGCCGCCATGCGGCGGCGTGCCATATTCGAACGCCGCTAACATGTGGCCAAAGCGCTCGCGCGCCACATCGTCCTGCAGACCAATCAGGCGGAACACCTGCTGCTGCAACTCGCGCTGATGAATGCGAATGGAGCCTCCGGCCAGCTCGTAACCATTGCACACCATGTCGTATTGTGTGCCACGCACCCTACCCGGATCAGAATCCAGCAAGTGCGCATCCGTGGACGCCGGCGCCGTGAACAGATGATGGCTCGGGTCCCAGCGCCGTTCAGCTTCATTCCAATTGAAAAGTGGAAAATCGACCACCCAGCAGCAGGCGAGCACGTTCAGGTCGCAGAGACCCAAGCGCTCGCCCAGCAGCGCGCGCAGTTGCGCCAGAGACTCATTCGCCACAGCAGCCCCGGCGGCCGCCAGCAGCAGCAGATCGCCGGGGCGAGCCTGCATTCTGCGTAGCAGTGCAGCCACCGTGGCGTCGGGAAGATGTTTGGCAAAGGACGAGCGCGCGACTTCGCCGTTCTCCCCGATGGCCGCCCAGGCTAGGCCGCCGACGCCATATTGCTGCGCAAACTGCGTCAGTTCGTCAATTTGCTTGCGACTGTAGCCGCCACAACCCTTAGCGTTGAGTCCTTTCACCACCCCGGCCTGCGAGAATACGCGAAAGTCACTCTCCGCCACCAGGTCAGTGACTTCCTGCAACTCGAGGCCAAAGCGCAAATCAGGGCGGTCGGTGCCGAAGCGGCTGATTGTCTCCGACCTGCTCAACCTCGGCCAGGGCGTTTCCTGAAGCGTCATCTCGGACACAGTGGTAAATAACTCCGTCATCAATCCTTCGGTTGTTTCCATGACGTCTTCCCGTTCCACAAAAGACATCTCCAAGTCTAGCTGAGTGAACTCGGGCTGCCGGTCTCCGCGCTGATCCTCATCGCGGAAGCAACGCGCAATCTGGAAATAACGCTCCACCCCGGCTATCATCAGCAGCTGCTTTAGCTGCTGCGGGGACTGCGGCAGGGCATAGAATTTCCCGGGATGTACCCGGCTAGGCACCAGATAGTCGCGCGCGCCCTCCGGCGTCGTCTTGAAAAGACATGGTGTTTCGACCTCGATGAACCCGCTCTCAGAAAGGTGCTTGCGGATGAAGGCCACCACCTCGTGGCGCAGCTGCAGGTTGCGGGTCATCCGCCCGCGGCGCAGGTCCAGATAGCGGTATTTCAGTCGCAGCGCTTCATCAACCGCAGAGGGTTTGTTGATATCAAAAGGCGGCGTCTTGGCCGCATTCAGGATTTCAACACGCTGCGCGAGCACTTCGATTTCTCCGCTGGAAAGGCCCACGTTGGCAGTGCCGGGCGGACGTTCGCGCACCGTGCCGGCGACCTGAAGCACGTACTCGCCCCGCACAACGGCCATGGTCTGGTGCGCCGCAGCCTGCTCCGGGCCGGAGACGACCTGCACCAATCCCCAGCGGTCACGCAGGTCTATGAAGGTGAGTCCACCGTGGTCGCGCCGCCGGTGCACCCAGCCGGCGAGGGTGACCTCTTGATCGATGTGCTCGCGCTGCAATTCTCCGCAGGTGTGGGATTTGAGCATCTCCGTGGTTCTCCGTTGCAACAAAAAAAACCGCCCGGTCACGCGGGCGGGCTATCTGCAATCTCGGTTTCCGCAGCGCCTGCCGCCCGGTGCCAAAGCCAGGCTGCGCGCGATTATATCATTTGGCAGAACCTCGGTCAATCGAGAGATTACAGCCGCGTTAGTGCAGTATTTGCGAAAGAAACAGCTTTGTGCGGTCGTTCTGCGGGTTCTCGAAAATCTGCTCCGGCGTGCCTTCCTCGACCACCTGTCCTTCATCGAAGAACACCATCCGGTCGCACACCTCACGCGCAAAGCCCATTTCGTGCGTGACCACCAGCATGGTCATACCGGATTCGGCAAGTTCGGTCATCACGTCAAGCACTTCCGCAATCATCTCCGGGTCGAGCGCGGAGGTAGGCTCATCAAAAAGCATGATTTTGGGCTGCATCGCTAGCGCCCGCGCGATAGCGACGCGCTGCTGCTGCCCACCGGAGAGCTGTCCGGGGTACTTTTCGGCCTGCTCGGGGATGCCCACCCGCTCCAGCAATTGCATCGCCGCTTTTTCAGCGTCCTCTTTTGACCGCCGACGCACCTGCAGCGGAGCAAGGGTGACATTGCGTAAAACGGTGAGATGCGGAAACAGGTTGAACGACTGGAACACCATGCCGATTTCCTGCCTGATGGCGGCGATATTCTTCACATCGTGCGTCAGTTCGATGCCATCCACAATTATCTGCCCACGCTGGTGTTCCTCGAGCCGATTAATAGTGCGGATGAACGTCGATTTTCCCGAGCCCGACGGCCCAAATATCACGATTTTCTCGCCCTTCTGCACCTCCATGTCAATTCCGCGCAACGCGTGGAATTGACCAAACCATTTGTGCACGTCGCGGGCAATGATTATGGGTTCATCGCCATTGCTTTCGACCAGCTGCTGTTCACTCATTGTTCTGCCTCCAGATTCTCACGTTTATCTTCTTCCCAGCCCCTGCGCCCGCTCCACCCGCCGGCCCGAGTACGAAATAGCATAAGTCACAATCCAGAAAATGACGCCGGCAAAGAATAACAACTCACGCTGAGTGCCCAGGAAGTCCGGGTTCGACATCACCAGAGTGGCCATCGAGAGCATCTCATGCATCCCGACGATCTTAAGCAGGCTAGTATCCTTGGAAAGGCCGATAGCCTCGTTGGTGAACACCGGGATAACGGTGCGCAGCGCCTGCGGCAGGACAATGTGCCGCACGCTCTGCGCTTTCGTCAGCGCCAGGGCATCGGCCGCCTCGTATTGGCCGGCCGGTATTGCCTGAAGCCCGCCCCGCACGATTTCCGCGCTGTAAGCCGCTGCAAACATTGTCACCGCAACCTGTGCGCGGATAAGTTTGTCAACGCGAATCTCGGGCGGCAAAAACAGCGGCAGCATGACCTGCGCCGTAAACAGCCACATGATTAACGGAGCGCCCCGAATCCATTCTATGAATGTGATGCAGAGCGTGCGCATCACGGGCAGCTGCGAACGCCGCCCCAGCGCCAGCGCGATTCCGATAGGAAGGCCCAGAACAAGGGCGGTGGAAGAGACGATGATGTTCAGCATTAAGCCGCCCCATTCACTGGTGCGCACCAGCGGAAGCAGCGCATGTTCGGGGCTGATGCCGCGGATTAACAACAGTACCACTGGAACATACAGAATCCAACCGTAGTTCACCAGTGCGCGCACATGCTGCGCCCCAAAACGCCCGACTGCGATTGCAATGGCCCCGACCAGCCCGACCGGAAGGAACTCAGCGGGAAGCGGAAGATACAAGAGCGATTCGCGCTGCATGTCCATGACACTAAGCTCTATCGGAAGAGCGCCCAGCAACGCCAGCGCAGAGAAGAAAACCACTCCGCGCCCGTGATTTCGGAAATGTGCTCCCCAACTCAATCCGATGAGCGCCACGAGCACATACACGGCCCACCAGACGCGCCAAAGCTCTTCGCGCGGATAGACCCCCACGAAAAGGTTGGCCATGTTCAACGCCACCGAAACCCAGCGCGCCTTGGTGAAGGCCCACACAAGCGTCGGTTTCAACACGATATAGATTATCCCGAGCGACAACCCGGTCAGCAGGATGTTGTACCAGCTGCTGAACAGGTTTTTGTACAACCAACCCAGCACGGTGTAGCGCTCCACCGGCGGCGGAAGCACATCGCGTCTTTTATGTTCCCCGGCCATCACTGCCATCGTCAGCGCTCCACTATGGCCATTTTGCGGTTGTACCAGTTGCCGAAGAGCGAGGTGAGCAGACTGAGCGAGACATATGTGACCATCACCAATCCGGTCCACACCTCCACCGCGCGGCCGCTCTGCATCTGAATCGTGCCGGCCACCGCCACCAAATCCGGATAGCCCACAGCGAGCGCAAGCGAGGAGTTCTTGGTAAGGCTCAACCAAATGCTGGTCAGGGGAGGCACGATCACGCGCATAGCCTGGGGCATGATCACCAACCGCAGCGTGTCAAGCCCGCTCAAGCCCAGCGAGCGCGCGGCCTCACGCTGCCCTTTGGAAACCGACATGATGCCGGCCCGCACCGTCTCGGCGACGAAACTGGCCGTGTAAATCACCAAGCTGAAGAGCACAGCCGAAAATTCCGGGGTGAGGCGAATGCCTCCCTTGATGTTCAACCCTTTTACGTAAGGTAAATCGGGCAGCCAGGGCGGGTTTGACTGGTTTGACAACAGCAGCCAGCCGACCGCCGAAATTGCAAAAAAGACGACCAGCGTCCACAGCGTCGTCATCGGCAGGCGCCCGGTCTGTTTTCCACGCCGAACAAGCAGCGCGGCCAGCAACGCGGCTGCCAGTACGGCGATCAACAGAATGCGGAGATAATCATCCGTGCTCTCCGTGGGAGTTCCCCCCACAAAGTAAATACCGCGGTTAGTGATGAAAGTCGAATCCCCCAGCATAATGGCATCATTGATACCCGGGAACTTGATGAAAATACCCTTGTGCACAAAGATCATCAGAATTAGAAGCGGGATTCCACGCAGCAGGTCTATGTAATAGCGTGATATCCGGGCCACCAACAGGTTGGAGGAGAGGCCGGCGATACCGAGTGCGGTGCCCCAGATGGTCGCCAGGACAATGCCGAAGAGGCTCACCCGAGCCGTGTTGTAAAGGCCCGTGCGGAAAGCGTTCCAATACGGGTCGTCGCGGCCGTGCATGCCTTTGGGCTGACCGATATCGAATTGAGAAGTCAAGTCCATGAATGAGAGCGAGGGCATCAGACCAAGACGCTCAAGCGCCTGCAGCATGTTGCTGACCAACCAGCCCGCCATGAGCAAGAATATGAGTACAGTGACGATTTGCGCGAACACCTGACGTACGCGCTCATCGCGCCAGAAAGGAGTCGCCTGCGAAGAAAACGGAGGATTCAGCAAGAAGTGTTGTCTGGCCTTGCGTCAGATACAAGGCTGACCGGGGGGCGCACAGCGCCTGTCCCCGGCCAGCCCATATTTACCCACTTCGGAAGCCAGGAAAGTTAAGCTCCCCTGACGAACCGTGCCATCAAACTCTTAGCGGATAGGCGGCGAGTACATCAATCCGCCATTCGCGTAGAGCTCGTTCATGCCACGCGGGATGAAGACGGGTGTGTCCGGGCCCAGATGGCGGCCGTAGATTTCGCCATAGTTGCCAACCAACTTAATGGCATTGTAAGCCCAGTCGTTGGACAGGCCCAGTTTGGCACCCATCTCACCTTCTTCGCCCAGCATCTTGGCGATGTTGGGGTTCCCAGAACCCTTGAACGTATCGATGTTTCCGGAAGTGATGCCCTGCTCTTCTGCGAAGATCAGCGCGTACACCACCCAGTCCACGATGTCGTACCACTGGTCATCACCGTGGCGCACCACCGGACCAAGCGGCTCTTTGGACATCGTCACCGCCATGACATAGTGGTCGTCCGGAACCGCTAGGAGCGTGCGGCGGGCGGCCAAGCCGGATTTATCGGTGGTCACCGCGTCGCAACGACCTTCCTCGTAGGCGCCCCAGGTGTCGTCGGCCTCCTCGAACAGGATTGGTTCGTATTCCAGGCCACGCGAGGCGAACTGATCGGCAAGATTGAGCTCAGTCGTGGTTCCAGTTGTCACACAAATGGAACCACCGTCCAGATCTTCAAGCTCGGCGAATCCGGACGCCTTGCGCACCATCATGCCCTGCCCATCATAGAACGTAGTATGGGTGAAGTTTGCGGCCAGCTCGGTGTCGCGAGTAAGAGTCCACGTGGTTGTGCGGCTGAGCAAGTCCAACTCTCCATTCGCCAGCGCGGTAAAGCGCGTTTTCGAAGTCTGGTCGCTGTATTCGATTGCGTCAGGGTCACCAAAGATGGCCGCCGTGATAGCGCGGCAGACATCAATGTCAAAGCCCACGTGTGAGCCGTCTTCCTGAATATAACCGAAACCCGGCACAGCATAAGCGCCACCGCAGATCAGGTATCCGCGATCTTGGATGGCAGCCAGCGTCGCGCCATATCCACTAGCGGGGCCGGCGGCCTCCACTTCCACTTCCACTTCCACGATGCGGGTCACCTCGACCGGCACTTCCTTCACCACCTCAACCGTCTCCGGCGCGCAAGCTGCCAGCAGCAACCCAAGCACCATCGTCAGAGAGAATACAACATAAATCTTGCGAGACATTTTTTTACCTCCTGTATTTTCCTGTGTTTTCGTGAAACCTTTGCTTTGAACTATCATACAGATTGCTACTTTCTGCATTTATCCACAGCAGTACGTGGTACGACAGCTGTTGTCTTTTTTTTCGTTCACCTCCTAGATGAATATCGCTTCCCTGCACGCCACCGGACATCGCAACCGTGCCACATGTGATCCATTTAACCAAGTATGAGCCTTTATTATACACGCTTCCCGCGAGCCGCAATTGCGCATCGCGCGCTCAGTGGACCCCGGCAGCGGCAACCCGCCCCGGAGCCACATCGCGCCGCAGCGTCAGGCTGAGCAGCGCCGCCAGCAGGCAGAGCACACCGTTTGTTTGCATCACCGCAGCCAATGGATAGACATCCGCCGCCAATCCATAAATGTACGAGCCGAATGCCCCGCTGGCGAACATAAACCCAAGAGTCAGCCCGGATGCCAGCGCGCGCCGGCGCGGAAGCAGCGCCTGAGCGAGCACCACTATCACCGAATGGGAAGCGCCATTGAAAGCACCTGCAAGAAAAACCAACGGATACAGGCTCAGCTCTCCCGCCACCGGGTAATAATGCATCGGCACAACAGCAGCCAGCAACGTCCATAATATGGTGCGCCGGCGGCCCCAGTGGTCAGCCAGGAATCCGCCGGACACCCCGCCCAGCGCGGACCCGGCCATGAAGACCGATGCAATCAAACCATACGCTGCAGGGGAATACCCACGGTCCTGAAAGAGTTTGGGCAGGAAGGTTATCGAGGTAAGTTGTGGGGTCGTGCGAAGCAGCACCAGCAGCGCGAACGCCACCAGCACCCACTTGCCAGTGCGAAAGCCACCGGGTGCGTCAGCAATTGCGGGGGTCGGAGAATCAGATTCCGGGCGTGCGAATCTTGCGGTCCAATACAACCTGAGGAGTGAATTGATCGCCACCGGCACGGCCACGGCGCTCAACACCAAAACACCGCGTGCGCCCAATTCCTGCAGTAAAACCCCACCTAGTGCCGGTCCGAAGGAAAGTCCCGCCTGCCCAAAAAGAAAAAATAGCGACGCCGCGGTCGCAGCCCGCCCGGGCATCAGCGTTTCCCCCCGCGTAGTGGCACGCTCAGTGCCGGCAGAATGGAATGCGGCTGAGCCCAACGCCCCAATGATCAGCGCCGGAATCGGCCAACGCCCCGGAAGTGAAACCGCCACAGCAAACCAGCCGGCCATCCATAACAGCGACCCGCCGCTAAGCCATGGCATCTTAAATCGGTCCGCCAGCAAGCCAAACAAGGGCTGTGTTAGCGAGCCAAAAAAGGAATAAATAAGCGCCACCAATCCGATATCGGCGTTTCTCAGCCCCAGCGAGGGCGCCAGAAACACCAGCAATATTGCCTTCTGGCTGTTGAGTACATCAATTGCCAAATGGTTCAACGCAACGGTGGTAAAATACGCGTCTTTTAGTAACCGCACAGGTTAATATCGGCCCTCAGTTTCCGCCTCCGCGCTCGAAGGGCACGCCAGAGCACGCATTATTCTCAGTCGCGCTCTGCGGCGCACAGCCCAAAACAGCGCTGGCCGGTCACTGCGCTGAAAGCGCCGGGGTTCACTCAATCCACTCGAGTTCATGTTGGCCTATGCGCACCGTATCACCCTCACACACCCCTTGTTGCTGCAGGGCCGAACGCACCCCAAGCCCCTCGAGGATGCGCTGAAAACGGAGCACCGCATCGTCGTGTTCCCAGTATGTCATCTGGGCGGCTCGCTCGATGCGCTCACCCGAAATCCGCAAACAGCCGTCCGGCTCCCGCGTGATTTCAAAATCGGCAGCGTCGTTCGGCGGTCGGTACACGGGCGTCTCCTCCAGCGATGTCACTATCGGCGTTGCTGCGAGCAGCTCGGCAGCCTGCTGCAGCAGTTGGCGCACCCCCCGGCCGGCGATCGCCGACACGGCGCTCAGCGGCTGCCCGCGCTCGGAAAACTGCGCCCGTATTGCGGGCAGCCGCGCGGCAACTTCCGGCAGATCGGTCTTGTTCAGCGCAATCACCTGTGGTTTTGTGGCAAGCTCTGAATCAAAGAGCGCCAGTTCTGACTGGATCTGACTGTAATCGGCCAATGGCTGGTCGGAGAGCCCATCGAGCAAATGGATGAGCACGCGTGTGCGCTGCACATGGCGCAGAAACGCAGCGCCCAGCCCCACCCCGGCGTGAGCGCCTTCAATCACGCCGGGTATGTCGGCCAGCACCAGCGTGCGATAGTCGCCGAGGTCGGCCACGCCCAGGTTTGGCGCCAGCGTGGTGAATGGGTAGTCGGCTATTTTTGGCCGCGCAGCGCTGACTGCTGCGAGAAAAGTGGATTTGCCCGCATTCGGCACGCCGACGATGCCGACATCAGCAATCAAGCGCAGCTCGAGGGCCAGGTCGCGGGTCTCGCCCGGCTCGCCTTTTTCGGCCACGCGCGGCGCGCGGTTGCGCGAGGTAGCGAAGCGCGCATTTCCGCGACCACCTTTGCCGCCTCTCGCCGCCTGCACGCGTTGCCCACTCTCAGTCAGGTCCCCCAGCAGCGCGCCGCTAGCGGGTTCGCGCGCAACCGTACCGGGCGGCACAGCGATTTCAAGGTCTGCGCCGCTGCGGCCGGTCTTGTTATTTCCGCCCCCGTTGCGGCCATTCTGCGCGCGGAAATTGTGCCGGCGCTGAAACGGCAGCAAGGTGTTCAGCCCACCATCCACCACCAGAAACACTGTGCCGCCTTCGCCGCCGTCGCCGCCATCAGGGCCACCCAGCGGGACATGCTTCTCACGCCGGAAGTGGATGACGCCATTGCCGCCCGCGCCGGCCCGTACGTTAATGCGGGCCTCGTCAATGAAACGCAGTTCATTCTGTGCCATGTAGAGCGCGATTATAACACCTGGGCGGGGCCCAGAACGCTTGCCGCATGTTGCTCAGTCTGCTATCATTTTGCCGTGCTCACCTGCGGCGTAACAGGGCTTGAAGGGATCTGCGGCGCGCCTGAGCCGAAGGGAGAGAACATGCCTGAGTTCATTCACCGCGTGCGCGCGCAAGACGGCGCCCTGCTCGCTTATATCATCCGCGCGGAGTTCTCCACCGACATCACCTCTTTCATCACGCCGCCAGAACACAACTTCCAGGTCGGCCTCGTGGTGCATCCGCAAGGCGGTGAGATACAGAGCCATTTCCACCGCACCATTGACCGGCACATTTCCAACACCTCCGAGGTGCTAGTGGTGCGCAAGGGACGCTGTGAAATCGATGTTTTCGACTCCGAGCAACGACTGGTCGAGACGCTGCAGATGACCCCTGGCGACGTAATGGTGATGGTCGCGGGCGGACATGGTTTCCGCATGCTGGAAGACACTGTGCTGCTGGAAATCAAGCAGGGGCCTTACATCGGCATCGAGGAAAAAGAACGCTTTTAGCGCGCGGAAATGATCCCAGTCAACGAGCCGAAAATCGGTGTGCGTGAGTGCGATTACGTGCTGGAATGCCTGCAAAGTGGCTGGGTTTCATCGGCGGGCAAATACATCCAGGCGTTCGAATCCGGTTGGGCTGATTACTGCGGCCGGAGGCACGGCGTGGCGACCAGCAGCGGCACCGCCGCGCTGCAGACCGCGGTCGCTTGCCTAAGCCTGGAGGCCGGCGACGAAGTCATCATGCCGACCTTCACCATCATCTCGTGCGCGCTCGCCGTACTCTACAACGGCGGCGTTCCGGTGCTGGTGGATGCCGACCCCGAGACCTGGTGCATGGATGCCAGTCAGGTGGCGGCGCGAATCACCGCGCGCACGCGCGCCATCATGGCCGTGCACATTTACGGACACCCGGTCGATATGGATCCGTTGCTAACGCTGGCCGACGAGCATGATCTGGCGCTCCTCGAGGACGCCGCTGAAGCGCACGGAGCGCAGTACCTGCACGGCCATGCGGGCAAGCAAGCTGAGTGGGTGCGCTGCGGCAGCATGGGCACGCTCAGCGTTTTCAGTTTTTACGCAAACAAACTGGTCACTACCGGCGAGGGCGGCATGCTGTTGTGTGCTGATGCGGAAATCGCAGCCAGAGCCCGCAGCCTGCGCAACCTGTGCTTCCAGCCCGAACGACGTTTCCACCACGAAGAACTCGGACACAATTTTCGGTTGACCAACCTGCAGGCCGCACTCGGGCTGGCGCAAACCGAACGCATGGACGAAACCGTGGCGCGCAAGCGCTGGATGGGAAACGCCTATACCGAACGGTTGGCCGGGGTCCCCGGCTTACAGCTGCCGGTCGAGCGGGCCTGGGCCCGTCAAGTGTACTGGATGTACGGCGTAGTTCTTGCCCGCGAGCATGAACTGAGTGCGCGCGAATTCGCGGCGCGATTGCGGGAGCGCGGTGTGGACACACGCCCGTTTTTCCTCGGCATGCACGCTCAGCCAGCCCTGCAGCAACTCGGCCTATTCCAGGACGAAACGTACCGGATCGCCGACCATCTTGCCCAACAGGGGCTGTATCTGCCCTCCGGCCTCGGCCTGAGCGAAGCGCAGCTGGAGCAGGTTTGTGCCGCCGTACGTGAGACGTTGTTGTAGGCGCGCCCATCCTTGTGAACGCCCCTGCACCGGCCCGGTTGCTCGATAGGCTATACGCGTCCGAAAGCCACCACTGGTGGAGCGTGGGCATGCGCGCGGTCAGTCACGCCATTTTGGAAAGCAGCGTGCTCCCCGATGGCCCGCTGCTGGAAGTGGGCTGCGGCGGTTGCGCGTTTCTGCGCGAACTCGCGGACCAGAATCCCCGGCGTATTGCCCTCGGCATTGACCGCAATCCGGCAGCGCTGTCATCCGTACGGGCATCCGGCGCGGCACAGTCTCCGCTGGCGCAGGCGGATTTGCACAACCTGCCGTTTGCCGATCGCTCCCTCGCGATCGTGATAGGTTTGGACGCGTTTGACCAGCAAGGCGTGCGCCTGCAAACTGCTCTGGTTGAAAGTCGGCGCGTGCTGATGCCCGGCGGCATTCTGGCACTGCGGGTGAGCGCCTATGCCTGGCTGCGCGGAGAACACGACCGCGCCTTCGGCACCGGCCACCGATACAGCGCGAAGGAAATACGCACGGCGCTCCGCGGGGCGGGCTTTAGGATTGAACGACTCACCCATGCGAACCTTTGCATGCTACTGCCGGCAATTGTGCTGCGCCTGGCCGTGATGGCGCGGATCGCGTCGGTCGAAGGTCAGTTCGCGCCAGCGCGGGCACTCGCCGGGTCGCTCACCGCTGTCCTCCGCGCCGAAGCAGCCGTGCTGCGCTCAATCGGGTTCCCCGCCGGGTTGAGC
>Ga0208278_1001035_pt1 | contig 13790 bp, 14 predicted proteins | sample ETN01SmetaG_FD_185794 | JGI IMG/M metagenome (GOLD analysis project Ga0208278, IMG submission 185794) | Marine microbial and viral communities from oxygen minimum zone, Eastern Pacific Ocean - ETNP2014F12-01SV259 (SPAdes) (version 2) | ecosystem: Environmental > Aquatic > Marine > Oceanic ...
TAGGGGCAGAAAATTCTGCCCCTATTTTTTTGCAACAATAATGCGTTCTATTGATTTCCAGGCTTTACCGGTTTGTCGATCAGTAGCTTCAACATATAGTAGATATTGCCCCATCCTAATGGTGTAATGTTGATTGGTTTGTCCATCCCAGCGAATAGTTCCCTCATTAGTGAAAACAGAACCATTTGCTAATGTTACAATTTCCCTCCCCGTAGGATCATACAGTATCATTCTTAAATATGCGTTAGAAAAAGGGAGCTGATACAATACGATTGTCTCATCCTCAAACCCGTCACCATCTGGTGAAAATGGGTTGGGTGAAATAGAAACCGTTCCCTGTTGATGTAATGCTGTGACAAAAATAGAATTTTCTAAAAAGGGGGTTGACCCAGAAATATCAATACAGGTTCCCCAATTTTGAGAATTATTAGCATCCATGAAATGGGAAATTCGTTCCAGAGAAAACCCGCTTGAACCACCCCAGGTATCTTCAAAATTGACTTCATCAATTATTTTACCTGTTGGGTCAAATAAAAATATATAATCCCCACTATTATTTAATGAGGGAAAATCAATTTGTACCAGAAAATTATCCATTGGCTCACCTGAAATAACTGCAAAATCACCCGGTTCTAAAAGAAATGTAATTGTACTCTCTGTAGGGTTCCAATCATCTTCATCTGATATTTTCCAATTATTAAGTTTGATGTCTGTATTGGTTTGATTAATTATTTCCACCCATTCCGGTTCACCAGAAAACGGGGCATACATAATTTCATTAATAAGAATATCTCCAGATTCATATTGAATATGAAAATTAAATGTTGAGGTATCATTTTCAGGCACATAATCATTTTCGGTAATAGCCTCAATAAAATAAGAATAGGTTCCAGATGGCTGTCCATATTCATGGAAAGTGATTAATTGGGATTGATTGGGTTCTATATCAATATTTTCAATTAGCTTAGAATTGATAAAAACCTCCGTACTCGCTACGAGAATTCCTTCATTTTTCAATCGAATAGTTAGATCAAAGTCTTGGAGGGGAACAATTGACATAGATTCAATATATACACTGTCAATCTCAACATCAATAGTGAACGATGCCACACTATTTGTCTTTCCGGGGGTCCCTAATGTGTCTTGACTTTGCTTCCAATTATTTTCTGTGTTATCAAAATCCAAGACAATTTTTTCTAGTGAATATCCAGATTTTATAGAGGAATTCCAACCCATTTCTGAAATTATCACCCCTGTGCTGTCAATGAGAAAAAGACTATCCTGGCTGTTTCCTAGGCCATTGCCAATACTGAGATCATCTACATGTATAAGCAAAATATCTTCGGGGAAATCATCATCGTAAAATCCATCATAATCACCTTCCAGAATAACCGCATATCTGTTTGATGGCAAAATGGTAAATCCGTCCGGAATCAGTTCGTCTGTGGAATGATTATCAATGAGAACCCAGTTCTGGAATACAATATCTTCATCCGAATAATTATAGATTTCCACAAACTCATTTGGCGAGTCTGAGCCTTCCAGATCGAACATAACCTCGGAAATGGTAATTTGAGACCATAGGAGGTTTGTAATTAATACAAACACAGGGACATTCATTGTATGAAATATAGTAAAAAAGATGTTACATCATATTACTTTTTATAATTTGGACATTCTCCTCTATTATAACGTAAATTTCATAGCTTAACTAAAATCAATTTAACTTCCCTAATAAATAAGAACGTCCATTTTAGATAAAAGAAAATGGATTAGATGAAAAGTAAATGGATCATATTATTTTTTCTTGGAAGTCTTCCCTTTGGACAGGATGTAATTGGAGGTGGACTATATGAAGGTGAACTCATAGAATTTCTCCAGGTAAATTATAAAACTTCAACAACACTAGGCTATACAGATGCCCGGGATACGTTGTATTTAAATATTGACCGGATTGACGGGCAGGTAAAGGGCATATATACCAATTACACCGTTGACCTGCCCAATACAGGAGTAGACCCCAGTACCCATTTATATGAAAATGGTATAAACTGTGAACATATATGGCCCCAGAGTCTGTATGAAGGCGGTGAGCCCCTAAAAAGCGACATGCATGCCCTACGCCCCTGCAAGGATAATGTAAATTCTGCCAGAGGCAATAAAGCTTTCAATGATGTGTTAGATTCACAGACTGCTACATGGTACTGGCAGGATAGTCAGACATCCAATATACCCTCTTCCAATATAGATGAATATTCAGAGAATCACGGAACGTATTTTGAGCCCCGGGAAGACCGAAAGGGGGATATTGCCCGGACCATGTTCTACTTCTATACCATGTATTCAGAAGAAGCAGATGATGATTTTTTTGAAGTACAGAAAGGAGTCCTGCAAACCTGGCATGATCAGGACCCAGCAGATGAAGATGAGCTAAATCGGACATGGGCAATTGCTCCCTACCAGCAAAATAAGCCCAATCCCTTCATTCTGGATGCAACCCTGGTAGGGCGCGCCTATTTTTATGATGGAGAATTACAGGGAGATATGAATGGCGACGGTGAACTAAATATTCTGGATGCAGTGGCCCTTATGAATATGATCTTATATGGTGGAGAAACCAATCCTGCTGGAGATATGAATGGCGATGGAGCATATAATATCCTAGATGTGGTCATTCTTGCCAATATTATTCTTTCTTAAAATTAGTCCAACCAGTTTCACCCCAAACCATTTTAATTTAACCACTCAAATTCAGGAGATAAAAATGTATAAATACCTAAGTATGATCTTGGTAATAGGTCTAATTTCATGCAACAAGCCTGCTAATAAAGATAAAGAAATTATGGAAGAAACTCAAAGTACAACCATTAGCGAACCGGTAGTAGGAGAAGAAATAACTACTGAATCCGGATTGAAATATATTGATGATGTTTTAGGTGCTGGTGATTTCCCCAAAACTGGGGATAAAGTCAAAGTCCATTATACAGGGACATTGGAAGATGGCACAAAATTTGATAGTTCTAGAGATAGAAATCAACCTTTCGAATTTCCTCTTGGTCAAGGACGTGTAATTAAAGGCTGGGATGAAGGGATTTCCACAATGAAACCCGGTGGAAAACGAAAGCTGATCATTCCATCTGCATTAGCGTATGGCGAACGGGGTGCTGGGAAATTAATTCCACCAGGAGCTACCCTAATTTTTGATGTGGAGCTTATAGAGGTAATGGAAGCATTTGTGGATACAGATTTTTCATTGCCTGGCAGAGAAGATAATACAGAGTCAGGACTAAGAATGATTGTCCATAAAGAGGGCAATGGAGAAAAACCCAGTGCCGGACAGACCGTTTCCGTTCACTATACTGGCTTATTAGAAACTGGTAAAAAGTTCGATAGCTCCCATGATCGTGGTAGTCCAATTTCCTTTCCACTTGGTCAAGGGCGTGTAATAAAAGGGTGGGATGAAGCCATCGCACTTATGAGTAAAGGGGAAAAACGTACTTTAGTAATTCCACCTGAATTAGGATATGGTGAAAGAGGAGCTGGCGGAGCGATTCCACCAAATGCTACATTGATTTTTGAAGTAGAACTCGTTGATTTTAAATAATGAATAAATTCCAAAGTAGATACTATATATTAGTTCTGTTCATTTTACTGGGATGTCAGAACGCAAAATACAATTGGTTTAGCGGTGATTTTGAAGCAGCCAAATCAACAGCTGGCTCCAAATTAATTTTATTAGATTTTTATACCGATACCTGACCTGGATGCCTTCGGCTGGATGCCGATACATTTACAGATTCTGATGTGCAGAAATTTTCAAATGCAAATCTAATAAGTGTTAAAATGAATGCCAACGATGAAGATGCACACAAGATATTTGATGAGTATAATTGTAAGGGCGTTCCTCATTTACTGTTTGTAGATAACAAAGGGAATGAAGTTGATCGTATTATTGGCTACCTTCCCCCCAGTGAATATTTGGTACGAATTCAGGATATCAGAAATAACAAACACACTCTTGATGATTACTTAACGCAATATGAAAATGGAAAAGCTAATGCAGACGTGATTGCAGAAATTGCCATGAAGTATGAGGATAGAGGTGACTCTGATAATGCAAAGGAATTTTATTCAATCCTCATTAAGGATTATCCGGATCCAACCTCAGAGTATTATCAGCGGGGCACTTATTATCTAGCAAGTGATGCATTTAAAAATGGAATCCCGATGGCATTGAATGCCTATATTGGATCCTTTCCAGATTCTCCCTTTATTGAAGAAGCCTTTTTTACCATGGCTTATCATTATGCAGATAAAGAAATGAAAGAGGATGAATTAAAAGTATATGCACAAATGTTAAGCCGTTTTCCAGATGATACTGGAATATTAAATTCCTATGCCTGGCGCATGGCAGAGATAGAAACAAACCTGGAAGATGCTTTGGTAAAAGCAAAACGGGCAGTGGAATTATCAGCAGATGACCCAAATAGTCAGGCAAATATTATTGATACAGAAGCAGAAGTATTATGGAAGCTCAAGCGCTTTGATGAAGCCATTAATGCTATAGAAAAATCCATTATGATTGATAGTGAAAATCAATACTTCAAAGATCAAAAAGAAAAATTTATTCAGTCAAAAAAAGAAGCAAGCCAACCCGTATAAATTATTCTAATATTCCTCAGTAGATTATAGCCTCGGTATTTTGCCGGGGCTATTTTTTCCCATATATAATCCGTATACCATCTAAGGTGAGGTGTGGTAAACAATTATGTTTTGTTTTCAAATGAGGTGCAATCAATCCGCCAAATCCGCCGGTGACAATTATATTACAGCTTTTCCAATTCATTTCATCCATAATTCGTGTAAACATTCCATCTACCACATCAATGGCACCCAGCATTATTCCAGATTGTAAATTGGTTTTAGTATTCTTCCCCACTGCAGATTTCGGAACTATAAAAGCAGTCTCATTTAACAGAGCTGCTTTTTCAATAAGGTTGTGAGCCGCAACTTTAATTCCCGGAGCAATTGCTCCTCCTATAAATGCACCATTTTCGTCAACAACATCATAATTGGTAGCTGAGCCAATATCGCCCACAATGGCAGGAGTTCCCACCAATAATTTGGCTGCAGCTACGTTACAAATTCGGTCAATTCCCACATCCTGGGGAGTCTCAACTAGCAATTCTACTCCAGAATTTTGGCAGGTAATGATATGTGCGTCAATCTGGAATAAATTTCGGATGGATTCAATATATACCTGTATCAGGTTAGGTACTACCGAACTGATAGCACATTCCGTAATATCAAACTCCTTCAAAGTAGAAAACTGATTCCAGAAATTCAAGGTTGAGGGCAGCCTCAGAATATGCACCCATTTTTCACCATCGTAAACGCCACAGGTGACGTTGGTATTCCCAATATCTATAGCTAATATCATTATAAAATTACCATCCCGCTGGGAAAGGTTTGAGTCTTTCCATTTATTTGAATTTTAGCATGCCCCAGTGATGATATCCCCTGAAATATACCCTGCTGTTTTCCTTCTTCTGAATGAAAAGAGACTTCACTATCCTGGTGAATACAGTGGTCAGTCCATAGGGAAATAATCGAATCTATTTGATTGTCGTAGAGTGTTTCAAATTCATTTAGAATTGCAGACAGAATCTGCTCTCTGCTATGATTCTGTCCGGAAAACATGGCCAGTGAAGTGGCATTACCCTTAAGAGCATGGGGAATGTCCTGGGCATTCTCATTTATGTTCAACCCCACACCCACTACCACACCCAGTCTATTTGAATGGTGTTTGGATTCAATAAGAATTCCTCCCATTTTTTTCCCATTAAGCATGATGTCATTAGGCCATTTCAATCCGGTTTGGATAGCAGCTGCAGCCGTAATTCCTTTTACGATACTAATTCCCGTCAATAGGGGAAGTAATCCCATTTTTTCTAATTCTAACTCCGAGTGCAATATAAAAGAAAATGTGAGGCTTTTTCCTGGAGTTGAAACCCATTTATTTTGCCGACGTCCTCTTCCAGCTGTCTGTTTATCTGTTAAAAAAAGTGAACCGTGAGAAGAGCCCTCTTGAGCATACTGCCAGGCATCCTCACTAGTGGAGTTTGTTTGAGGGTAATAATTGAACTCACGACCCAAAATGGTGGTGCATAAATATTTCTGGTAACGTTCTTTCGAGAACATACCTGAAGATTACTTCTTCGACTGAGTTAAATACAGAAATGCATCCGTCAAACCCCTATTGGTATAATTAATAAGACGCATATTTTCATCCACCAGAAAAATACAGGGGAGTCCGGTGGGTTTTACCCAGGAATGCATAATTCGGTATTCATCTAACAAAATGGGGACATTGGGGTCTGGATATTTTGAATGCCAGGAAAGGATGTCATCAATAGTTGCAGTTGTTTTTTTTTCTTTTCCTTCAAACATAATATTTACCAATTGCACTTCACCGCTTTCTATCAAGCCTCGTACAGGAAGGTAACCATCTTTCCACCATGGATTTTCCCGTATCTTTAAATCATTTGTAGTAAGCCATGATGCAACATCATTGCAGGGACTGCACCAAGCCGCAGACATTTCAATGAGCGTCATTTTTCCCTGATGGGCAAAATCATACAAATCCACACTCTCGCCAAATTGATCAATTGCTTCAAAGCGAGGAATTAAATCACCTGCTTTGGGAACACAATAATTCCCTTTGGGATGTGCCCTGCAATTTTGGTTATAGCAATCAGCATTAGTCTGGCAATCACAACCAGTGGGGCCCGGACAGGGTAAATCAAAACCGGGGTCTTCAATGGTATCGCTTTTAGGATTCACAGGCCAGCCTCCAATATATGAAAAAATGGGAAATTGATTTTCTTGACTGAAAATAAAATTCGTTAATAAAACTAATCCCATAAGTTTGCATACTTTCATGATAATTCCTTTTTGAAGTTAATATGTTCTAAATCAATAATTGTTAACTCTCTAAATCCGCTCCACATACTTTACAAAATCGTGCATCGTCTTCATGATTTTCATCGCTACAGTTGGGACAGACTAGAATATTGAATTTATGGGTTAAGCTCGTATATTCTGCTGATACAATTCCAGCTGGGATAGCAAGAGTGGCGTACCCAATTATCATTGCCAGAGATGCCAAGGCTTGACCTAATTCTGTTTTGGGTGAAATATCTCCATAACCTACAGTTGTGATGGTAACAATTGCCCAGTAAATACTACGGGGTATACTGGTAAACCCATTTTCTTCCCCTTCAATGAGATACATGATCGAACCGAAAATAGTAACTAAGACAATTACGGAAAACATAAAAACGATGATCTTTCGGCGGGAACCATAAACTGCTTTCATAAGCATGTTGGTCTCCCCAATGTACATAATTAGTTTTAATATCCTGAATATTCTCATAACCCGCAGGATTCGTATTACGCTGAGATAGCGGCTGGCAGGGAAAAAAATACTGATATAGGTAGGAATAATAGATAGAAAATCAATGATACCGAAGAAACTCTTTATATAAAGGATGGGCTTCCTAATACAATATATCCTGAGAAAATATTCTATGGTAAAAAGCAGGGTAAAGAACCACTCCATGACATAAAGGACTTCGCCATAGCGGATGTTATAATATTGAACACTATCTAGCAGAACCACAACTACACTTAGGAGAATACTCACAATTAATAGTAGATCAAACCCTTTGCCGGAAGGAGTATCCGATTTAAATATAATTTTGTATAGTTTATTTTTAAGAGAATTGCTGATAATTGTACTCCAAAATTGTATTCATGCCTTATTTCCTAAATGGAAAGTTTTAACCCTTCGTAAGCGAAATAGGGACGGACAGAACTCCCGTTTTCTTTTAGCGTTTTAGATGCTGTCTCTAATTCTGCGTCAATGTCATCATCGCTACGCTCAGGATCATGGTGATAATACACAAGATTTTTTACCTCGGCGGATTCACCTAATTTGGTCACCTGTGAAATTAGGGAATGTCCCCAGCCATGTTTCAAGGGCATATCAGCTTCAATATATTGAGCATCATGAATAAGAATATCAGCATTTCTACACTTTTCTGTCAGTACATCCAATTCAATAGATTTTTCATAGGGAGGATCAATTTCATTATCCGTGAAATAGCAAATTATTTTATCATCAATTTTTATTTTATATCCAAATGCCTTTCCAGGATGATTCATAGGCACCAATTCCATATGAAAACCATTACTTTCTAAAAATTCCAAAGGGTTTTCAGTTACAAAGTTGAAATTAGATGGTACCTGATCAGGAGTAATGGGAAAATGGGCACCGTCCATTTGATCAATGAGAGAAGATAAAACCACATTCTTTTTATGTAGAGTAGGAAACATATGAACCGGCCGATCAGGTTGATAGATAGGGGTAAAAAATGGAAAACCTTGAATATGATCCCAATGTGAGTGGGTAACTACAACAAAAATCTCCAATTCCGGCTGTCCAATTATGGCACCACCCAGATTTCGAATACCTGTTCCGGCATCCAGAATGAGGATTTTATTATCTATGGTTATTGATACGCAGGATGTATTTCCACCATAGCGAGCAGTAGTAGGTCCTGGGCTGGGTACTGATCCGCGCACCCCCCAAAAATCAACATGTATATTTTTCATTCAAATTCCTTTGGATTAGATGGTGTAATTTAAAAGGATAGGTGAGATGGAGGCAGAGCTTTATTTATTGTTATTACTCCAAATAAATCGTTTCATTTTTTCATATTAATAAATTGCAGGGGAATTTCTAAATTTTCTTCTTTTAAAAATGCAATTATGCTTTGGAGATCATCAATCTTTTTCCCTGTTACTCGAATTTGCTCACCTTGAATTTGAGATTGAACTTTCAGCTTTGAATCTTTAATCATTTTATTAACTTTTTTTGCATTCTCTTTTGAAATGCCTTCCTGCAGTTCAACTCTTTGCCGAACCGTCATCCCAGAGCCTTTTTCAATATCATTAAATTTAAAAGTTTTCAGTGCAACAGATCTTCCAATTGCCCGCTTTTCTAACATATCCCGTACAGCACTGATGCGCATATCAGAATTGGATTCTATTTTGATGGTACCTTCCTTTTTATTGAAAGTGATATTAGTATCACTCCCTCGAAAGTCATATCTGTTGGTGATATCTCTGGTTACCATATTCACAGAATTTTCTACTTCCTGAATATCATATTTACTTACAATGTCAAATGTTGGCATGGTTTATATTCCTGAATTAAATGTTTTTCTCGCACACAAATTTACAATATTGCTTATAAATTGTAGAGTGGTTTTATTGATATAGTTAACTATCGATAAATTAGTTAAATAATTATAATGAGGATAATATAAAAAATATCACTGGAAAATTAAAAACAGCAAATAACTGCTGTTTCAAAAGATATCCTTAACTTATTTATGTGTTTATAATATAAGTGGTTTGCTAGTCTCCCAAGATTTCATTTACCAATATAACTATATCCAGAACGTCCACCAATCCGTCACTGTTCATATCCGCTGCTGAAAACTCATCATTACTGGGTTCATATGTCTCAATGACAATATTTACCATCACCACAATATCCAGAACATCTATATTGCCGTCGGCATTTACATCTCCACCTGGCGATACCGTATAGCCCGTATCGCACTGCCAGGGAGAATCGCCGCAGTCGTTTACCGCTTCAATACAGTATTCGTACACCACATCTGATTCAGCAATGATATCGGTATATTCCAGCTGATCGGCAGAAACAATGCCCATCCAGGCGCTATCCCGGTAAATTTTGTAGTCATCCACTGCATCTACGCCAGGCCAGCTAATTTGTACTTCATTTACATATTCACCGTCACTGGCACTCACATAAGAGGGTGAGTCAGGCGCTGTTTTTACACTTCCAGGGTTACAGACCGTGGCGGAGCTACCGCATTCATTCTGCGCCTCAATACAGTAAATATGCTCCGTTCCCGACTGTGCACCCCAGTCTTCATACTCTGTTTCATCCGCATCCAACTGGGCAATAACTGTATCATCCCGATATAAGGTCTGTCCGGTGATGGTAGATGTTGGCAGATTCCATGCCAGGTTGACAGTATAACAGTCTTCACCATCGGAAGCCAGGAGGTTAGTAGAGCTTTCTGGCTCATCACAGGTATAATAAAATTCTAGTTTCACATGATCAATACAGTAGTTGTCTTCAGAGCCCATGCGGGGCATGAGCATGGTACCGCTCCAAGTATTACCCACAATATATTCATTATCGGTATAATCAATACTTAATTCATAATCATGAGACCAGTTGCCATTATCATCCATCATACCCATATAGGTTTCAGACCATAGGGGAAGATCATCACACTGTGCTCCCCTTACAATAACACGTATTTCTTCAATTGACTGGTAATAGGGCGGCTGATAGCCATACCAGGCCTCTCCCCAGTAATCCAGAGGGTTCCACCAACTATCATCCCAGCCCAGTTTCACGCAGTCACTGGCTCCACTGAGACAGGAACAGGTATATTCAATGGCATCGTCATCAGACCAGGTTCCCTGGGTTTCACTGCCAGTCTTAAAATCAACCCAGAATTCCCGGGAGGAACTAGGCAGTTTATAGTTTTCATTGAGTATAAAGTAAAATTCCTCCGTTAATACGCTTTGGATCTGTTCTAGGTGACGGAATTCCATAATGCGATGATAAGATGCCGGACCGGAGTAAAGCTCCATAGCTGGCAAAATATCATTTACAAGATTAAAAAGGCTGTCATTTTTCAGGTCCAGTTGTATAAGAAGCCACTTGTCTGAATGATTTTCATCCATGAGAGCTTCTATCCGGCCGGCAGGGGTAAATTCTTTGATAATAGGCTTTGGAGGATCCCCATTCTGACCAAGTAGAATGGAAATTCCCAAAAATAAACAGCTGATTTTTATCATCCTCCTCATAGGGTGAAGTTACAAAGTTTGAGAGTAATGTGAAAGAAATTGTTTATAAATGTTTTTTCTCTATCATGTTATGTGATCACTATCACATAATCTTAAGGAAATCAGAAATATCATATGTAGCTTCCCCTAAATGTAATTTTAAATATGGAATATAATTTATAATAAAAACGGCGAGAGCTATTTTGAAATTTCTAACGGAATAGGGTTCTAATTCTAGATTACATAATTTATGTTCTGGAACAAAAACTTCTGTGATTCGTACGAAGAGAAGTTGTAAGTTACACGAGGAGAACTTTGGGGAATTTAATAATCGATTACAAAAAGAGAGGAAAAACAATGAAAAGAGTAATATATTTATTAGTTATGGTCATGAGTGTTACACTCATTTTTTCTCAAGGGAAACCATGCTGTAAGAACAAAGCAGGTAAAGGAAAAGTTTCTTGTAAACTGAACAAAGCAAATATTGAAGCAAATAAAGAAATCAATGTAGCTGATGAGGTGCAATCATCAAATACTTCCACACCATGTAAACTCGATGCAAAGAACACCTCAATTGATAAGAAGAGTTGCTCAAATTGTACAAAAGCTCCTTGGTGGAAGATTTGGGAGAAAAAGAAAGGATGTTGCAATACCAGCACCTAATTACAGGAGGAGTTATCATATTCTCGATGAGAACGTGATACAAGCTGTTACAATATTAATTTAGTAATGTATTATAGATAGCCTATAAGTTAACGGTGAAAGGATTGGATGGGGATTGACAAATTTATTTATTTGATCCTTATCACAAAAAGGGACAATAAATAACAGTAAACTTGAATAAAAGGAAAGTGAAATAATGAAGAATATTAAACTAATAGCAATACTGGCACTCTCTAGTGCTGTTTTATTCGGTGGAAAAGCCACGGCTAATAAGGCTAAGGTTAACTTTAAGGAAACTGTTGTAGCCCGTTCTGAGTCTTCTGGTTCAATTGCTGATCTAACAATTGATTCTGATAAGGCTATACATGGCTTGCAATTTGATATTTCTTATAATACATCAGAAATAAAATCTATACAACCTGAAGCTATTTCTGGTTTTGAGGTTAAATATAATGAAATATCTGAAGGCGTCCTTCGTGGACTTATCTTTAGTATGCAAGGTCATGCCTTACCTGAAAATTTAAAATTTGAATTTTTAAATGCAGATGGTTTCGAAGGCACCAGCACTATTGAATTTAAGGATATTATTTTAGCTGACAGCAAGGGAAATGGTATTGAAGCTGAAGTTCAAACTTATGATATCAGTTTTTCTAATGTATTACCAATTAAAACTGAGTTAACAGATGCTTATCCAAATCCATTCAACCCAAGCTCTACCATTAATTATGGTCTGAAAACTGAAGGCCAAGTTGAAATTATGGTTTATGATGCTACTGGCAGACTAGTTGAAGAACTGGTTAATGGGCATCAAGATGCAGGGTACCACAGTATTACCTGGAATGCTTCTAATCAAGCAAGTGGTATGTACTTTGCTAAAATGGTAGCTGGCGATGTAGTTCAAACTCAAAAACTCGTACTGCTTAAGTAGTATAGCTTTTAGTTAGTAACCAAAAATTAAAAGGCAGAGTTTTCTCTGCCTTTTTTTGTATCCTTTATATTTCATCTATAATACATCAACAATAGTTAATAAATTTCTCGTATGCCAATTGAAAGAAAACTTGCTGCAATTATGTTTACGGATATTGTCAATTTCTCATTGATGATGGGAGAAGATGAAGACAATACTATATTACTTCTTGACAAACATAATAAAATATCTAACAAGGTATTCAGTAAATATAAAGGCAAATTAATAAAACAGCTAGGTGATGGAAATTTTGTTGAATTTAATTCATCTCTTGATGCTGTAAAAGCTGCTAAAGAATTACAGCAACAATTTAAAGAATATAATAAAAACGTTGTTGAAGAAAACCAAATACACATAAGAATTGGTATTCATGTAGGTGATGTTATTGAAAAGAATGGTGATTTATTTGGTGATGGCGTTAATGTAACGAGTAGGATAACTGCTTTTGCAGAAAAAGGTGGTATATGTCTTACTCAGGAAGCATATCGTACAATTCAAGGTCAAAAAGATGTATATGCAATTTCAATAGGTGACTATGATTTAAAAAATATAGTTGGCAATTGGAATCTACATCGGGTATTTGATAATAGAGATGAATTTCAAGAATGGACAGAATCAATTCACAAACAGAAAAGAGCACAAGAGAGAAAAACAAAATTTTACAAAATTGGATTTACAAGTTTAATATTACTAGTTCTATTAATTATTAATATACCAATAATTAATGACATGTATATTGATTATCAAAATGATGTGCAATTAAATTATTTATATGAGAAGTTGAGTTTGATATTACAAGAGAACAACCTATCAGATTCAAATGATATTCAGCTAGTAAAAAATGATAATGGTGTAATATTATCACATTCAGGTTCATCTGCATTTCCTGCTGGATCAACTAAATTGACTGATGATGCAAAAATAGGGATGGCAAAATATGTTAAAATTATTAATTCCTTTGATGGACACTTTGAAATTAATACACACACTGATAGTTGGATACCCTCAGGATCTATACAACTTAAATATGCAACAAATGCAGAGTTGGCGGGTATCCGTGGAGCTTCGATTTTTAGTTATTTAGTTCAATCAGGATTAGATTTTAATACTGGAAAAGTGAGAGCCTCTTTTTGGGCAGATAGAATGCCGAAAGATTTTGGTTATTTAGATAAGATGGCTACTGAGGAAGAAATAGAAAATG
>Ga0208278_1001039_pt1 | contig 13770 bp, 11 predicted proteins | sample ETN01SmetaG_FD_185794 | JGI IMG/M metagenome (GOLD analysis project Ga0208278, IMG submission 185794) | Marine microbial and viral communities from oxygen minimum zone, Eastern Pacific Ocean - ETNP2014F12-01SV259 (SPAdes) (version 2) | ecosystem: Environmental > Aquatic > Marine > Oceanic ...
GCGTCGTTATTTGCCTGATTTTAGGTTTGACGGCAAAACGTCAAGATAGTAAATATACCCGGCGCGATAAAACGTCGCGGCGGATATGTGCGGATTGAGCGCCGCATGGGCAAGATTCTTCACCGTTTGTGGCGTTCATGCAAAGGTTGAATATGGAAACAATGACACCGCGTGCTTTGGGTTATCGTATGCCCGCTGAATGGGAACCCCACGAGGGTACCTGGCTTCAGTGGCCCCAAGATAAGGTTTACAGGGGGTACGAACTAAAACTCGAACGTATTTGGCTGAACATGGTGGAGACTTTGCACGACCATGAAAATGTACACATAGTTGTCAGCGGTGAGCGGCAGCAAGACCATATTGCGGACCAACTTGTGTATCACAATATAGGTCTGAAGAATATTGACTTCTACATCCTCCCCACCAATGATGTTTGGGCACGTGACAATGGCCCAATCTTTGTGGTCAGTGAAGATGGCGGTGTAGCCATTACCGATTGGAGCTTTAACGGTTGGGGAAATCGGTTTTCCTATGATTTGGATGATCAAGTGCCATCACTGATTGGTGAGCAATTGGATATTCCGGTTTTCAAAGCTCCCATGGTGTTGGAGGGCGGCGCTGTGGGCGTAAATGGCAAGGGTACGTTTCTCGCGACTCGTACATCTATCATTGATGCTTATCGCAACCCTGGTATGAGCCAAGACGAAATCGAGAGTGTTTTGAATGCGTATCTGGGCGTACACCACTTCATTTGGTTGACCGGTGCGGGTCGCGGCGAATGTGATCGATGGGGTGATGCAACGGATTCCCACATTGACATTATCGCCCGTTTTACCGATGAGAGCACAGTTCTTTACAACCGGTCCGACAATGAGAGTGATCCCAGATGTTCAATGCTGGTCAAATCGTACGACGAATTGAAGGATGCCACCACTGAATCAGGCAGGCCGCTCAATATGGTTCCCCTGCCACTGCCCGACGTCCATCAAACATCTAAGATGACAGATTGGCGCAGGAGCACCCTCGCAGATGCAGCTTATAGTAATTACCTAATTGCTAACAACGTTGTGCTTGTGCCAGTGTATGGACACGCCGATGATGAGCGCGCGCTAAAGATCATTGCAGAGCATTTCTCTGACAGGGAGGTCATCGGGATCGAGGTGGTAGCTCTCATCGAACATGGAGGAGCTATCGGCTGCGTAACGCAGCCTCAACCGCTGCCAATTAGGAATTGACACCGGAGGCTCGTATGAAAAGAATTGTCAGCCTGGGTTTGATCCAAACAACGTGTGGCAAAGATGTTGAAGACAATTTCGACAGAACGGTAGATCTCATAAAAGACGCTGCGGGTGAAGGTGCTCAAATCATCTGTACCCAGGAGCTGTTCAAATCAATTTACTTCTGCCAACGAGAGGATTGGAAACAATTTGATTTGGCAGAAGAACTCGATGAACGCAGTTCAACTGTGCAGAGGCTGAGCGGACTGGCAGCTGAACTCGAGATAGTATTGATTGCCGGTCTATGCGAGAAACGGGCTATTGGTATTTATCACAACACAGCCGTGGTATTCGATGCAGATGGTTGTTGTCTCGGCAAGTATCGCAAGATGCACATCCCTGATGACCCGTTGTACTATGAGAAATACTACTTCACGCCGGGCGACCTAGGTTATAAGGTATTCAACACTCGCTATGCGGATGTCGGCGTGTTAATATGTTGGGACCAGTGGTTTCCAGAAGCATCCAGATTGCTTGGCCTCCAAGGAGCCGAGATCATCTTCATTCCGACTGCTATTGGGCACTCAACTACTACAGAAGGATCAGGTTATAGCGAAGCCTGGCAAACGGTACAGCGCGGCCATGCGGTTGCCAATGCGTGCTATCTGGCTGCTGTCAACCGTGTTGGTCATGAATCAGAACCAAGTGGAAATGACGGGATTGATTTCTGGGGCCAGAGTTTCGTGGCTGATCCCTACGGGCGAGTACTCAAAGAAGCATCCAGGGATCAAGAAGAGATAGTAGTTTGCCCGGTCGATCTGTCTTTCATCAAGGAGATTAAAACGGGCTACTCTTTCCCTTACCGTGACCGCCGTGTAGACAGCTATCATGATTTGCTGAAACTCTATTCGGAGTGAATCGTCCCGGTTACATGAAGCAACCCAAAGAGAGCAATCAAATAGCGGGTTCGGAAGACGAAAAAGGAGTAATCGCGTACTCTGCACATGCACCTTCGGCTTTGCCTTCTGAAACGGCGCGATAAGTGCGTCATATTTAGGTGAGCACTGAAGCAGCCTGAAGTTTGGGGCATGTGCTAGTCACCTTGCTCGGAGAATGTGCAAAGGGGAAAATATGACGGATGAAATGTGTGAGCATTTGGCCCTTGCGGTGATAAACGGCGAACCCGAAGAAGCTGAAGTTCTGGCAAGAGAAGCCCTCGAAAAAGGCCTAGACCCCTTGGTATGCATCACTGATGGCCTTACGGCAGGCATACAGCAAGTAGGTAAACTCTTCGCGAGAGGTGAATATTTCTTGCCTGAATTAGTCATCGGGGCGAAGGCCATGAAAGTGGCAATGGCCGTACTCGAACCAAAGCTGGTCGGCGAAAAGAAAAGGGAGGCTGTTGGGCGTGTAGTATTGGGGACTGTCGAAGGTGACATGCACGAGATCGGCAAAACCTTGGTAGGAACCATGCTAACAGCCAATGGCTTTCACGTGACCGATATCGGCGTGGACAGGAAACCGGATGGGTTTATCACTGCTATCAAAGAAGCTGGTGCTGACATCGTCGGTGCTTCGGCGTTGCTAACCACAACCATGGCGCAACAGAAACGGCTAATCGATTCTTTGGAGGAGGCGGGGATCAGGGATAAGGTGAAGGTAATGGTTGGAGGAGCGCCAGTCACCGCCCACTTCGCAGATCAAATCGGTGCTGATGGCTATGCCGAGGACGCCATCTCAACAGTAGACCTGGCTTTTAGACTGCTCGATGCGCCTGCATAGTTTGTAATGGTGTGGGGGCCCGTTACAAAATAGCAGTCACAGTCGCTCAATTCTCAACTTGTTGACATCAGGAACACTATGAGTTGTGCAGTAGACACCACCTCCGCCATTGGCTAACACCGCGCAATCAATGGGGATCACTTCGTGATCTGGTAGCGCTTTCTGATAGATCTCGAAAGCCTCTTGATCGTATTTTTCAAGACCATGGCCGTATTTTGTCGTCAGAATACGGTCATTGACAATCAGGCTGTTAGCATAAAGGATAGCCGGCGGGCTCCAAAAGGGCACATCCCATGTGGCTCCTAATGGACATGGCAGATGGATCACTTCATAACCCAGTTTCTCCAACAAGCGTTCAAGGTTCGACTGATAGCGATAAATAGGATGACGCTCTTCTTCCGGCATCCCTAAGAGTACTCTCTTCGAATCGATAAATTTCAGATGATTGATGTGGCCCAATACATCACCCGGTTCCTCGTCGATGACCACTAGACGTTCCGCTCCCAGCCAGGCTTCTAACTTGGCAAACAGATTGGGAATATCGGAGTTGTCGGAGAACATACGGCGGGTCACGATGCAAGTTCCATCACCATCGGTACACAAATAGCCGCCATCATACATAATTTCTGTGCGATAAACCTGATATCCATCCACCCAAGAAAACCTATTGTCAATCTCTACAATGTGGCGAAATCCTTTGCGATAAGCTGGATAAAAAGCGGCGAAAGCCAGCTTATGGGCCACCGGCTCGCCGGTGTAGCGGTTGACTCCAAAAACCGGAGAGTAATCTTTTGCCCAGATATCTCCTAAGGGCCCAGGGATAGCTCGTACTGCACCCATGTCTATGCCCTGATCCTTCAGCCAAACCAATACTCCTGCACCCAGGTATCCCTCCGGTATACGCAGGAAGACCGTGGCATTACTGGCAGCAGCCACCATTTGCTTGAACGTCTCCCACAACGGTGGGTAGAACACCGGCCAGTTGATCAGGGTGCCAGCCATCGGTTCCCACTCAGCGACCATGCGGAACCCATGAGACGGAACCATGTTCCCACGGGGTTCCTCCCAGTCCACCGCACCTTGTGCTATTAACTCTTCAAAGGCTGGCAACTGTACGTACTGAGCCTCAATTGCATCGGCAGTTGTTTGGCCATCATCAACGCCGATATCCCGTAAGAAATCTAGGGCACTTTGGGGATTGCGAGGCCAGGCACGCGCCCATTTGAATGGATAAACAGATAGCACACCATGATGTTCGCTGGGCAACTCATCAAGATACTCTTGCCAGAGATGCGAATCCATCGCCCAAAAGGCTGCGGGGATGTAAGCATTTAGTAATAGAGATTTATCCATAAATCTATCCGCACCAGCGTAAGATCAACAAAGCCAAGGCTTGGGTTGTCTTCACTAACTCAGCGATGGTCACAAATTCATCAGCCATATGCGCTGTTCTGATACTTGGGCCAAAGGAAATCGTTGGTATCTTGGAATAATTGATCAGATGGATGGCATCTGTCAGAGTGCCGAACCCCCCCAAGGTGGGTGTGATGCCCAATTCGGACAACACTTCTTTACCAAGCTGAACAATGGCTTCATTCTCGCTTGCTTCAGCCCCGTACCACCATTCACCATCAGCATCAAGTTTTGGCGGATTTGCCCTCATCCAAGGATCTAGCGCAGCGACCCGCCCCAATTGAGCTTCGATTTCTTCTCTCTTATTGTGTGTACTGGGTATAAAATTGGAACCAAAAGTAATTTCTACCTTCTCGGGGTAAGTCACCGACCAATCTCCCCCATGGATGACCGTAGGTGTGATGATGTCTGGGTCGAGATATCTGTGTTGTTTCTCCCGTTGCGTACGCCACTGGTCATTTAAATCTTCAAGGGCTTCGATAACTTTTGCGGCTTTGGTGATCGCGTTGACAGCACCGCCTTCGGACCAATGCGGCTGAGACATCTCGGCGTGACCGGCTCGGCCGTAGACGGTAATTTTTCCATAGAGGCTGCCCCTCAACGCTACGAACAACTGCATATTTGTTGGTTCCGGGATAATGGCCGCATCAGCGGTATAGCCTCGCTGGCAGCAAGATAGTGTGCCCATACAGGAAGCTTCTTCATCTGGGACGGTTTGGATGATTAAGTCACCTTTTAGTTCAATCCCGGACTGCTGAATGAATCTCAACGCTTGGATCATAGCGGCTATGCCGCTTTTCATGTCGCAAGCACCCCGGCCATAAAGCCTACCATCCGCGACTTGGCCCTCAAATGGGTCATAGTGCCAATTCGCTAGAAGGCCAACAGGAACAACATCATAATGACCGTTCAGGATTAGGGAGTTCCCCCCGCCGCTACCAGGGAGCTTGCCGGCAAGTACAGGCATGTTGCTGAGATCACGATCTGGTTTGACGCCGCATCCAGGAAAAATGTCCAGTTCTGAAGCATCTGCGTCCCACATTTCTAGGGAACAGCCTATGCCTTGCAAGGCATTTGCCACGAAGTTTTGCAGATCTCTATAATCGTTGCTCTCTGCTCGACCATTATCAGGTGGTGTGATCGTCCGATAACGGATTAATTGCTGCAGAAAATCAATAATCCCTGATTGGTGTTCTTCTATGAGCGATAAAACCTTGACCTCGTTCTCTGAAATCATTTATATCCCCAATCGGTCATTCAAGGCAAAATTAGATCCAAGGTGTTCTCATAGGATGTGTTCGATTTCTGGTTCGGCCGCTGATGGCAAGCGAGGTGGTTCGTGAGAAACTATTGCATCTATGGATTTCTGGCGACTCTTCAAACAAATCTGCTTTCGATCCAGTACGTAGGTTTCATGAGCGCCCCTGTTCAACAATTAGGGCTACCAGCGTCGTTTATGTTTTTGCTCGATGTGCTTGTCTTTCGAGCAGTCAGCTAGACGGATTTTACCTTTAATAATTGCTACTCCTCCATGAAGATCATGCAGAGCAATCCCTACTATCACCCTCCGAAGGCCACCGATCCACTCGTTGTCCATCACCATTTGACGCAGGACCGGGAAACCAAATGTAACAGGTTCGATTTACTCAGGTCAGTCGCACCCAGACTGGCCCAGCTAAGGCTTGGCTGCCGCATTCCCGCTCCGCAAATCCTCATGTCGGTGGTGGCCAGCGCCCACTGTCAGGGCGCATGGCGCTTTCCGGAAGACGAATCGGATGAAGACCCCTGATCTGCTGGTCAACGTCAGCGCCGATGTACTTCGGATAATGACTTGACAGGATTTCCCGAACCCGGGCTGTGGCACGCTGGCGGATGTCGGGCGATCCAGCCATCTCCCAATCCTCGATTGAAGACCTATCCGCAATCTCCGGATGAAGATACTCGGTGTCCATTAGATTGAGGGTTTGATCATTCGTGAGAAAATGACCTGGTCCGTTCAGAACTACGTCCCGGATAACCTCGAACGAAAGCGTTTCATCCGTAACCTCTATCCCGCGAAGGGCCCGCTGTACACAGCCGATCATGTCGTTATCAATGACAGCAGATTCGTACGAGCAACCCATCAGACTACCCATCATTCCCGCTGCTTCTCCCACTGAGTTGGCGCCCGCCAAGGCCGCGAGGGTGACATTCACACCCTTTTCGTAACCAGCCTGGTTGTCCGGAAGTTTCGCGTCCGTCATCCCGCCACTGACGCTGCAAGGTAGATTATAGTAATTGGCTATCTGCGCCGCAGCAGCGTTTAAAATGCCCACTTCACCACCGCCGCCGGAGAACGCGCCCGTCCGGAGGTCAGAGACAAACGGCCAAGGGCCAAAATCCACCGGATGGCCGGGAACCACTAGAGAAACCAGAAGTACCCCGGCCAGAGCTTCGGCAACGGAGAGCGCCAGTGTTCCCGCCAGTGCGGCTGGCGCCGTGGTGCCTGCCTGTGGCGCAACCACTATCCAGACCGGGGCACCAAAAGCGGTTGAGGCGATGCACACCTGACTGTTCTCTTCACTATAAGAGAGAGGCGACACAACACAGCATCCGCCACCACAACAGAATGGTCTTTCGCGGAACTTTTTATCTCCACCTGCTATGAGCCTCGCCATCTCCAATACTGCGTCGACATTTTCCGCGCTCTCGAAGCCGAGACTCACGTTTTTCTCCGTAGCAGCCAAGGAGGCGTAGGCGGTATTGATGTCGGCCTCTCGAATGTTATGGGACAGGTCTGTCGCTATCATCCAGCGCGAGTACTCGTGGATGTGTTCGAGCGAATCCACCAGCCGGCCACAGTCATAGACATCCCGCAGGGTCGAGGGCCTATATTGGCCAGTAGCAGGATCCAACAGGCGTACTGCATTTCCGCATCCGCCAAAATGCACGCGAGCACCCTGATGCTCGATATCGTGTCGAGGGTCACGCCCATAGAAAACTAGGTCGCGCGGCAACGTGGCGATAGTGTCCTCGACCAGAGCCCGGGGAAAGCATAACCGGCCATGGTCGTTCACCCGGCATCCCCTATGCAAGGCTTTGTCTACCAGTACAGGAATTGGGTTGGCCATGCCGATATCGTCCAGTAGGGAGAGCGCAGTATCGTGGATGCGCTCCACATCCCGGTCAGTCAGCGGCTTGAATCGGCCGCCCAACTGCCCGGGCCTGACTACTTGCCCGCGCAGTTGCTCGCGCGCCTGCAGGCGCACCGTCGTTTTGCCTCTTCTCATCTCACCGGGTCTAGGTTTGAGAAATCATTGCGCCAGTGTTCTCCTCATCCAGTATGGCTCAGTACCTCTCGAGCTGCATTCTTCCCCGGCAATCCAGTAACGCCACCACCGGGATGCGACCCAGATCCACACAGCCACAATCCGGCGATTGGCGTACGGTAGCGGGCATACCCCGGAAGAGGGCGCATGTGGAAGAACTGGTCCAACGTCATTTCGCCATGATTAGGATTACCCTCCGGCAATCCGTAGTCCAGTTCCATATCGCGCGGAGTTAGCACTTGCATGTGCAGTACACTGTCTCGGAAATCCGGCGCATATCGAGTCAAGGTCTCCAGTACAGAATCGCCCAACGCGTCTCTTTGCGTTTCCCAATCGGCATGACGTAACTGATAAGGGGCATACTTGGCCGTGACGGACATCAGATGGCGGCTTGCCGGCGCCAAGGAGGCGTCGCTCACCGTAGGAACACGAACATCCAGATAGGGCTGGGGTGAGAAATCGCCATATTTCGCATGGTCAAATGCGCGTTGAATGTAATCCATTGTCGGCGCAATTTGCACCGCACCGCGCAAGTATATCTCCGATTCACTGTCTGGTATCGCAACGAATCGGGGTAGTCGGCGCAGCGCCAAATGAACGCGCGCCGCAGAGCCACGATACTTGATGCACCTCACTGCCCGCACAAAAGCGGTTGCCAGATACTTCGGTCCGACCAGTCGCAATAATGTGGTACGTGGGTCAACTCCAGAAATCACCGTGGCAGCCCGAAGTTGTTCTCCACCTTTCAACACTACTCCGGTAGACTGTTCGGCCTGAATGGAAATCTGGACTACATCCGCCCGCGTTCTTATTTCGGCGCCATTCTGACACGCCGCCGCTGCGATTGCCTGAGTAAGCACACCCATGCCGCCCCGCACCGTACCCGCAGAACGAAACAGTCCATTACCGGCGCCGGCCCACCTCGATAGCAGCATATAGACTGTGCCCGATTCAAACGGTCCAAAGGAAATTCCCCGCACTCCGCTAGCCGCAATTGCGCCCTTGACTTCTTCGGAGGTAAACCACTCGTTCAGCAGGTCAGAAACCGGCATAGCCAACACTCGCAGGAGTTCCGCAATGTTCTTGCGTCCCAACCGGCGGAAGGAGGCGATCATTTCCGTCATTCCCATTAGCTGCTTGAGTGAAAGATCCGGCAAATCCAGAGGTGTCACACGATGCAAAGCACCAATCACAGCAGCAATCTTACTCATCAATTCTAGGAACTCAGGATACTTCTCAGCATCGCGCTCTGAAAACTGCCGAATTTCCCTTACGGTACGCTCAGTATCAACCCAGAAAGACAGCCGCCGGCCATCCGGCAACAGAGAAGTAATTACCGGGTCAGCTGGCAGAATTTCCAGACCATGGGTAGTCAGTTTCAAATCCTGTACGAGACCATCATCCAGATAACCACATCCGTCCGCGAGAGTGGAACATCGAAAACCCGGGAAAAGCTCCTCGGTCACGGCGGCGCCACCGACCACCTCTTTGCGTTCCAGCAATAGCACCCGGCGTCCGGCCCGCGCCAAATAGGATGCCGCCGTTAGGCCATTGTGCCCACCACCAACGATAATTACTTCGTATGGGGCACCCATTTTCGTCAGTTTCCGTCCTTGATGATCTTCAGCGCTGCAAGCCGGCCAGGTCCACCAGTAATGCCCCCGCCCGGGTGCGCGCCGGAGGCGGCTTGATAATAGTTCCGAATCGGGGTGCGGTAATTTGCCCAACCTGGGGCAGGCCTAAGGATGAACAGTTGGTCCAACGTCAATTCACCGTGAAAAATGTTGCCTTCCTTCAGGCCCATTGTTTGTTCTATGTCCCAGGGGGTAAGCACCTGCCGATGCAAAATAAGGTCTTTCAGGTTGGGAGCAAATTCAGTTAGCGTATCCACCACCGCATCACCAAACTCATCCCGCTCTGCATCCGTGGTGTTTGCTTTGTAGGAGCAGTACTGCACAAATATGGACATGACGTGTTTGCCTGGTGGCGCCATCGTGGGGTCCACCATCGTGGGGATGATGATGTCCATAAAAGGGCGCCTGGAAAAGGAAAAGGATCCGTATTTGGCATCGTCGTAGGCACGTTCCACGTAATCAACGCTGGGCGCAATTTCAATGCTGCCATTCAAAAGGGTTTTGTCCTTCATCGCCGTAAATTCGGGAACACCATCCAGCGCCAGATTGACTTTGCCAGAAGAGCCGCGATACTTAAATTTGTCCATTGCATTTACTAGCTCGACCGGCAATTCTTTGCTATCCACCAGTTCTCTGAAAGTGACATACGGGTCGCAGCCCGAAACCACTGTATTGGCATAAATTTCGTCACCTGACCGCAGCGCTACCCCTACTGCGCGGCCATTCTTCACAATCACTTCTGATACCGGCGCATTGCACCTGATTTCGGCCCCATAGCCGCGAGCAGCACTCGCGATTGCCTCGCTCACAGCACCTGTACCTCCACGCTGCGACCCCCACGCTGAGAACGCTCCATCCATTTCACCCATGTAATGATGCAGCAGAACGTAGGCAGTGCCCGGGGAGCGTGGCCCCAACATTGTGCCAATAATGCCGCTGATGCCCAGTTCTGCTTTAATCACGTCGGTTTCGAACCACTCATCGAGGAAATCAATCGCGCTCATGGTCATTATTTTGGAGAGGTGATGAAATTTCTCTTTACCAAGTGACTTCAGGTGCTTGGCAAAAACCCGCAGTGTTAATGCGCTTTCCATTCCCAGTACAGCAAGATTGGGAGGAACCATGCCCAGAATAGGTTTTACTGCAAACGCCATCTGGTACATCATGTGGTTGTATTCCACATAGGCGTCTGCATCGCGGAGCGAGTGGCGTTTGATTTCCTCGCGGGTGCTTATTTCATCCGGATACACTGCAAAATAGTCGCCGTTTTCCATCGGCGTGAATACGCTCGCCAAGGGCATCAAGTGCAGACCGTGCTTGTACAACTGCAGTTCTTGAATCACTTCCGGCCTCAGCAGGCTGACTACGTAGGAACAAACTGAAAATATGAACCCGGGGAAAATCTCTTCTGAAACCGCCGCCCCACCCAATATGTGACGTCGCTCTAGCACCAACACTTTGCGGCCAGCTTTGGCGAGATAGGCAGCAGCGGTTAAACCATTGTGGCCACCGCCAACCACAATCACATCGTGGTCTTTTTTCATCAGGCCATTTTTCTCGGGGGATTGAAGAACGGTGTTTGCACAACTTCCGCATTGATTGGTTTGCGATGCCCCTCAATCGTCACTTCCAACCCCACCCGTACACCGGGGCGGGCGTACTTCTGGGGCACCCGCGCCAGAACAATGTACTTTTTCAGTATTGGGGACCAGGTTCCGCTGGTCGCTTTCCCGATTTGCCCATCCGGACCATAGACCGGTATGGCATCATTCCACGCCTGATATGGCAGGGTAAGCGGCATGCCAAATTCGGAGAAGAGCGTCTCCAGTCCATTTAAATCAACCTCCAATCCCACAGTGCTACAGGCTATGCCATGACGCTTTTCGGCCTGCAACGCGCTCTGTCCAACGAAAAACTCTTTTTCCAATGCCACAGTCCAGTCGAGACTCAATTCGAACGGGCTTGATTTCTGGATTTCGTACATGACCTTATTGGATGAGTGAAAGTCTACATCGATGAGCAATAGGCCTGCCTCGATCCGCGCCATGTCCAGCGCCAACAGCCCGGCAGGTCGGAGGCGGTACGCCTCACCAGCCAGCAACAGCGCATCCCACACTGGCTCCGCGTGTTCGCGTCCAATCCAGAGCTCGTAGCCCAGGTCGCCCGTGTAACCGGTACGGGTGATAGTCACTTCGACGCCAGCTAGTTCTGTATGCAACAGTCCAAAGTACCTTAGGGTATCTAGGTCCGCTGAGGTGAGTTGCTTGAGTACTGCGCGCGAAGTCGGACCCTGTAAGGCCAACGCACCCATCTCATCGGTAACATCATCGATGGTAACATCCATCCCAAAGGCGTTGTCCTGCAGCCAGTACATAGTAGGATCGGCAGCTGTCATCCGGTATGAATTCTTATCCAAATGGGCAAGTGTGCCGTCATCAATCACCTTGCCGTCATCATCGCACCATAAGCTGTACTGCACCCGACCGACTGGACACCGGGAGACGTCTCTGGTGACTACCCGGTTCAAGAGCCGTTCAGCATCCGGTCCATGGATGTGATATTTGTACAGTGGCGAAACATCAAATAAGGCGCAGGATGTCCGCACAGCAATGTATTCGTGGGAATGATCGAGCCCATACGCTGGGGCCGAAAAATACCCGCTCCATTCCTGCCAGCTCCGTGCTAGGCACAATTCAGCCGTGCGTATGTGAAAAGGCGACTCTTTATACATTAGTTTGTCTTAGACAATTGGATTGCGCCCCCGCTTGCCGCGGGTGCGCACCTGACCTGAACACAGGCTATGCAGTCAGCACGCGCGCGTCATTCGCATCCCAAACGACCTGCACCTTCTCACCAGAACTGAAGGCTCGGCCGGAGTGACTTCCAACATTCTGGACCCGTATAACCAGCTCTTCCTCGGACGACAATCGCACCACATAGCGTGTGTCGGTGCCAATGTAAACTTCTTCCTGAATTTGGCCAAGAAGTCCCCGCGCTTTCTTGGAGGTGACCCCGTCAACTGTACCTGTTGCTACAAGTGACAGCTTTTCCGGTCGGATCGCAATTGTCACTGCGTCGCCAACTGTTCCCTGCGTGCCAATTGCTTCTACTTTCCATCCCGCTACCTCGACCTGGAATTGTGGTCCATCACGTGCCGCAATCTTTCCGGAAAGAAAATTGGTTTCTCCGATGAAATCAGCGGTGAAGCGCGTTTGCGGATATTCGTATATAGAAACCGGTTCATCCACCTGCAGCAGATGGCCTTCATTCATTAAGCCAATCCGGTCCGACATGGTTAGAGCTTCTTCCTGGTCATGCGTAACGTAAATGAACGTAATGCCGACCTGCTCTTGCAGGTGTTTGAGTTCCAGCTGCATGGCCTTGCGCAGTTTCAAGTCAAGTGCCCCCAGCGGTTCATCGAGCAAGAGCACAGTTGGCTCGTTGATTAACGCTCGAGCAAGGGCAACACGTTGCTGTTGGCCTCCTGAGAGCTGCGAGGTTTTTCGATCCTCCATGCCAGATAGCTGCACAAGTTCCAGTGCCTTGCGGACGTGTTCTTGGCGTTGGTCTTTGGGGGCTTTCCGCATTGCCAGGCCGAAGCCCACATTCTGACCCACATCCAAGTGGGGGAAGAGTGCATAGTTCTGGAAGACCGTGTTCACAGGTCTCTTGTTGGGTGGCACACCGAGGGTGGGCTCACCCTGAATAAGGAGTTCACCTTCACTCGGGGTTTCGAAGCCAGCGATGAGCCGCAGGGTCGTAGTCTTGCCACATCCACTAGGTCCTAAAAGCGTGAAGAACTCGCCTGCCATAATGTTGAGGCTGACGTCATTCACGGCTAGTACTGGTTCCGCGCCACGGAAACCGGGAAATATCTTAGTGACGTTAGATAGTGACACTACCGTACTTGGCATGGAAGTTACCTCACCTTGCTAGTGGAGTTCTGCCCAGCCCGACGCAATTGTTCCGCAAGAAAGATCAACGCAATCGAGGCTACCAAAATGATGGATGCCATAGTGACCACGACCGGAATCTTTCTGGGAAAGCGGAGCATGGAGTACATGTACACCGGCAAAGTTGGTTTAGTACCAACAACAAAAACGCTCATCGCATATTCATCAAAAGAAGTCGTGAATGCGGTCAGGAAGGCTGCAATAAGCGCTGGAAAAACAATTGGCAATGTGACCCGTAACTGGGCGGTCCAGTATGAGGCTCCAAGATCCATCGCCGCCTCTTCAAGATTTGCATCCATGCCTGCCAGCCGTGAAGCGACGATGAGCATTACGATCGGAATGTTGATCACCACATGCGACAGGCCAAGTGTCCACAGGCTAAGATCGACGTCCAAAATGCTTCGAAACAGAATGAGGAGGGCAACGCCGATTACGATGGCCGGGATGACAAGCGGCAGCGCTG
>Ga0208278_1001042_pt1 | contig 13745 bp, 9 predicted proteins | sample ETN01SmetaG_FD_185794 | JGI IMG/M metagenome (GOLD analysis project Ga0208278, IMG submission 185794) | Marine microbial and viral communities from oxygen minimum zone, Eastern Pacific Ocean - ETNP2014F12-01SV259 (SPAdes) (version 2) | ecosystem: Environmental > Aquatic > Marine > Oceanic ...
CTGGATCAGGGTTTCCCCCATTGTCCAATATTCCCCACTGCTGCCTCCCGTAGGAGTCTGGGCCGTGTCTCAGTCCCAGTGTGGCTGATCATCCTCTCAGACCAGCTACAGATCGGAGCCTTGGTAGGCCGTTACCCCACCAACAAGCTAATCTGACGCGGGCTCATCCTAGAGCGGCCGAAGCCTTTCCCCCGTAGGGCGTATACAGTATTAGCCATCGTTTCCAATGGTTATTCCTTACTCCAGGGCAGATACCCACGCGTTCCTCACCCGTCCGCCACTAAGGTGATCCTGGCAAGCCAGGGCCTTCGTTCGACTTGCATGTGTTAAGCATGCCGCCAGCGTTCGTTCTGAGCCAGGATCAAACTCTCAAGTTGACTTTCCCTCAATGCCTCCGAAACGAAGGCACATCAGAAAGGAACCCGTCCTAACACAAAATGAATTGGCGTTCTGTTTAAGAACGTTGATGCATCAGGACAGGCGAGAGTTAACGACACATCGCCGCCTGTGCATCCCTTTCATATTCACATGTCAAAGAGCCAAAAAACGCGGGAAAGCGACTCCCCGCGCGCCGCCAGCCAAGCTTGCCGCTTGACCATGGCGGAGCCGGTGTATACGTCCGCAAAAGAGCGAAGTCAAACCCTTTCTCCGGACATTATGAAACACACGAAAACGCCCCGGAAGGGCCGGGGAATCCCCCATAGCGCCGGGCGCGTGCAGCGGACAGAAAAAACCTGCCCGGACACCCGCCCACACGGCCTATACAGCTTACATAAACTGCCGCGAAATGTCTTCAAGGCATTGCGTATTTTTTATTGGCAAGACCTTCCCGGCCCAGCCCGGCCTGACCTTCCAGGCCTGGTCCCGCAAGGGGGGAAGTAGCGCGGCAAATAAAGAGCTTGCTCAAAAAAATATAGCGTAACACATTGATTTTACGTAAAAAAATATTGACGAATATCCTGTTGACAATATGAAACAATCCACGCATCTTTCGCAGGCCTTGGTAGAACCTGCTCATTCCGCTGAGATCCAGCTTGTTCCTGGAGACGGTGGAAAGAAACAGGCGCCAAGCCATATGTGGGAAAAAATCAGGGGTAAATTCCGTGCGGCGTTCCACAGGACAGACATGGCTGGTTTGCGCCGTTATGAGCATTGGAATCTATGCTCTGTCCGCACCCTCCGCAGACCGCACTGCGGCCACGTCCTTTACGTTTCCCTCAGACATAGACAACCCAGCACACCAACAGGTGGCGGAAGCCTCTTCATTGCAGTCCTCCTATCCGGTTATGGAAACGCCGTCTTTCCACATTTTCGACCAAGCCCCACGCGCCGATGAAGCTTCCCTGGAGGAAACGCAAACAGCGCCAATGGGGAAAGAAACCGACGCGCTCGGGCACGAAAACATGCTGACCCTGGCGGGCCAGCCTTTCTCCCCTGTGATCCGTTATCCCGACCCCACGTCACCGGCGCCTGATTCGTCTGTATTTCCCGTAATGATCGTAAACGGCGAGGAAGAAGCCACGGACATTGATCCCCTTCCCGTCATGCTCAACGGCAAGGCCCACAGTGACAAATCCGCGGACAGCGTCGGGAAGGAAATGGTTCTGGCCTACACCCCGCCCACGAAGAAGCCCCACAAGACCTATGAACACACTATCAAAGTGGGCAAGGGCGATACCCTGTCCAGCATCCTCATCGATGCGGGCGTTCCCACTTTTGAGGCCGCAGACGCTATCACCGCCATCCAGGCCGTTTACAATCCCCGCCGCCTCCGGGCCGGACAACAGGTCACGCTTACCTTCGGCCCGCAGAAGAATGGGGAAATCAACGGCAATAACAACGGACACGTCAACAGCGCAAACGGCAATGACACGTATGATCCCGCCTTCCAGAGCCTGAGCCTGCAGGCCAGCGTGGACCGCAAGGTAAGCGTCAGCCGCGATGAAAACGGCGAGTTTTCTTCCCGCGAGATCAAGCGCGAGTTGAAGAAGAAGATGGTGCGAGCCGGCGGTGCCATTCATACCAGCCTCGCCAAGGCCACTATTGCCCAGGGCGTGCCCAAGGGTGTACTTGCGGAGATGGTGGGCGCGTTCAGCTATGACGTGGACTTCCAGCGCGACATTCAGGACAACGATACCTTCGAGGTCATGTTCGAGGGCCTTTACGATGACAAGAACCAGTTCGTTCACAACGGCAGGGTCACCTTCGCCAGTCTCACGCTGAGCGGTGTGCGCATACCCATCTACCGTTACAGGAACTCCAACAACATGACCGAGTTCTATAACGAAAAAGGGGAAAGTGTGCAAAAGGCCCTGCTCCGCACCCCCGTGGACGGTGGACGGCTTTCCTCACGCTACGGCAAGCGCCGCCATCCCATCCTCGGCTATACCAGGATGCACCGGGGCGTGGACTTCGCCGCCCACAAGGGCACCCCCATCAAGGCCGCCGGTAACGGCGTCATCGCCCAGGCCGGTCGCAATGGCGCCTACGGGCATTACGTGAAAATCCGCCACAACTCGGAATACGCTACCGCCTATGCCCATCTCAGCCGTTACAAGAAAGGCATCCACAACGGCACACGCGTGAAACAGGGGGAAATTATCGGCTATGTGGGCTCCACTGGGCGCTCCACCGGACCTCACCTTCATTTCGAGGTCATCCGCCACGGCAGAATGATCAATCCTTTAAGTGTGAAACTGCCTTCGGGAACCAAGCTGGCGGGTATGGAATTGAAAAAGTTTCTGGCCCTGGTGGATGATGTCAAACGCCAGTATGCGCAGCTCCCGGAGACGACGCAACTAGCCAGCCATCAGTAGTTCTCTCTTTTCCGCTCTTTTTCGGTTTTCCGTGAACGGCGCTATGCCGCCTTAACCTGTGCGCCGTTGATGGTGAGCCCGCCCATACCGGCGCTGACGGTAACTTTTTCACCGTCCGAAACTTTACCGTCAAGGATAAGGGAGGCCAGCGGGTTCTGCAGTTCACGCTGGATCACCCGTTTTAAGGGCCGGGCGCCATAGACCGGGTCGTAGCCCTTCTCGGCCAGCCATTGCCGGGCCGGGGCGTCGAGAATCAGTTCCATATGACGGTCCGCCACAAGCGCGCTGAGGCGGGCTACCTGGATATCCACGATCGCCGCCATCTGTTCACGGGTTAGGCGGTGGAACAACAGAATCTCGTCAAGACGGTTGAGAAATTCGGGACGAAAGGCGCCACGCACGATTTCCATAATCTGGCCCTTCACTTCGCTGGAATCGTGTCCTTCCTCAAGGCCGGCGAGAATCTCGCTGCCCAGATTGGAGGTCATGACGATCATGGTATTGCGGAAATCCACGATGCGGCCCTGGCCGTCGGTGAGGCGCCCGTCATCGAGCACCTGAAGCAGCACATTGAACACGTCGGCATGGGCCTTTTCGATCTCGTCGAAAAGAATCACCTGATAGGGACGCCGCCGCACGGCCTCGGTCAGGGCGCCCCCCTCCTCGTAGCCCACATAGCCAGGCGGTGCACCGATAAACCGGGCCACCGCGTGCTTCTCCATATATTCCGACATGTCGATGCGGACCATGGCGTGCTCGTCGTCGAACAGGAACTGCGCCAGGGCCTTGGTCAGCTCCGTTTTGCCGACCCCGGTGGGGCCGAGGAACAGAAACGAGCCCAGGGGGCGGTCGGGATCCTGTAATCCGACCCGCGCCCGGCGCACCGCCTCGCTGACGGCGGTTACAGCCTCTTCCTGGCCTATCACGCGGCTGCCAAGGGCCTGTTCCATCTTGAGCAGCTTCTCACGCTCTCCTTCCAGCATCTTTTCCACCGGCACCCCGGTCCAGCGTGACACCACCGAGGCAATATCCTGGTCGGTCACTTCCTCATTTAGCATGCGGTGGACCGTGCCCTCGCCCGGCTTGTCGAGTTTGTCTTCGAGTTCGGGAATGATGCCGTACATAAGTTCCCCGGCGTGGGCGAGGTCGCCTTCGCGCTGAGCAATTTCGAGTTCGCCGCGGGCCTGGTCGATCTGTTCTTTCAGCTTCTGCGACCCGGCAATGTCGTCCTTTTCCGCCTGCCATACCCCGGTCAGTTCCGCCGAACGCTCTTCCAGCCCCGCCAGCTCCTTGATCAGGGTTTTCAGACGCTCCTTCGAGGCCTTGTCGCTTTCCTTCTTCAGCGCCTCCTGCTCGATCTTGAGCTGAATGATGCGGCGGTCCAGTTCGTCAATTTCCTCAGGCTTGGAATCCACCTCCATGCGCAGGCGAGAACCGGCCTCGTCCACAAGGTCGATAGCCTTGTCGGGAAGAAAGCGGTCGGTGATATAGCGATGGGACAGGGTGGCGGCGGAAACGATGGCACCGTCGGTAATACGAACCCCATGATGCAGTTCATATTTCTCTTTCAGTCCGCGCAGGATAGAGATGGTTTCCTCCACCGAGGGTTCGGTCACCATCACCGGCTGGAAACGGCGGGCTAGCGCCGCATCCTTTTCCACATGCTTGCGATATTCGTCGAGTGTAGTGGCACCCACACAATGTAGTTCGCCCCGTGCCAAGGCTGGTTTCAACATATTAGAGGCATCCATGGCACCTTCCGCGGCGCCGGCGCCGATCAGAGTATGCAGCTCGTCGATGAAAAGGATGATTTCACCGGCGGTGCCGGAAATTTCCGAGAGCACGGCTTTCAGGCGTTCCTCGAATTCACCACGAAACTTGGCCCCGGCCACCAGCGCCCCGAGATCGAGTACCATCAGCTTCTTGTTGCACAGCCCTTCAGGCACGTCGCCGTTGATAATGCGCTGGGCCAGCCCCTCGACGATGGCGGTCTTGCCCACGCCTGGCTCGCCAATAAGGATGGGGTTGTTCTTGGTGCGCCTTGAGAGCACCTGGATGGTGCGGCGAATCTCCTCGTCGCGACCGATGACGGGGTCGATCCGGCCCTCGGCGGCGGCTGCGGTCAGGTCACGGGCGTATTTCTCCAGCGCGTCGTAGCTGTCCTCGGCACGGGACGTATTGGCGCGCTTGCCCTTGCGCATCTCCTTGATGGCGCGGTTGAGGGCCTGGGGCGTGACCCCGGCCTCTTTCAGGATATCCGCCGATTCGGTGCCTTGCCCGAGAACCAGGGCCAGCAAGAGGTATTCCACGGTGACGAATTCGTCCTTGGCCTTCCGGGCCAGTTCCTCGGCGGCCTCGAACAAACGTGCGGTATCGGCGGCAAGATAGACCTGGCCGTCGCCGCCTTTCACCTTTGGAAGTTTCTCCAGCGCCGCCGTCACGCCCGCGATCACCGCCGCCGGATCGCCTTCGGCGGCGCGGATCAAACCGGCGGCCAGCCCTTCCTTGTCATCGAACAGAATCTTAAGCAGATGTTCAGGGGTGAATTGCTGGTGGTTGCCACGCAGGGCCAGGCCCTGTGCCGACTGGATGAATCCCTTGGCACGGTCGGTAAATTTCTCAAATTCCATATCTTAAATCCGTATTTTTATTGACCCCCCTTGGCGGGCGGGCATATGACGGACCCCGAAGGCATCCGCTTTTATCTATTAGGGGTTATATGGCGGGATTTTATCCTGTCTCAAGACCCTACATGAGGCCATAGGGGCCTGGGATGACGCTGAAACTGACACATATTTACCGCTATCCGGTTAAGGGGCTGAGCCCTGAATCCATGACCGCCGCCAGCCTGACCCCCGGCCAAGGCCTGGAACACGACCGCCGATTCGCCATCGCCCACGGCACGACGGCCTTCGACCCGGCGGCCCCGCACTGGCTTTCCAAGACCCATTTCATGATGCTCATGCGCAATGCCGGCTTGGCCCGTCTCGACGCCCGTTTTGACGCCGGAACCGGGGTACTGACACTCAATCAAGGCGACTCCGAGGTGGCCCGTGGTGACCTCTCCACCATAGAGGGCCGAGAGGAGATCGAGTCCTTTTTCGCCGCCACCATGGACGACGAAGTGGAGGGCGCGCCGCGCATCCTCGAGGCGCCGGGGCACATGTTTTCCGATACCCCGCCCAAAGTAGTGTCCCTCATCGGCCTGGCCTCCCTGCGTAATCTGGGAAATTCAGTGGGATCGCTCGTGGATCACCGGCGCTTCCGTGCCAACCTCTATTTCGACGGCAGCGCGCCCTGGCGGGAACTTTCATGGGTGGACAAGGAGATTACCATCGGCACGGCGCGTCTGAAGGTAACAGCGTGCACCGACCGCTGCGCCGCCACCAATGTCAATCCCGACACCGCCGAGCGTGATCTCAATATTCCCAAGTTCCTAATGAAGGGATTCGGGCATATCAATATGGGGGTCTATGCGAAAGTCTTGGAAGGCGGCGCCATCCATCCCGGCGACGAAATCGGTGCCCCGGAATAGACAGGGTTCTCAACAAACGGGATTCCCCATAGACGGAATTCTCCCACAGAGGACTCGCAGAGGATTGGCAGAGAATTCGTCAGAAACTATTTAGTGGCTGCGGAATCGCCTTCCTCGGCATCCTCATCCGCGGCATTCACTGGCTCGTCAGGCACCTTATCTGGCGCCTTCACGGCGTCATCGTCTTCCGACTCCATGGTGTCGGGAAAAACGGCCAAGGCCTCACGGCCGTCGGATGTCTCATTCTGCATTTCTTCCTGATCCTCCGGGGACGCCTCTTTGGAAGCCCCCGTGGGTATCACCTCGGCTTCTGCGGTCTCCGCGGTCTTTGTGGGTATGACCTCGGCCTCGGCCTTGTTTTCGTCACGGGAGGCGCCGTTACCTCCCCGGGACGCTGACGACTGCGACTGCCCCTTACCCTTGCGGCCGCCGGCCTCCAAGCCATTGGCGGCATTGGCGTTGAGCAGACGGTAATAATGTTCCGCATGCTGGTAATAGCCTTCGGCCAGGATACGGTCCCCGGATGCAGTGGCATCCCCGGCCAGGACCAGGTATTTTTCCCAGACCTGATGTACATTGCCACGGACCTTGGCGTCGGGGCCGGTGCTGTCTATGACCCTGTTTCCGGACGGCGCGCCGCCCTTGCGGGAGCCCCCCCGGCCCCGTGACCGTCTTGAGTACGTACCCTGTTTCATCTCAACTCTATGGTCCTCATGGATAGGTTTCTTCCGAATACAATGCATTCCCCGCCCGGCTGGCGTAACCGCCAACTCCACACGATCAACCTGTGGCACACGGCCCCTGCGTTCAACCGTCGGCAGTATCGGAAGAATGCGACGTCCGCCCAAAATCGCTGTCCAGCGTACGGCGCATCTGAGGATAAACTAGACGCCACGGCGGCGCATTCCAAGTTTTTTTTCCATCCAGGATGCAGATTTAAGCCAAATGTTTCTGGGAAACCACACAGCGCGGAACCCCGGCTAGGTCGCGGGCCGTGCCTGTTACCGTCAAGCCGTGACCGGCGCAAAGACTCGCCACGCTTTGCGCCTGGCCAACGCCTACCTCTAGGAACAGCCTTCCCCAAGGCACCAGTAGGCGCGTCACGTCCGCCAACAGGGCGCGGTAACAGGCAAGTCCGTCCTCCCCGCCGTCAAGGGCCAGCCGCGGCTCATAGCTGGCCACTTCCGGCTCGAGACCGGGAATCCCGGCGCTGGGAATATAGGGCGGGTTGGCCACAATCACATGGAACGTTTCCTCAAGGCTGCTTCCCCAGTCACCGGCCAGGAATTGCGCCCGCTCCGCCATCCCCAAGGCCTCTCCATTGCCCCGTGCCACCTCCAGAGCGTCCACGCTCACCTCCACGCCCACCCCCGTGGCGCAAGGGAGTGCATGCAAAAGCGCCAACAACAGACAACCTGTGCCGGTTCCCAGATCGAGTATCCGCAACGGCGCCTCGCGGTCCGTAACCATATCCAGCACCGCCTCGATCAGGGTTTCAGAATCGGGACGGGGATCGAGGGTTTTTTCCGTGACGCGGAAGGGAAGGCTCCAGAATTCCCGGCGCCCCAGAATCTGCGCCATGGGGCGGCGCGCCGCGCGGGCGGTCACGCAGCTGCTGAATCCCGCCGCCTGTTCCCCATGGAACACCCCTTGCTGGCCCCTGAGCACGGCTTCCGGCGTCACTCCCAACACATGGGCCGCCAACAGCCTAGCCTCGTGGCGGGCATCGCCGATCCCGGCCTCCCCCAGCTCCCGTGCCGCCTTGTCCAAGGCCCTGGACATGGTCAGTCCGCCGCTCATGACAACGCCGCCAATCTGGCCGCCTGGTCCTCGGCGGTCAACGCGTCAATGACCTCGTCCAGCCCCTCGCCTTCCATGATCTGTTCGATCTTGTGCAGGGTCAGGTTGATGCGGTGGTCGGTGACCCGTCCCTGGGAAAAGTTATAGGTCCTGATCCGCTCCGAGCGGTCGCCGCTGCCCACCTGGCTTCTACGCATGTCGGCCCGTTCGCTTTCGGCGGCCTGGCGCTCGGCCTCGTAGATGCGGGCGCGCAATACCTTCAGAGCCTTGGCCTTGTTCTTGTGCTGTGATTTCTCGTCCTGGCACTGGGCGACGATGCCTGTGGGCACATGGGTAATGCGTACCGCGCTGTCGGTGGTGTTCACCGACTGCCCCCCCGGCCCGCTGGCGCGATAAACGTCGATACGCAGGTCCTTGTCCTCGATGTTGATATCCACTTCCTCGGCCTCAGGCAGGACCGCCACGGTGGCCGCCGAGGTATGAATACGACCTGCCGATTCCGTCTCCGGCACGCGCTGCACGCGATGGGTGCCGGATTCGAATTTCAACCGCGCGAAGACGCCGCGTCCCGCAATCGAGGCAATGGCTTCCTTGAAGCCGCCGATTCCGGTTTCGTTGAGATTCACGATGTCAAACTTCCATCCGTGGTGCTCGGCATAGCGCTGATACATGCGGAACAAATTGGCCGCGAACAGCGCCGCCTCGTCGCCGCCGGTTCCGGCGCGCACCTCGATGATAGCGTTTTTCTCGTCCGCCGCGTCCTTGGGCAACAACAGGACCTTCAATTCCTGTTCCAGTCCGGAAATGCGGTCTTTAAGGGTCTCACATTCTTCCTTGGCCATGGCGCGCATTTCCTCGTCACCTTCGGCATCGGCGACCATCTCTTCCAGATCGGCTATTTCGGCGCGCGCTTTTTTCAATACCCCGATCTTTTCGGCCACCGGCGTCAGATCGGCATATTCCTTGGACAGGCGGGCGAGACCGGCGGGATCATCGGCTACACCCTCCGCCGACAACATCTCTCCCAGCTCGCGGTGTCTCGCCAACACCTTCTCCAGGCTTTCGTCAAGGCTCACCTGTCTTTCCCTCCTGTCAGGCCGAACAACCGTCTCAGCGTAGCTTCCATGGACCCAGCAGATCTCTCACTATTCTCAGCGTGCAATTGTCCGGACAGGTCCTTGAGAATCTTCTCCATGAACAGTTCCGTGGCGGAATCTGCATTGGCGCCCTGCGGCTGCGCCAGCACGTCTCCCCGCAATATTTCAAGGCGTTGCCGCAAGGCCCCTACAACGGGGATCTCCTGGGCGTCGTCCTCCCCCCGCACATAGCTCATCAACCCGCTTTCCACCATCTCCCAGGCAGCCTCCAGGGTAGCATTGCTTTCCATCCTGCCCTCCATGACTAGATTCTCAAGGTCATTGAGGTCGTAAAGAAAGGCCCCTTCCAGCTCGCCCACTGCGCGTTCGATATCGCCTGGAATAGCGGCGTCGAAAAGAAGAATTTGCCTCTGCTTGCGTTGCTTGAGCGCCGCCTCGGCCGTCTCCGATGTAATCAGGCTCCCCCGGGTTCCAAGGGAAGACACAAGGATATCCGCCTGCGTCAAAGCCTCGGCCAGACCATCCATAGGAACGATGCGACCACCTAATTGCTGCGCTAGATGTTCCTCCCGGTTCGCCGCCTCCCCCACCAGAATGAATTCCGTCAGCCCGAACCGGTGAAGGTGGCGCGCCAACAGTTCCCCCATATCTCCCGCCCCAAGCATTAAGCAGGTACAACTGGAAAGGTCTCCGTGCACGTCTTTGGCCAGGTGAACGGCGGCGGTGGCGAGGGAGGCGGGGCGGGCGGCAATACCCGATTCCAGCAAGACCCGCTCACCGGTCTCGTCTGCGGCCCCAATCAGGGCGTCCAGTTCCGGCGTACTCATGGCCGCCGTAACGGAAAGTTCGTGGCCGCTGCGCACCTGGCCGCGAACATGAGGATCGCCGGGAATAAGGCCGTCGAGAGTGGCCGTTACGGCGAAAACATGGCGCGCGGCTTCCTCGCCCTCGAATATAAAAAGCTGCCCGGTAAGGTCATTTAATTCCAGCTCCGCCGTCTCGGCGAAGGCCCGGGTGACGATTTCAGTCACGGCGGCGGCGGAATCATGGAGAGTCAGCACTTCAAGGCGGTCCCCGGTGGCGATCACCACTGCACAGCCCAGCCCCGCGTCCTTCAACCTACCCAGCAGGCGCGCGACCGTGTCGCCATCGGCCACCAGCTTCTCGCGGATGATCAGAGAGCTTGAACGGTGGTTGGCGCCCATAACCACCAACCGTGACAGGGACGAAGAACAATCAGTCATAACGCTACCGGAAGGCTGAAAGACGGTCTGTCAGGTCATCCAGAGGAATCTCGCTCTGCTCCCCGGAATCGAGGTCGCGCAGCGTCGCACTGTTGCGTTCCAGTTCGTCGCCGCCCAGGATCACAGCGGCACAGGCGTTCATGCGGTCGGCCCGTTTCATGCGTTTGGCGAGGTTCCCGGAATATCCCATATCCACCACATATCCGTTCTCGCGCAAGGTCTGGGCGATGGTCATGGCCGGACCCTGGGCTTCCTCGCCCACGGGAATCACGGCAATAGGCCGGGTCGGCTCCGGGGACTGCGGCAACAGCATGGTCAGGCGCTCGATCCCCGCCGCCCAGCCCACCCCGGGCGTGGCGGGACCGCCCATCTGTTTCACCAGCCCGTCATAGCGGCCGCCGGCGATCACCGCCCCCTGGGCGCCCAGGACCTCAGTGGTGAATTCGAACGCCGTATGGCAATAGTAGTCAAGCCCCCGTACCAGGCGCTGATTGACGGAAACGTCAATATTCAGCGCTTTCAGGCCATCGAGAACTGTATCGAAAAACGCCCGCGAGGCGTCGTTGAGATACTCGGATATGTTGGGTGCCTCGGCCATAAGCTTGCGGTCACCCTTATCCTTGGAATCGAGAATACGCAACGGATTGCGCTCCAGCCGGGCGCGGCTGTCCTCGGACAAGGCGTCGCGATGCCCGGTGAAATAAGCCACCAGCGCCTCACGATAGGCGGCACGACTTTCGCTGTCGCCCAGTGAATTAATCTCCAGAACCGTCTTGTCGGCCACCCCCAGCTCCTCGAGAATATGGACCCCCAAGGCGATAGTTTCCACATCCGCCTGGGGGGTGGGAACGCCGAGAATTTCCACCCCGAATTGGTGAAACTGACGCAGCCGTCCCTTTTGCGGGCGTTCATAGCGGAACATGGGGCCTTCGTAGAAGAACTTGCAGGGCAGGTTCTGCGTCAGACCGTTGGAAATAAAGGCGCGCACGATACCCGCCGTGCCTTCCGGGCGCAGGGTAATCTCGCTGCCCCCCCGGTCCTCGAAGGTATACATTTCCTTGGTGACGACATCAGAGGTTTCGCCCAGAGTGCGCTTGAAGACCTCGGAGAATTCGAAAACCGGGGTAGAAATTTCGGCAAGGCCATAGCGCAGAGCAATGTTGCGGGCCACCGAAGCCACATGCCGATGGCCCCGACATTCCCCGTTCATGATGTCATGGGTGCCGCGGACCGGCTTTAAGGATGTCAAGCGGAGTCTCCGGTTTTTCTGGGCCGGGGCGGTATCAAACCGACTGCCATATCCCCCGGTTCCCCGTTACGCGTAATCAGGCACGCCTTTGGTAGCGCGTCTCCACGTAATCGTCCACGATCTTGTGAAATTCATCCGCGATATTCGCGCCACGCAGGGTCATGGCTTTCTTGCCGTCGATGAACACGGGCGCGGCGGGATCCTCCCCGGTGCCGGGAAGGCTGATACCGATATCGGCGTGTTTGCTTTCGCCCGGACCGTTGACGATACATCCCATGACCGCGAGACTCATGTTCTCCACACCAATGTATTTCTTTCCCCATTCTGGCATGCGGTTGCGCACATAGCTTTGGGTTTTCTCCGCCAGTTCCTGGAAAAGGGTGCTGGTGGTGCGGCCGCATCCCGGACAGGCGATGACCTGAGGCGTGAAGGAGCGCAAACCTGTAGTCTGGAGAATTTCCTGGGCTACGATCACCTCTTGCGTACGGTCGCCGCCGGGTTCAGGAGTCAGGGAAATGCGGATGGTGTCGCCGATTCCCTGTTGAAGCAACACTGCAAGCGCCGCCGTCGAGGAGACGACGCCCTTGCTGCCCATGCCCGCCTCGGTAAGGCCGAGATGGAGGGCATGGTCGCATCGAGCCGCCAGATCGGTATAGACCGCTATCAGGTCCTGGACGTCGCTGACCTTGCAGGAAAGTATGATCTTGTCCCGCCCCAGGCCTAGTTCTTCGGCCTTCTGGGCGCTTTCAAGGGCCGAGAGCACCAGTGCCTCGCGGGTCACCTCGGCGGCGTCCCTGGGCTCCTCAAGAACGGCGTTCTCGTCCATCAGGCGCACCACCAGATCCTGATCGAGACTGCCCCAATTGACGCCGATGCGCACCGGCTTGTGGTATTTGAGAGCGACCTCGATCATGGTGGCGAACTGGGTGTCCCGCTTGGCGCGGTGGCCCACATTTCCGGGGTTGATACGGTATTTATCCAGAGCCTCGGCGCATTCGGGAAAATCAGTCAGCAGTTTATGGCCGATATAATGGAAATCCCCCACCAGCGGCACGTTGCACCCTTGCTTGTCCAGCATTTCGCGAATCCGCGGAACCGCGGCGGCGGCCTCTTCCCTGTCCACGGTGATGCGCACCACTTCGGACCCGGCGCGAGCCAGCGCCGCCGTCTGTTCTGCCGTGGCCTCAGCATCGGCGGTATCAGTATTGGTCATGGACTGGATCATAATCGGCGCATCGCCGCCCACGGTGACATGGCCAATTCTGACCGGCACGCTCTTGCGCCTGGAGATGGGAGAATCGCTAGTGGACATCAGAGTCGTTGCTCACATCATCGATGGGAAAAACTAAGGATGCTGTTGTGACCTTTAGTGGCTCGCCGATCAATCATAATACCGCCTGTTGGCCAGCTGTTATGGGGAGTTTCATGCGCTTCTTTATGTGCGCATGGTAAAGATCAAGGTCAAGTTTCGCCCCGGGGGAAGCCTTCCTACTGCGAAGTGCCCCCTATTGTGAAACAGCGGTGCCAGCAAGCAGGCGGTCGGGATCAAGAATCACACCCCGCCGCACCGAGCCCGGAGGACCGATAGAAGGCACCAGATTTCCGTCCACTAGGAATTGCAGGGCACCGGCGTTGCCAGTCATTAGGGTGAGACCCCCTTGCTTGGGAACCCGGTAACTGTTTCCGGGATGAAGAATTTGGGAAATCAGCAAGGCACCGGAGACATCGCGGACTTGAATCCAGCTACCTTCGGTGACATGGATGACGATCCGCACATCCCCATATTGCTGACCGAAGACCACAGGCTCCCGCGGCGAAAGCAGAGTGGCTTCCTCACTGTCTTCCATCTCCACGAATTGAAAATTAGAGGCCTCCCCCGATATGTCTTCGGCCGGGACGTGATCGGCGAAAATGGGCGCCAGGGGGGACTCCCCATACTCGGCCACATATTCCCTGCCAAATTCATCGAAATAGGTGATCACGACCCTCTCCTCCAATGCCATC
>Ga0208278_1001045_pt1 | contig 13714 bp, 14 predicted proteins | sample ETN01SmetaG_FD_185794 | JGI IMG/M metagenome (GOLD analysis project Ga0208278, IMG submission 185794) | Marine microbial and viral communities from oxygen minimum zone, Eastern Pacific Ocean - ETNP2014F12-01SV259 (SPAdes) (version 2) | ecosystem: Environmental > Aquatic > Marine > Oceanic ...
CAGACATAGCATTGTAATATTTCTGTCCCAGCTCTGAGCTTATTGGAGCGTTTATTAACTCTCTATCTGGCAAACCCTGAGTACCATATTTATCTTCCATTTTTTTGATATAATCAGAAGCAACCTGATGTCCTAGTCCTCTACTGCCGCAATGAATCATAACCATAATCTGCCCTGCTTCATCGATACCAAAACTTTTTGCAATTTCCTTATCAAAAATCTGGTCAACTTTCTGCATTTCAAGAAAATGGTTTCCAGCTCCTAAAGTTCCTAATTGGGGTATGCCACGTTGCAGGGCCCTTTCAGAAACTGCATTTGTATCGGCTTTCATGTTTCCATATTCTTCTGTTTTCTGCAGGTCATCAGCAGTTCCATAACCCTGTTCAACTGCCCATTTTGCCCCTTTGCTTAAAACTTCCATTAAAACATCTTTAGTAACTTTTGTAATTCCACCTTTGCCTACTCCGGCAGGAACTTCTTTGTGAATTTCATCTAAGAACTGTTTTCTTTTTGATAAGGCATCATCTGCCTTTAGGTCGGTCCTTAGTAACCTTACACCACAATTAATATCATAACCAACACCCCCTGGAGAAATAATGCCTTCATCCATGTCAAATGCTGCAACTCCGCCTATACTAAATCCATATCCCTGATGTGCATCAGGCATAGCATAGGAAGCTTTTTGTATTCCCTTAAGACACGCAACATTTTTTGCTTGCTCTAGTGTTTTGTCCTGCTTTATTTTTTCCAAGAGTTTCTCAGAAGCATAGATTATAGTAGGCACTTTCATAGAATCTTGTTTATCTATCTGCCATGTAAATTCGTTTATTTTCTTAAGTTCCATTTTCAAATAAAAGAATTTTTCCTTCTTTAAATAACTTACTTATCAATAGGACTAAATTCAACCAAATAAAACTCTTTTTTTTCTTTTATTTCCTTAATTTTAACCTTATTATTACATTCAACAACAAAATCATCAAAATAATCATTTACGCAACAAGTATGTCTGAAATGTCCTGAGAATTTTATTATCGATTTATTATCTTTAAAACTGATTAATTCTGCAACTGCTTCTGGCTTTCTGTATCTGTTATAATTATTAATAGCCTCAGTTATTATTCTGTTATTATTAGAATTTGCCATTTTATTTTTCATCTTAGACGTACAATCACAAATCCAGCACAACCTGCACCATTACTTTATCATTTTCTTTTATTTCCATTTCATTATACGTTACAGCCTTTATATCTCCACTTGTTTCATAGTTATCTGCTTTATCTCCTACAACAGTAGCATTTAAACTATATTTTCCCTTCATTTTTTTTATTGATATTTTTTCAATTTTGTTTAATAAAAAGCTATTAGTATCTAATAAAAACAACAATTCTTCTAAGAAATTATACAGCAATGATTTTAAATCTGTTCCTTTAACTTTAATTTCTTTTTTAATCTTTTTCTTAATTTTTTTTGTATCTGTGATTACTGAAAACATAGCTAGAGCTGCATTACTAAAAGCCTCTCCCATATTATTTCCATAAGCCTGGAATTTGGCATCTGCAGTGTGCTCTAAAAACTTGTATTTTTGCATAAAGAAATAGAAAATTTTGGTGTTTAAAAAGGTTCAGAAAACAATTATTTTTTATATTTATTTTCAATATTGAAATTAAATAGCCAAAAATCACCAATAAAATCCATTTTCTCGACGGTAAAATGAAGCGAAACATTTAAATAATATCAACCATAATCCTTATACCGTTGTAGGCCTAAATCTGGCATAAATTTTTCATTTAAAACAACCAAGATTTAGTCAAAAAACTAAAGTAAAATATATGCAAAATGGAAGAAAATAAGGATGAATATGGAGCAAAAGACATCCAGGTTTTAACCGGTTTAAGTGCAGTAAGAAAAAGACCCTCGATGTACATAGGAGACACATCTTTGAGAGGTTTACACCACTTAGTTTTTGAGGCTGTGGATAACAGCATAGATGAGGCTTTAGCTGGTTTTTGCAGCAAGATTGTTGTAATAATCCATAAGAATAATTCTGTAACAGTTATAGATAATGGACGTGGCATACCTGTAGATATACATCCAAAATTCAACAAACCAGCTGTGGAAATTGTAATGACTAAGCTACATGCAGGTGGTAAGTTCGATAAAAGAACATACAAGGTTTCTGGTGGCTTACATGGTGTTGGTATTTCTGTAACAAATGCCTTATCTAAAGAATTAAGCGTAGAGGTGAGGAGAAATGGAAAAATATACCAGCAAAAATATGCACAAGGGACCCCAATAACAGAACTTAAGATTGTTGGGGAGTGTAATGATAAAGGAACAAATGTAACATTTTTGCCTGATCCAGAAATTTTTCCTCAAACAGAATTTCATTTTGAGACATTAGCCAGCAGATTAAGAGAGCTTGCTTTCTTAAACAAAGGGATTCATATAACCTTATTTGATGAAAGAACAAACAAAAAGCAAGAATTCCAATATGAAGGGGGCATTGTAAGCTTTGTTGAGCTCCTGAATAAAAACAAAAATCCTCTGCATAAAGTGATATATTTTGAAAAAGAAAAAAATGGAATCAAGATGGAGATTGCTATTCAGTACAATATGGGCTACCAGGAAAATATTTTTACTTTTGCGAATAACATAAATACTCAAGAAGGAGGTTCTCATTTGATAGGCTTTAAAACAGCTTTGACAAGAACAATGAACAGCTATGCAGAAAAATTGAAGCTTGATGATGCAAAGCTTTCCAGCGATGATGTAAGGGAAGGTTTGAGTGTTGTAATTTCTGTTCAGCTGCAGGAACCGCAGTTTGAGGGCCAGACAAAAACAAAGCTTGGAAACTCTGAAGTTAAGGGCATTGTTGAAAGCTTGGTTAATGAGAATTTAGGAATATTTCTGGAAGAAAATCCTAGTATTGCTAAACTGGTTGTGGGGAAGTGCATTAATTCAGCTAAGGCAAGAGAAGCTGCTGCAAAAGCTCGCGAATTAACGAGAAGAAAAGGTGCTTTAAACTCACATTCTTTGCCTGGGAAATTAGCTGATTGCTCAGAGAAGGATCCTACGAAATGTGAGCTTTATATTGTGGAAGGAGATAGTGCTGGTGGTTCAGCAAAGCAAGGAAGGAATAGAAATTTTCAAGCAATATTGCCCTTAAGAGGAAAAATCCTTAATGTAGAAAAAGCAAGATTGAATAAAATCTTCGAGAATAACGAAATAACTACTATGATTGCTGCCTTAGGTACGGGCGTGAGTGAGGAATTTGATGTAAATAAATTAAGGTATCATAAGGTCATAATTATGACAGACGCTGATGTGGATGGAGCCCATATAAGGACTTTACTATTAACTTTCTTTTACAGGCATATTAACCCATTGATTGCAGCAGGCAATGTTTACATAGCACAGCCCCCATTATATAAGGTTGTCAAAAACAAGAAAGTGCATTATGTATACTCTGATGAAGAACTTGAGAAATTATTTAAGAAGATAGGAAGAGAGAGTGCATCTCTGCAAAGATACAAGGGTCTTGGTGAGATGAATCCCCAGCAATTATGGGAAACAACTATGGATCCAGAACATAGGACTTTACTGCAGGTAAGCCTGGAAGATGCAGTTGAAGCAGATAAGATATTTACAATCTTGATGGGAGATCAAGTAGCGCCTAGAAGAGATTTCATACAACAGCATGCAAAGGAAGTTGCCAATTTAGACATTTAAACAATATACTGATAAAAGATGGTTTATATAGAAATTATAGGATTTGCGGCAGGAACGTTAACAACTGTATGTCTCGTGCCTCAAGTTTTGAAGGCATGGAAAACTAAACTGACAAGAGATGTTTCATTAGTGTGGGTTGTGACACTGACAATAGGGGTTGTTCTGTGGCTTGCATATGGGATTTTGATTAATTCTTTGCCCATTATTGTCGCGAATTTTTTTACTCTTATTTTATCACTTATAATACTATTATTAAAATTAAAATACAAATAATACAAAATCTTTTTAAATCAACTGTATTTTCTCTTAAACCATGGTAAAAGCAAAAGTAATCAGGAAGGAATGGTGTCCTATACTAGCTCCGAAAATATTCCAGAACACTGTTTTAGGCGAAACTTATGTGTATGAGCCGGAGCAAATGATTGGAAAAAGCATAATCCAAAATCTTATGAATCTGACAAATGATGTAAAGAGGCAGAACATTAACGTCAAATTTAAGGTTGCTAATGTCCAAAATGGCAAAGCTTTTGCAGACGTTATTGGTTATTATATGGCGCAGTCATCTATCAGAAGACTGATTAGGAGAAATATTGAGAAAATTAACATGTCCTTCTTGTGCAAGACTTCTGATAATAAAAATCTACAAATTAAGCCTCTTTTAATAGCAAGGTCAGCAACAACTGGTTCTGTCGCAACAAAAATGAGGAAGAATGCCCAGGATTTTATTGTAAAATACATAAACTCTGTTAGTTATGATAACCTTGTTAATGATATGATAACCCATAAATTACAGGCTTTTTTAAAAAAAGACCTTAATAAGATACATCCATTGAGAATATGTGAGATAAGGTCTATGGAAATAGTGGATTTAGAAAAAAAGAAAGAAGCCCAGAATCAGGCAAAAGCTGCTAAAAAGGAAAAACATGCCAAAAAGGCAGAAAGCAAAGCAGCAGAGAAGAAAGAATCAAAAGCAAAAGAAGAAAAGAGCGAAGTTAAAGAGAACAAGGAAACAGTTAAAGAAAGCAAAGATACACAGAAAACAGAAGCTAAAGATACAGCAGAGAAAGAACAGAAATCAGAACAATCATCTTAATTTCTAACAAAACATATTAAAAGTGATAGTATTTTTCTTTATTGTATAGCCCCGTGGTCTAGTGGTCAATGATGCGACCCTCTGGAGGTTGCGACCCAGGTTCGAATCCTGGCGGGGCTAGTTTTAATATGAAACTAATAGCACAAGGAGCGGAATCAAAACTATTTTTAGTAGAAAATAATGTAGTTAAAGATAGGTTTAGGAAGAAATATAGAATCAAAGAAATAGATGATAGATTAAGGAAGGCAAGGACAAAAAGAGAGGCAAAAGTTCTTGATAAATTACAAAAAATAAACTTTCCAGTTCCAAAATTAATAAGCAACAATGAGAAAGATACATTAGAAATAAATTATATTAAAGGAAAACTATTGAAAAATCTATTAAATAATAATTGTATAAAATTAAGCAAGGAAATTGGAGATAAAGTTGCAATATTGCATAATAACAATATAATTCATGGAGACCTAACAACATCGAATATGGTCTTTAATAAAGAAATTTACTTTATTGACTTCGGTCTAAGTTTCTTTTCAAGAAAAATAGAGGACAAAGCAGTGGATTTGCATTTATTGAAAGAAGCTTTGGAATCAAAACATTCAGGAATATGGGAGAAAAGCTATAAGGCTGCTTTGAATGGTTATGTGAAAAAAGCTGTTAATGGCAGGGATGTGTTGAAGAGAATTAAAGTAGTTGAAAAAAGAGGCAGGTATAAGGGAAAAAAATGAGCTTGGTTCTTGGAGCGATAATTGTCGGTACTGCTTTTCTTGCTTTGTACTGGATATTTTATGGACAGAGGAAGCATAATGAGACGTTTATGCCTAAAAGAAAAACAGAGCTAAAAGCTATAGTTTTTGACTTTGATGGTGTAATTGCAGATTCCTTTGAGAGACAATATGCAGTTTTTCATGAATTAGCCAAAAAATTTAGTAAAAGGGACTTAAGCAAAGACGAATTTAAGGAAAAAATTTGGGGAAATTCAGTGAGGAAGACATCCCAAAATTATTTTAAAGAACATGTGTTTGATGATGTGCAGAAAGAATACCATAGATTGTCTGTTGAATTTACAAAAAAATTGAAAATTATGGATGGTGCAGATAAAATACTTAAAAAAATAAAAGAGAAAAAAATTAAAATGGCTCTAGTGAGCAATGCCTTAAGAGGAAGGTTAGACAATGATACAAAAGCTCTTAATGTCAGTAGATTCTTTGATGTAATTATAGCTGGTGATGATGTAATTAAAGCAAAGCCTTATCCTGACCCCATCCTAAAAGCCTGTGAAAGTTTGAAAGTGGAACCAGACGAAATAATATATGTAGGAGACACCAAATATGATTATAAAGCCGGGAAAGCTGCTGGTGCATTTGTTGTTGGGTTGAATACGGATGGGGATTTGTTGATTGATAAATTAAGTGATTTGTTGGAGTTGGTTTAAAAGATAACTTTTTAAACTAAAATTCAAATAATGATTAAAATGACACTACAACTACCAAAAGGAACAAGAGATTTAAGGCCAGAGGAGGCTATAGTAAAGAATAAAATAGTTGCTACTCTAAAAAATGTATTTGAAATGTATGGTTATAATCCATTAGAGACGCCTGCCTTTGAAAGGTATGACATTCTTGCATCTAAGTATGCTGGCGGCGCTGAAATACTTAAGGAGACTTTCAAATTTGAGGATCAAGGTAAAAGGGAGCTGTGCTTAAGGTATGATTTGACGGTTCCGATGTGCAGGTTTGTCGGCATGAATCCCAACATTAAACTGCCTTTTAAGAGGTATGCAATAGGGGAAGTTTTCAGGGATGGCCCTGTTGAAAAAGCAAGGTACAGGCAATTTACACAATGCGATGTTGATATTGTGGGCATAACGGGAATGACAGCTGATGCTGAGATAATCACTTTAACTTCTAGGGCATTTAAAAAACTGGGTTTTGATGTTTTAATAAAAGTAAATAATAGAAAATTGCTTAATGATTTGTTGTTAAATGCTGGTGTTAAGAAAGGTAAGTTGGAAACAGTACTTTTAAGCATCGATAAGCTTGAGAAATTTGGTCTGGAAACAGTAAAAAAAGAATTAAAACAGAAAAAAATTGACAATAAAGCTGTTAACAATATAATAAAAATAATTAATATTAAAGGAACAAATAACGATAAAATAAATAAAATTAAAAAATTGTTAAAAGATTCAGAAGGTGTTGATGAAGTTATTGAGTTAATTTCTTTGTTAAAGATTTTAAATGTTAATGCAGAGTTCGATATTTCTTTGGCTAGAGGTTTGACTTATTATACTGGGACTGTGACGGAAGTTTATCTGAAAAATAGCAAGGTAAAAACTTCTGTTTGTGCAGGTGGAAGATATGATAAAATTATAGGTTCATTTTTAGGTAGAGGAGATTATCCGGCAGTTGGAATTTCTTTTGGTCTAGACAGAATATATGATGCTTATGTTGAAAAATCTGAGGCAGGACAAAAAACAGTTACCCAAGTTTATATTATCCCAATAAATACCTTTAAAGAATCCTTAAAGATTGCAGAAGAGTTAAGGAACGAGAATGTTAATGTTGATATTGATTTAACCGGGAAAGGTCCAAGCAAGAATTTGCAGTATGCCAACAGCTTAGGTATTCCTTATGTTTTGTTTGTTGGAAAAGAAGAATTAAAGCAAGGTAAAGTAAAATTAAAGGATATGAATTCCGGAAAAGAGAAGTTAATGAGCGCAGAAGATCTTGTTGTGTTTCTTCAGAAAAATGTTGATTAGAATTAAAAATGGGTTCATTTTTCCCTGAACTCTTCCATTAAATCACTGGAATCATTCAAGGAAAAACTTTTTTCCTTTTCCATTTATCTCACCTCCGTAAAATCAAATTTAAAGGAGCTTGTGAGCTATATATGATGTATATACTGGAGTATATAAATGTATCGGTTTTGAATCACAATAAATTATCGAAATTATTAAATAAAGCGGTACTATAAACACCACAATGCTGAAAAGTACTGCTTCTTCAAAACTAAAAATAGCATAAAAAGCATTACGCAAAATTACTGGTACAAGCCATATAATAACCGCTATTCCAAAATTCTTCCCGCTTAATAAAAACCTTTTTCCAACCTATATTCCCTATTTTTAATGCCAAAACAACCTAATTCCAGTAAACACCATAGCAATATCATGCTCATTAGCAGCATCTATAATCTCTTTGTCCCTTATTGAGCCACCAGGGTGTATTATTGCTGTTATGCCGGCTTTTGCAGCCTCATCAATACCATCTCTAAAAGGAAAGAATGCATCCGAAGACATTACTGCACCTTTTGCTTTTTCTCCAGCTTTAGAAGCAGCTATTTTTACAGCATCCACTCTTGACATCTGGCCAGCCCCTATGCCAACAGTAACATTACCATTTGCAAAAACTATTGAATTTGATTTAACATGCCAAGTAACATTAAATGCAAACTTTAGTTGTTCCAATTCATCTTTTGTTGGCTTTCTCTTGCTTACCACTTTAAATTGTTTCTTTTCTAATAAAGCAACAGGAGACTCTCTTGATTGCACTAATAAACCACCAACAACTTTCTTTAGATCATAACCTTCCTCTGCTATTTTTATTCCGCCAGCCTCAAGAAGCCTAATATTCTTTTTTTCAGATAAAATTTTCAAAGCACTTTTATCAAATTTTGGGCAAATTACAACTTCCATAAAAATTGGCTTTATCATTCTTGCAATCTTCTCTGTACAATTCCTGTTTAAAGCTACTACACCACCAAAAGCCGATAATGAATCTGCTTCATATGCCTTTTTGAAAGCTTCTTCTATTGTATTTGCAAATGCGCATCCAGCTGGATTAGTATGCTTAACCACTGTTGCCGCTGGTTGCTTAAATGTTTTTACAAGCTCAAAAGCATTTTCTATATCTAGAATGTTATTGAAAGAAAGCTCTTTGCCATGCAGTTGTTTAGTGGTTGCAATAGAATTTTCGTGGATGAACGGGTCGATATAAAAAGCTGCTTTTTGATGAGGATTTTCCCCATACCTTAAATCCTGTTTTTTCTTGAGAGTTAAGTTAAGTATGTCAGGAAATTTATTGTCTCCAAACTGTCTATTAAAGTACTGGTTAATTATTGTGTCATATCTTGCAGTGTGCTCAAAAGCCTTTAAAGCTAAATTTTCTTTCAATTCCTTGCTCACTTTTTTCCCTTTTAATTCTCCCAATATAGGATCATAATCTTTCGGATCAACTATCACCAAAACATCTTCAAAATTCTTTGCAGCAGCCCTTACTAATGATGGCCCACCAATATCAATATTCTCAATAGATTCCTTAAAACTTGCATTTTTCCCCACAGTTTCCTCAAAAGGATAAAGATTAATAACAACAATATCAATAGGATCAATATTCTCTTCTTTTATTTCTTGCATATGCTTCTTATTGCCCCTGACAGCAAGTATTCCACCAAAGATTTTGGGATGCAATGACTTAACTCTGCCCCCCATCATTTCCTTGCTTCCGGTATAATCTGAAATCTGCGTAACAGGAATCTTATTCTTCTCTAAGAGATTAGCAGTCCCGCCAGTGGATAATATTTCTATCCCTAATTTATTTAAACCACGGGCAAACTCAACAATTCCCTCCTTGTTTGATACTGATAATAAAGCTGTTTTCATTCTGAAATTACCACCTTGCTGCCTTCAACCTTCATCTTCCCTTCATCATACAATTTCAAAGCCTTAACTATAACCTCTTGCTCAGCTTTCTGAACTTTTGCCTTTAAGCTTTCAATAGTTTCATTTTCAGCAACATCAACTTTTTTCTGCATTATTATGGGTCCGGAATCAACTTCTTCTGTAACAAAATGCAATGTACATCCAGTTTCTTTTACACCAGCCTTAAGGACTTCTGTATGAACATCCTTATCCATTCCACCAGCAAAAGCAGGCAATAAACTAGGATGTATGTTCATTATCTTGTTTTTCCACTTATTGACAAACCATCCACTAAGAATCCTCATATAACCAATAGCCAGAATCAAATCAACATCATATTTTTCCAGAACATCATTCACTTCTCTGTCAAAATCTTCCCTCTCTTTATCTTTAGAATTAATAAAAACAGCCTCAATATTATGTTTTTTAGCCCTTTCCAGAGCATAAGCATCTTTCTTATTTGAAACAACAACAGAAATCTTAGAATTTAGCTGCTTGGCCTGTATAGCATCTATTACTGCTTGCAAATCAGTTGCTTTTGTAGATGCCAAAACTCCGATGTTTAAAATCATGACCACCGGTAAGAATCAGAAATTATAGTTGTTTATAAATGTTATGTTACTCTCAAAACCTAACTCCCTTCCCAATCTCCATTGCATTTAGAGTATTATCCAGCAACATAGCTATAGTCATTGGTCCTACACCACCGGGGACGGGGGTTATGTAGCCAGCAACTTCTTTAACACCATCAAAATCAACATCTCCTACCAAACCATTGGGTGTACGATTAATTCCAACATCTATAACAATAGCACCAGGTTTAACCATATCCTTCTTTATTAATTTCGCTTTGCCGCAAGCAACAACTAAAATATCGGCATTCTTTGTGTGTTCTTTAAGATTCTTGGTTTTTGAATGGCATACAGTTACAGTAGCGTTTTCCTGCAACAACAACAAAGCAGTAGGCTTGCCAACTATAGTGCTTCTTCCAACAACAACTGCATTCTTTCCAGCAATTTTCTGACCAGTTGATTTTATCAGCTCTAAACAAGCGCGAGCAGTAGCCGGCACTAACCTATTATCATCGTTGACTAAACTTCCTAAATTCACCGGTGTAAAACCATCTGCATCCTTATGCGGTAAAATAGAATCCACAACTAAAGTCTCATCTATTTGGTCCGGCAATGGCAGTTGCACAATCACTCCATGAATTTTTCTGTTTTGATTAATGTCATCTATAATTCTTAATAATCCATCTTGACTTACATTTTTATCTAAATTAAACCTTTTAAAATACAAACCAACTTCCCTTGCTTTCTTTTCCTTAAAATTAACATAAATCTCAGAAGCAGGGTTCTTCCCAACCAGAACTATAGCAAGCCCTGGTTTTTCCTTACTCTGCTTAATATTCTTATTAATATCCTTAAGAAATTTCTCTGCAACCTTTTTCCCATCTATTATCTTTGCTGGCATTTTATTAATTATCTTTTTTTAATCTATATAAACTTTCTGGCGAGCATAGTAGTGATTATCATGGTTTAGTTTTTTTTTGGTATATAACTGTCTATTTGATCTTTAGTAAATCTAAAAAATGTCCAATCCATTTTTGTAGCTTTGTTTTTTTCATAAAACTTAATTGCAGGTGTATTCCAATTCAAAACACACCATTCCATTCTTCCGCATCCTTTTTCTTTTGCTTTTTCAACACAAAAATCAAACATTCTTTGACCAACACTATTCCTTCTATAATTTTCAAGAACAAAAATATCTTCTAGAAATAGCGTTGGAAGAGCAAGAAAGCTTGAATAGGTCATATAGTATATGACATAACTAATCGGATTACCATTTAATTTTCCTAAAAAAGCCCGGTATTTGGAATTTTTGCCTATGCCCTCTTTCATTAGTCTATTTTTTGCTTTTTTGTCTGGTGGCTATAGCTTTTCATATTCTGCTAGTTTTTCAATTAAGTACAGAAGATCGTTGAAGTTTTGCTTATTAACCCTTTCAATAATAAATTCTTGGTTCATTTCAAAATGTCAAACTCTGGATAAAGAGGAAATTTCTTGCAAAGTTCCAAAATATCTTTTCTTACACTTTCAATAACTTTCTTATCATCTAAATTATCAATAACTTTAGCAATACTCTCCCCAACAACTTTCATTTCTGATTCTTTAAAACCTCTTGTAGTCACAGCAGGTGTTCCTAATCTTATACCAGACGGATTAAAAGGGCTTCCAGGCTCATAAGGTATTGTGTTTTTATTTACAGTTATCCCTGCCTCATCTAATGCAGTTTGCACATCTTTTCCTTTTCCAGTCAAGCCTTTATTAACGAGCTTAATGACCATTAGGTGGTTGTCGGTTCCTCCTGTCACCAGCTCAAAACCCTTGTCCATTAAGGTGTCTGCAAGAGCCTTTGCATTCTTAACAATTTGCTTGCAATAATCTTTAAACTCAGGCCTTAAATCTTCTCCAAAAGCGACTGCCTTTGCAGCATTGACATGATCATGAGGACCACCTTGTAGTCCTGGAAAAACTGCTGAATCAATTTTTTGCGCAAGATTCTTCTTTCCATTTTTATCAAATTTATCTTCTATTTTGCACATTATCATTCCGCCTCTAGGGCCTCTTAAGGTTTTATGCGTTGTAGTTGTAACAACATCTGCATAAGGTACTGGGTTTTCATGAACACCTGTTGCACATAATCCGGCAATATGCGCAATATCTGACATATGGTAAGCACCAACCTCATCACAGATTTCTTGGAAAGCCTTAAAATCCAATTTTCTTGGATATGCAGTTAAACCAGAAAGAATAAGCTTTGGCTTTGCTTTTTTTGCCTGTTTTTTTATCTGATCATAATCTAGCAGCTCTGTTTCCTTATCAACATTATAAGCAACACAATTATATTGCTTGCCTGAGAAATTAACAGAGCTTCCATGAGTTAAATGCCCTCCAGCATTCAGGTCTAAACCCATAAAAGTATCATTTAAATTTAGCAGAGCGAAGAAAACAGCCTGATTTGCTGGACTTCCAGAATATGGCTGCACATTAACATGCTCAGCCCCAAACAATTTTTTTGCCCTCTCTATTGCAAGGTCCTCTGCCATGTCAATGATTTCATTACCTCCATAATACCTTTTATGAGGATATCCTTCAGAATATTTGTTGGTAAGTACAGAACCCATTGCTTGCAAAACCGCAATACTAACTACATTCTCGCTAGGTATTAATTCAACACCATCACTTAATCTATCTCTTTCTTTTTTAATTATTCTATAGATTTCTGGGTCTATCTTTTCAATAGAATCCATCATATCAGTCATGAAACCACCGGGAAAAATTAATATAAGGGATTGTTTAAATAGTTTTTGCTACTAACTTATAATTCCATTCATCCGTAGAATACTTTTCTTCTCTTAATTTTTTTGCTAGAACAATCTCTTCATTAGTTAAAGAATCGTCAATTAAATTAAAATCAAAATTATCTTTAAAACCTAGTTTTATTGCTTCAGCGAGGTTGTTATAGTTAATTATGTTGTTTATTTCTCTTTTCAATGATGTAATCCTATTCTTTAAATTATTAATATTATTAAATGAGTTATTGGAATTAAATATCGAATTATTTTTATTGTAGTCAAAGTCAATTAACAAAGAACCGTGTTGCAATACTTTTCCATTAAACCTTCTTTGCGCAGAGCCAGATATTTTTTTGTTATTAACAATTAATTCATACCAATTAGAGCTGTTAAAACAAATTGGGGTTGCAATCTTTTCTGGAACTTTTTTTATTTCAGAATTTATTCCAACTTTCTTCAACGCAATAACTAACGCTTTAGCTATTATTTTATATGATTCATTAACTTCAAATGGAAATAAATTCTTATTCTCAGGAACAATAAAGCTGTACGTAATCTCGAGGTCATGAAAAACAGCCTTTCCTCCTGTTAATCTCCTTACAATTTCAATATTATTTTTTTTGCAGTAATTCAAATTGATTTCTTTTATTATATTTTGATTATAACCTATAGAAACAGCTTTTGGATTCCAAGAATAAACCCTTAATGTAGGAACTCTACAATTTTGCAATATAGCTTCATCTATAGCCATGTTTGTGAAGGCATCATTAAATCCTGTATCGATAAAGCGGCATTGCATTTTTATTAATTATAATTTTGTTTTAAATTGATTAATTAT
>Ga0208278_1001055_pt1 | contig 13662 bp, 10 predicted proteins | sample ETN01SmetaG_FD_185794 | JGI IMG/M metagenome (GOLD analysis project Ga0208278, IMG submission 185794) | Marine microbial and viral communities from oxygen minimum zone, Eastern Pacific Ocean - ETNP2014F12-01SV259 (SPAdes) (version 2) | ecosystem: Environmental > Aquatic > Marine > Oceanic ...
TTTAGAAAGATTAGTCTCAAAAATGAGAAGGCAAGAGTTTGTGACAAGATGAAATTCCGAAAAGCAACATTGAAGGATGCAAGGGGAATTGCTAATGTTCTTGTAAAAAGCTATAATATTAAAGATTTAAAGGAAGGGATTAATGTTTTTAAAAATGAAATAAAAAAATTCCATAATTATATTGTAGCAGCTAACGGCGAGATAGCAGGCATTGTTACATGGGTTGTTCATGGCCTGCCTAAGCACAGGTTATGTGAATTAGACAGGATTGCGGTCCTTCCAGAGTACAGGGGAAAAGGAATCGCAAAAAAATTATTTGATACATTGGTAAAAGATGCAAAAGCATACTATAAAAAAAATAATTCAAAATTAAGAAAACTATACTTATTGACGCATGCTGACAATAAAAGAGCACATAAATTCTATGAAAAATTAGGTTTTAAGCATGAAACAACATTAAAAGATCATTATTACAAGAACAAGGATGAGTTTGTCTATAGCATGTTTTTTTATTAATAACAAGATTCCAAAATATATTTATACTTCTCAATTAAAAACTAGGTTATGCAAGACATATTTACAAAAGAAAACTTCAAGTGCGACAGATACTGCGGACAATGCTGTATAAAATTAAGTGTGCGTATAAGCAAAGCAGAGATTAAAAATATAAGAAAACTAGGATATAAAGAAGAAGATTTTCTTGAAAGAGAGTTGTCGGATATACCTATATTTATATTAAAAAAAAACAGAAAAGGATGTGTTTTTCTCAAAAAACATAAAGACGGGAAACACTCATGTGTTATATACAAAAATAGGCCCAAAGCTTGTGAGCAATACCCTTTCTTTAAGGAGAATAATAAGGTAGGAAGCTGCCTGCCGGATAAGATGTTTCCGGGCGCGTTTGTTTCGTTTAGCAAATAATCAATAAACTTTTTAAATGAGAGATTATTCCGATTATTATTCTTTTTTAGAATAAATTAAAACAGGAGGAAATTACTATGGCAAGCTTTAAAATTAACATTGCAGACCCTAAATCGGGAAAGTGCTATAAAACAGAAATCAAGGATGCACAGGCAGCTCCTTTTATGGGCTTAAATATAGGGGAAAAAATAGAAGGAGACAAGATAGGGATAGGGGGTTATGAGTTCTCAATAACTGGTGGTACAGATTATTGTGGTTTTCCAATGAGGCGCGGGATTCTGGGAATAAGAAAGAGATTAGTCATTTATCCCGGTGTTGGATTTAAAGGCGGATTTAAAGGGATGAAGAAAAGAAAGACAGTTTGCGGCCACAAAATCAATGAGCAGATTGCTGCAATAAACCTTAAAGTGTTAAAAGAAGGAACAAAAAAGCTTTCTGAGGTGTTTGGTAAAAAAGAAGGTGAAGCAGAGAAGCCAAAAGAAGAAATTAAAGATACTGGGAAATCAGAGATTTCCGGTACCCATTCCATGGGAGAGAAAAAACCTGAAGCAAAGCCTGAACAAAAAGAAGAGCCCAAGAAAGAAGCTAAAGAAGAAAAAGATCTAGAACAAAAAGGGGCAAAATCAGAAGAAAAACCTAAAGAGCAAAACAAAAACCAATAAAAAATAAACAATAATTAAAGATTCAATAAAATAACAAAACAATAAAAAAATAATAATAACCGACGATGCAAAACCTATCAATAATTGATAATAATAAAAATCCAACAAAAATAAAAACAGTGATTAATTAGAATAATAATATTGAAAATAAAACTAGTGTAATACAAAATATGCCTATGCCAAGAACGAAAAAAACAACAAAATCTAGTGAGAAAGTAGTACAGCCAGAGCTTAATATAGGCATGGTCGGTCATGTTGACCATGGAAAAACAACTTTATTGGAACGGCTTTCTGGAGTGTGGGCAGACACGCATTCTGAGGAAATAAAAAGAGGCATTACAATAAGATTAGGATATGCGGATGCTGTTTTCTATAAGGAAGGAAATGACTATACCGCAAAACTCAAAAACAAATCAAAAGCCAAGGTTTTGCGAAAAGTTAGTTTTGTTGATGCACCAGGTCATGAAAGCCTAATGGCCACTATGCTCTCAGGAGCCACAATAATGGATGGAGCCTTATTGCTAATAGCTGCTAATGAGACATGCCCACAACCACAAACAAGAGAACATTTAATGGCATTGCAAATAATAGGAATCAAAAATGTTGTTATTGTCCAAAACAAGATTGATCTTGTTGATGAGAAAGGTGCCATGAATAATTATAAGCAGATTAAAGCGTTTGTGAAAGGAACAGATTATGAAAACGCTCCGATAATACCCCTATCTGCGCAACATAATGTGGGCATAAGCGCTTTAATAGAAGCTATCGAAAAAACAATATCAACACCAAAAAGAGATAACAGTAAAGATCCTAGTATGCTTGTTGCAAGAAGCTTTGACATTAACAAGCCTGGTAGTCTGCCTAAAGACTTAATAGGAGGAGTTCTTGGGGGCAGCATGAAGCAGGGTATATTGCAAGCAAAGCAGGATATAGAAATAAGGCCAGGAAGAAAAGTGATGGAAAAAAATAAAGATGTATGGAAGCCAGTAATAACAAAAATTGTCGACTTAAAATATGGGGGGGCATCAGTGAAAGAAATATCTCCGGGTGGTACAATTGGAATACTTACTTCTTTGGACCCTTCAATTGTAAAATCAGATTCACTTGGCGGGTCAATTGTTGGTTTGCCTGGAAAATTACCGGATGTATTATATGAAATTACTTTATCCCTAAATCTGTTGGAGAGGGTTGTAGGGACTCAGGAAGAATTAAAAGTGGATCCCATAAAGATGAATGAGACGTTAATGCTAAATGTAAATTCAGCTGCAACAGTGGGTATAGTGAATGGATTCAAGAAAAAAAATGTTACATGCAGATTAAAAATACCGGTTTGCGCAGAAATAAATTCTCGTGTAACAATATCAAGAATGATAGGAAACAGGTTCAGACTTATAGGTTATGGGGAGATTGTTGATGGGAAAACATTCTCTAAATCTTAAAATTTGCTGGAAACTTACCGCCGAACTTTTTCATCATCTTGCTCATATCTCCTTGATTGCCTTTAAACATCTTTACAATCTTTTTGCTTTGCCTATATTGTTTTATTAATTCTCTTATTGTGCTTGTCGGAATGCCAGAACCTTTGCTTATTCTATCTATCCTTTCGCTTGTAATCTCATCTGGATTTTCAAGCTCTTCTTTTGTCATGCTTTGCATAGCAATTTTCCATTTTTCCAGCTTTTCTTCTTGTACATCAAGCATCTCCTTTGGCAGCTGCAAAGATGAAAAACCAGGTACCATCTCAACAATCTTTTTCAAAGATCCCATTTTTTTCATTGCCGACATCTGCTCATATAAATCTATAAGATTAAATTCTCCTTTCAGGAATTTTTTACCTAAGTCTTCTGCATCTTCTACCTTAATGGCTTCTTTTGCTTTTTCTAATAGAGCTTCTAAGTCACCCATTCCTAATAATCTACCAACAAAACCTTTGGGATTAAAATGCTCTAAATCCTCAATTTTTTCTCCAACACCAATAAACTTTATTGGAGCTTTTGATACAGCACAAGCGGTTAGAGCACCACCACCTTTAGCGGTCCCATCCATCTTCGATACAATAACTCCAGAAATATCGCAGCTTTTGTTGAATTGTTCAGCTTGCTTTTGCGCTGCCTGCCCAATGTCTGCAGAAATAACTAATAAGTTTTCATTCGGCTTAATTAATTGATTTAAGGTTTCAATTTCTTCTATTAAATCCTTGGATAAGGCATCTCTTCCAGAGGTATCAATAATTAAAACATCATATTTATTGAGTTCATCTTTAAATTCATTGTAAATATTTAATGGAACTTTTTCATTTTTTTTGGTGTAGGAAGGAACATTTGCTTGTTTTGCAACTTGTTCTATCTGGTCCATTGCAGCTGGCCTGTGCGTGTCTAAGCCAAGCAAAGCAACCTTATTGCCGCGCTTTGCAAAGTATTTTGCAAGTTTTCCTGCAGTGGTTGTTTTTCCAGAACCGAACAAACCGACAAGCATTATCTTGAATGGTTTTTCCTTGATTTCTATCTTTTGCTGCTCTTTTCCAAGAAAATCAACAAGCTGTTCGTAGACAATATTAATCAAATGCTCTTTTTTTGTAAGTCCGGAAGGTGTTTCTTCTTTCTTTATTCTTTCCTTAATCTTGTTTGTTAAATCAAAAACAAGTTGTACATTAACATCTGCTTGCAGTAAAGCACGTTGAATATCTTTTATTAATTCGTTAATTAGCTTGTCATCTACAAAAATACTTTTTGCTATTTTCTGGAGAGTGTTCTTTAAAGAATCCCCTAATTTTTCTAATACCATAGCAGTATAGTTATAGAATTTGTTTTATAAAGTTAATTGTTTTTCTGGTAATATCACTTTATTATCATAACTTAAAACTTTCTTCTTTCTTCTCAACATTATAAATAATTTTATTGACTAAATCCTTGACTTTTACATTAAAGTGCAGTTTATTGTTCAAAGTCCTTACTGCAACGGTCTTGTTTTTCTCTTCTTTTTCTCCAACATTGATTATTATTGGTATTTTTTGCAGTTGGGCTTCCCAGACTTTACGGCCAACAGATTCTGTTCTTGTATCTAGTTCTACTCTTAAATTATCTCTCTCCAACTCTTCTTTGATTTTTTTTGCATATAAGTTGAAGCGGTCAGCAACAGTAAGTATTTTTACTTGTACTGGAGCAAGCCATAATGGAAATTTACCAGCGTAATGTTCTATTAAAATCCCTAAAAATCTTTCGATAGAACCTAAGATGGTTCTATGAATCATTACAGGCCTGTGCTTATTGCCATCTTCTGCTATGTAGTTTAAACTAAACTTATCTGGCATTGAGAAATCAACTTGTATTGTTGCGCACTGCCAAGTCCTGCCTAAACAATCCTTAATATGGAAATCAATTTTAGGACCGTAGAAAGCGCCATCTCCAGGATTTATTTTGAATTTTACTTTTCTTTTATTTAAAGCATCTTCTAAAGCTTTTTCTGCTTTATTCCAGTTTTCTATTTTTCCTGTAAATTTTTCCGGCCTTGTTGAAAGTTCAATATGATAAGCGAAATTAAAGGTTTTATAGATAAAATCAGTTAGGTCAATTAATTGCAAAACCTCTTTTTGAATCTGGTTTTGCATGCAGAATATGTGGGCATCATCCTGGGTAAAGGCCCTTACTCTGAACAAGCCAGCTAAAACACCAGACAACTCATGCCTATGATCAACTCCAAATTCTGCAAACCTTATTGGTAAATCGCGATAACTTGGCAGTTTCTCCTTGTAAATCAAAATAGCACCCGGGCAATTCATTGGCTTTACTGCAAAATCCTTGCCTTCAACTTTTGTAAAATACATGTTTTCTTTGTAATGGTCCCAGTGGCCTGACTGCTCCCATAAGGTTCTGCTTAAAATCATTGGCGTCATTACTTCCTTATAGTCCAACTTGTCAAGTTCCTTTCTTAGGAAATCTTTTAAAATGTTAATAATTACAACACCTTTTGGATGGAAGAATATAAATCCAGGGCCTTCTTCATGCAAAGAGAATAAATCAAGCTGCTTCCCTATTTTTCTATGGTCTCGTTTTTCTGCTTCTTCCAATAATTGTAAATAATCTTTTAACTGCTTTTTTTCAGGAAAAGAAATTCCATAAATTCTTTGCAATTGCTTGTTTTTTGCATCGCCTTTCCAATAAGCACCTGCTATTTTAATTATTTTGAATGCCTCAATCTTTCTAGTGCTGAGTATATGAGGACCGCGGCATAAATCAATGAAATTTCCCTGCTTGTATGCAGAACTTGGCTCATTAAATTCCTCTATCAACTCAATTTTATATTTGTTATTTTTAAAAATTTTTTTTGCTTCTTTTTCACTTAATTCTTTTCTTTCAAATTTATAGTCTTTGTTTACAATCTCCCACATTTTTTTCTCTATTTTGCTTACATCTTCTGGAGTAAAATGATGGTCTATGTCAAAATCATAATAGAAGCCTTCCTCAACTACAGGACCTATGGTGGGCAAGGCTTTTGGAAATAAATCAATAACTGCTTGTGCTAATACATGAGCAGTAGAATGTCTAAATACCCCAATACCTTCTTTGTCTTTGAATGTTAATATCTTTATTTTTGAATCTTTGTCTATTTTTTTAGAAAGGTCAACTAGTTTGCCATTTACATCAATAGCTAAAGCGTCCTGAGCTAGTCTAGGACCTATACTTTTAGCCACTTCAAGGCCAGTTACATTTTTATCATAGCTCTTAGAGCTTCCATCCGGCAAGACTAAATTTATTTTTGGCATTTTTTGTTATATTTTATTGATTTTTTGTTGGTTTATATATTTTATTGAATTTTTATAAGGAAAAGAAAATAATGATTTTTTTAAACAATGAGCCGCTTTTAAGCTGTTATAGTAGTAGAAGTAGTTATAACTGCTGTTTTAGTCATAAAAATAATTTTGTTTATCATATTCTTTGTAGTTTGGTAATTTGTATTTAAAGTTTTCTTTTTTAACATTTCAAAACTTAAAACCAAAACCAGCGAAAACAGAGTTTCCTAGACTTTGGAATTTCTTTGAATTCCGAAACCTTTATAAATAATAATTCTAATAATATCAATAATATTATTTTTTTTATTAAGATTATTAATATTAATAATAAAGAGGTCAAATGACAGTTAAGTTCATTGGAAAGGCGAAGATAACAAAACAAGGGCAGGTAACACTGCCTTTTGAGGCAAGAGAAGAGCTAAAATTAGACTTAAACAGCGAAGTTTACTGGTATCTTATAGATGATCATCTTGTTGTTGTTAAGGATTTGGTAAGTACAGAAGATTTATCTGCAATTGTGAAAGGGAAAAAGAACAAAAAAAGAAGTTAGAATGCCGTTTGCAAATACTTTGGGATTAATAGCATTAGCAAGCCTGATACCTTTCATAATTTTATACCTGAGGAAGCCAAAGCCCCAGGATAGGATAATTCCCTCTTTAATGTTCATACTGCAAAACAAAAAAACATCAAAACAGTCTGATTTTTTAAGAAAATTTCTAACAAATCTACTGTTTTTTATACAATTGCTGGCTTTGATAGGTTTGTCCATAGCAGTAGCTGAGCCTTTTATAAAAGTTCCATATGATGTTTCTTTGGAAAACACCATAGTAGTTTTAGATGTAAGCGCGTCAATGCAGGCAGATGAAAGAGGAACAACAAGGTTTGAAAAAGCAATTAGGGAAGGAAAAAAAGCGCTTAGCGGAAAGAATAGCATAATACTTGCAGAAAATATACCATTAATTGTGCTTGAAGATGAAGAAGAAAAAACAGCGTCCGGAATTTTGGATAGTCTGCAGCCAAAGGCAACAACAACAAATTTAGGGGACGCTATGCTGTTGGCTAAAGATATACTTCAGGACAGGCCAGGAAGGGTCGTTGTTATAAGCGATTTTAGTAATGTAGATGGGCCTGATTTACTGGCTGTTAAAAAAGCCATAAGCTCAGAAGAACTTATAGTAAATTTTATTGATGTTTCAAATAATGCAGAGAATGCCGGCATAACAGATATGGATGTAAGAAAACACAGCATAAAGATTTATGTTAAAAATTTTAATAGTATAAGAAAACAGATAAGCCTTAAGCTAATAAAAGATGGAGGTGTGATAGCAGACTCTGGTGACATTGAAGTATTGCCGAATTCTATTGAAAGTTTTATGTTTGATGACACTCCCACTGGGGTAAGCAAGATTGAACTAAATCCAAAAGATGATTTGGATGTTGATAATGTTGTTTATATAAGCGCGCCATTAAAGAAAAAAGTGAATGTGCTGCTGATAACAAATAATAAAGATACAAATTTAGAGAATGCACTGCTTGCGTCAAGGGATATAGCACTTAATGTTGTTAATCCACCAGTGCTTACATTGAATACTTATGGGGAGAGAATTGAGCCATTTGAGCATGATGTTATTGTGATCCACAACATAAATAATATTGGCAAAAGAGATGGAATTTTGCCTGGAACATTCCAGGATTTATCAAACTATGTTAAAAATGGAGGAAAGTTAATAATCACTGCACAAGATGACCTGAACAAATTCAACAAGGCTGGCCTTGATATTGTAGACTTAAAAAATTTAGTTCAGGATACAAAAAGAGTTTGTGTGGATGTAATAAATGAAATAACAAAACAATTTGAAAATGACATTTGCTTTTCAACTGTATCAAAATATTTTAATGCGGCTGCCAATAAGGAAACAAACGTGATTGCTTCTATAGAAGAAATACCTGTCTTGGCAATAAAAGAGCATTTCAATGGAAAGATATTTTATTATGGCATTATTGATGAGGTAAGCGATTTTAGGACATTGCCTTCTTATCCAATTTTCTGGAATTTGCTGATTAATTTCATTGCAGAAACAGAAGACATAAGAAATTTTAATACAAAAACTGGAAGGATTTTTACCATAAACCAGCAGCATGTTAAGACACCTTCCTCATCTTTAACAACATCAAGAGTTATTTTTGATGAGGCTGGGATATACGAGTTTAATGATAAAAAGTTTGCAGCCAATCTTCTTGATGAAAAAGAAAGTGATGTTGTTGGAGGCAACGTGTTTAAGGAAGAAAGCGAAAGCATTGATGTACTGAAGGAGCATAGCACTGAAAGAAATTTGAGTTTAAGTGTTTTAATTTTATTGGGAGTATTTTTGCTTATGTGCTTTGAGGTATATTACCTAAAAAGAAGAGGTGACCTATAATTGAATTTATTTTTCCGGATTTAAGCATGGTATTTTGCATGTCCAAGTTTTGTTTGAGATACTCATACGTGGCTTTATTTGCTATACCTTTTATCATAGGACTGTATTTTGTAGTGAGGCTAAACATCATAAATTTTTTTAACAGGGCTGATCAAATAAGCTATGAAAAAGAGAAGAAAGAACAGAGGCTATATTTCTTCATAATAAGGTCATTAATTTTTGCGCTGGTGCTTACTGCAATTGCAAGCCCTTTTTTGCTTGAAACAAGAACTGTGAAGGGAAATCCAAGGATTACTATCTTGGTGGATAACTCAACATCCCTTAATTTGTTTGAGTCTGGCATTGAGAAGTACTTGGTTAGCAAATTAAAGAACAAGATTCCTGTATCTGTGAGGCACATTGTATTTGGCGATAAGTCTGCAATAGGAGATGGAATCCTAAATAATCTTGAAAGGGATGAGAATGTTTTGGTTGTAACTGATGGCAATAGCAACAAAGGGAAACTTTTGGGGGACGTGATGCTGTTGGCTTCTTCGCTAAATGCTACTGTGAGCACGATTGCCATGGAGCCTATTAAGGGTGATGTTGGTATTGAGGTTATAGGGCCAAGCGAGGCTATAAGAGATACAGAGGAAGCTTTTATTGTAAATGTGAATAATGTGGGGAAAAATGTACCTTATACTTTAGAAGTCAAGTTTGATGATGAAATCGTAATAGCAAAAAGTGATGATAAAAGCAACAGCTTTACATTAAGCAAAAGACTTTCAGAAGGCTATCATAAAATTACTGCTGAACTTCTGAATGTTGGAGATGATGATTACTTTAAGCAGAATAATAAATACTATAAAACAATCAAGGTTGTTGCAAGGCCAAAGGTTTTATTTGTTTCAGAAAAAAACTCTCCTTTGAAATCGGAATTAGAAAAAATTTATGATTTGACAACTGCAAGCACTGTACCAGGAGACTTAAGCAGCTATATGGCAGTTATTTTAAACGATGTTTCGGCAAATAAATTCCTGCCATACATGAGTTCTTTAAGCGATTATGTTTCTGATGGCAACGGCTTGTTTGTTATTGGTGGTCAAAATTCTTATGATAGGGGGGGCTATAAAGGGACTTTTATAGAGACTTTGTTGCCTATCAAGGTAGGAGCAGGAGAAGATTCTGAGAAAAGCGATGTGTATATTGTTATTGTTATTGATATTTCGCATGGGACAGCAGATTATGTCAACATTGAAAAGGCACAAGCTGTCAGCATAATAGATGGTCTTGACAAGAAAAACAATGTGGGGGTCATAGCATTTAATACTGTACCCTACAAAGTTGCTGCTATAAAGCCATTGAGCGAGCATAAAAAAGAGGCAATAGATAAGGTTTCCAGGCTGGTTTTTGATGGTCAATCATTTTTTAATTTAGGAGTGGATGCTGCAAACAAAATGCTTAGAAGCGTATCTGGAGGGAAGAATATAATTCTTATTACTGACGGAAAGACAACTTACAATAAGATGATGGATAATACCTTGGAATCTGCAAGACAGGCAGCTGCCCGCGGGATTAAGGTTTATGTTGCCGGGGTTGGCGACAAAAGAAATGATGATTTTCTTACTCATGCTGCAACTTTGGGAGAAGGTATTTATTTCCCTGTTGACGCATCAAATAAATTAAAGATAATATTTGGAGAGCCAGAAAGCAAGGAAGACAAAGACTACCTTAACAAGCTTGTTTTACTGGACACAACACATTTCATAACCTTCAACAGAACTCTGAATGTTGTTGTAAGCGGCTACAATTATGTTATCCCAAAATCTGCTGCACGCATGCTTATAACAACAAACAAAAACATTCCAATCATGGTTGCATGGCGATTTGGCTTGGGCAGAGTAGTTAGTTTAGCTACTGATGACGGAAGCAAGTGGGGTGGTGAATTTTTGAACAAGGAAAATTCCAAGGTCATAACAAGAACAATAAACTGGGTTATTGGGGACCTGTCAAGAAAAAAGAATTTTGATGTTAGCATCAAAGATTCAACCCTTGATGACACCATGTTTATAAGCGTTGTTTCAGATACTTTGCCCCAGCATGAAAAGCTTGATTTTGTAAAATCCGATGTTAATTTTTACAATTCTAAGTTTAATCCTGCAAGAACAGGATTTTACAATTTTTTAGGGGCTGATGCGGCTGTTAATTACAAAGATGAATTCAGGGATTTGGGAGTTAATGAAGAATTCATAGAACTTGTTGAGCAAACACAAGGAGAAGTTTTTGACAAGGAGAATATTGATGGAATATTGGAATTTGTAAAGGAAAAGTCAAAAAGAATAAAGATAGATACAACAGAGTTCAAATGGCCCTTTTTAATTGCTGCATTAATCTTGTTTTTGGGAGAGATTGGGTTAAGGAGACTGTGGGAGAATAAAGGTCATAGGTGAAAAAACATACAATAAAAAATAATTGGGTGATAAAAAATGTCTTTCATGAAAAGGGATGTAAATCTTGGGTTGCTGATTCTGATAATTGTGTCCATAGTTTTGTTCAGCGGCTTTAGTGTTTATTACGAGACTTCCTTCAAGGATGTTTCATTGGAATACCAGGAGAAATTGGAGCAGTTAAGCCAGGTGACAAAAGAGCTTGTCACTAAAAGGCAGGAGTTAAATGAAACATACAGCTTGAGGGTAAAGGCAGAACAAGATAAACAAACGCTTGATGCCAGATATAATGAAGTTAGGGGTGAGAATGACCAACTCAGTACTGACAATACAAATTTGCGCTCAGAAGTAAGCAGCGTAAAAAGCAATTTAGCAGAAAAAAGTGCACAGCTGGATGTGACTAGGAATTTACTGGCGCAGACACAATCCCAGCTCAGCAGCGCTAAAGCTGAAAGGGATAAATACAGGAGCAGATGGGATACTGTATGTGATGCTTATACAAGCCTGAATGGCGGTGTGGAGCATGATAAATGTTGACATGCCAAAAACCACTTGTCAGAGCAGGTAGCATGATTTGGGATAGTACACATTCAATGGTTTTTGATGCTCGGAATTCCACCAACAATGGGCGGTTTTCGAGCACTACTCATTCCACTAATCAGAGATTAGTGGAATTCCGTTGTTTAAAAAATGAAAAGCTTCATTAAAGTAATCAAGGAAATTAATAAAACATTGAATTTTTTATTTATTTTTGAGACTATACTAAATGCAGTAATATTCTTTCTGGTTGTTTATTTTTTGATGTCTTTAGTAAACCTCTTTCCCATACTTGCCCTCATACCTGCAATAATTTATTTTGCGATGAGATTATATGCAAATTCAAAAAGAGACAAAAGAAAAATTGTGGAGAGCAAATATGAGCCTCTTAGGGAAAAACTAAGAACTGCTGCAGATAATGTTAATGAGGAAAATATTGTTGTAAACGAACTGGAGGAAGAGGTTATACATGATTTGAAGCATGTTGGATTAAGCTCTTTTATACGGACTAAGCGCGTATATTACAAAATATTTTCTGCAATATTCCTTTCTTTTGCAATTGTTTTAGCAACAACAATGAACCTTTATATTGTTGATTTAAGCAATTTTCTTAGCAATGTTCCGGAAATGCTGGAAGGTTTAAATCCTAGAAGGGCAGCCAATATCTTATTGGGAGAACTTAACGAAAGCAAGGATATTTATGGTGATAGTCAGTTAGCGGTCTTAGGAGAGAAGCAGATTGATATAAGGATAAGGCCTGTAAATTATGAGATTAGCGTCAGGGAAGAAGGTGATGTTGAGCAGAAGCAGTTTGATGAGATTTTTCCCAAAGAAGTAGCAGTTGAGCAGGCATCTGCATTTGAGGAAAGAATCCCGGAAGAGCAGCAGGAACTTGTTAAGAGCTATTTTAATAAGCTTGCTGGGAGATAAAATTAATAAACAACGAAAAAAATTAAAATCATTGAAGTACAATACAATCAATAAAAATTTAACAAAAAACAATTAAAAGATAATACGCAATCAATAAAATTAATTAGTAATAAAAAATCATTGATGGATAACAAGAATAATTATTGAAAAATAAAAATCAAAAAATACATCAAATATATTGAAAAATAACAAAAAGTATATAAAAACAACAAATATTTAATATCACTAAAAAAAGGGATATAATCATGAAGAACTATAAGCATGTTTTTGATGCTGTCTTTAAGGAAATTGAAAAAGTTGTTGTAGGCCAAAATGACGTTGTTGAACAGATTTTAGTGTCTATATTATGTGATTCCAACGCACTGTTGGAAGGTTACCCTGGTTTAGCAAAAACATTGGCTGTAAGGACTCTAGCAGATGTAATGAATCTTAAGTTCAACAGGATTCAAAATACACCTGATTTAATGCCTTCTGACATTACTGGCACATATATAATAGAGGAAACTTCTGGCAAGAGAAGTTTTAAATTCCAACCCGGACCAGTATTTGCGAATATAGTACTGGCAGATGAAATCAACAGGGCAACACCCAAAACACAAAGCGCTTTACTGGAAGCAATGCAGGAAAAACAGGTTACTGTCGGCAACAACACATTTAAGCTGGATTTGCCTTTCTTTGTTTTGGCTACTCAAAACCCGATTGAGCAGGAAGGCACTTATCCATTGCCAGAGGCACAGGCTGACAGGTTTTTGTTGAAGATAAAAGTGGGATATCCTTCTTTTGAAGAAGAAGTAGAAATTACAAACAGGTACTCTTCTGTTTTAAGGGAACATAGGTTAAAGACTTTGCTGAACAAAAATCATCTGCTTAGTCTGCAGACGTTGACAAGGCAGGTTCCTATTGCAAACGACATAAAGAACAGGGCTATAAAAATAATAACAGCAACAAGAACAAACAAGGATGTTATCCATTACGGT
>Ga0208278_1001059_pt1 | contig 13618 bp, 17 predicted proteins | sample ETN01SmetaG_FD_185794 | JGI IMG/M metagenome (GOLD analysis project Ga0208278, IMG submission 185794) | Marine microbial and viral communities from oxygen minimum zone, Eastern Pacific Ocean - ETNP2014F12-01SV259 (SPAdes) (version 2) | ecosystem: Environmental > Aquatic > Marine > Oceanic ...
ATCTGAAATGTCAGCAGAAACCCTCTGGTATTGAACCGCCTTCTCGTTATCCTTATCATAATCTGGTTTGCCAGTTAGTTCCATTTCCAACCATACCACTTCTTTATTAAAAGCTCTCTCCATTCCTTCCGAACTTTTCTGCTTTAAAACCTTTCCTGTTGCCCTGTCAATTTTTGCATAATTCTTTTTCATCTTATGTGTCCTCCCCTGCATCAATCGTGTAAAACAATTTGATTCCTAAAAGCCTTGCATCCTCTGCCATGTCATCATTAGCATCAGAGACATCTCTCCCAACCCTGAAAAAAGTCATATCGTCATCGGCTGGTGTTTGTGCGATAGTGACCGCACTGCTCTCTGCTGTTACATAAACTTCCTCTGCTGCTGATTGAGCATCGTCTGTGACCACGACAGCCGTTCCGTATGCGATATCAGCAGTCTGGTTGTCGGCTACTCCCACACCCTGTAAGAACCAAGCCACTCCATCTGTATCTGTGGCAGTAGAACACCACCATACCTGAAAAGTTACCGTGCTTATATTCCAAGATTTTGGAAAACACACTCCGAATTGTGCGTGTTCGTCAGCACTCGTGTCAAAGTCAAGTACCTGTAAGTCAGGTCTACCAGATGTTGTTTCTACATCAGTTATTGAATCACACCCATTGGAGTCCGTTGGTCTCATTGCAGCAGCAGGTATCCATAGAGTATGTTTACCAATTACAGTATTTGACACCGCCCCAGTGCTTAGTGTTAGAATGGTAATCCATCCTGAGTTGGCAGCGTTTCTCTGTTTTAATAAATTGTTTCCTGTATCAGCCCACCATTGATATGCAAAGGTCGTTGACGGTGCTGACCCTCCCGAATTACATTCAGCTATCGCTTGTAGAGCATTGTTCGCATCAGCTCGAAAAGTTGCTCCATCCGCATTAGCCAAATTCATGTCATGCTGTGACATTATTTCCCACCTCCTTTTTTAAGTTCTTCATCCAATCTTTTTTTCAAATTGTCTTTAAAATAATCTCTCCAATCTACACACTCCCTTGCTATCGGAGAGTCCATCTTCCTACACAAATCTATCAGAGCTGTCATACCATGATAGATTGCAATATCTTTCGTGACTCCATTAGTGTTTGGTTTAGGTCTAGGAAAACCATGACCCAAAGCCATAAACTCTTCTCCTCTCAATCTGTATTTATTGGGAGGGAGGTCACACTCATCAGGCACAATAACCTTATCACCTTGAATGCACATTCCATGTGATAACAGTTTAGTTGAAATCTCATCATGGTTATCTGCCTCTATGCTTAATTTCTTAAAGCCTGTTACTATTTTGTCTTTGTCTAATATTGCTGTTTTATATTTCTTTTTTTTCACTCCACATCCTCCCTTTTCCTCTTCTAATCCATCCATTAGAGTTACATCAAAGTCATTCCAATTCTCTTTTTTTCCTTTACCAACTGAACCTGAATTTGCTCCTATCATGATGGCTCTTCCGAATTAACTTGTAATTTTGTGACTATAATATTAAAAGCTGAATCGTCAGTTGTTAATATTGCCCGATAGTCAAATGCTCTGTTATAAAACTCTGCACTTTCTATATTATTCCATTCTGACCAATCAGCGTATTCAGAAGTATCATCCCAATCAGTAACGGTATCCACATCCGTTATACTATCAACTTCTCCAAGAGGGTTACCATCTGTCACCCTCACTTGTATTCTGCAATCTGCCTCTCCTGTCACATCACCATCTATACTCTCCCAGACATCTATGTTCTCACTTCTCCCATCTATTCTATCAAGTACATTAGTGACTGTCGCATTTATATCTGTGGTGATTCTTGTTTTCTTTACCGACCCTAAATCGTGTCCAACACTGAAATCATAAGTGCCTGTTGACTCTACCCCTCCTGAATAGTCAATATTAGACACTTCATCAACATCTGTTATATCATCAAACAAACCCAAAGCTGCTAATTTTAAATTTCCATCGGAGACTACTGTATCTGTATGAGTTCCACTGAAAGTGGATTCCTGTGTAATATTACTCGCAGCAGCATAGCTGATTACAGAAGCCTGTTTAGTGGACATTTTGACAACTGTACTTGCTCTCCCTCCCTTGTCAAAAACCCTTGCTAGATAAGTCCCTGCTTTCAATGGAAGTTGTGCCATCGTATCAGACCCTTTAGCTGTAGACCCGATTGTTACTGAACCTGACCAAGAAGCATTGGAAGAATCAGTTTCATGGGAGTGTCTAAACTTTACACTTCCTCCAAAACGAACATCTATATCAGTTAAAGCATCCCATTGAACCAGAGCTAGGTTACCAAAAGCGACTATCATTAGATTAGCTAATGGCGATGGAGGAGTTGAAAGACCAATCACTGTGATATTATTTACTGAAGAAAAAGCTCCAGGGAGTTTGTTAGGACTTGTCCAATGTAACTTGACATCGTAAGTTTCTCCCTGCTCTATATCTTCAATCATAATTTCTGATTCACTTATCTGTACATTGGTACAAGGAGCAAAAGGTAAATCAGAGCCTGTTACTCTGATAAATGATTTCACAGTTCCTCCCACACTCCCATCCAGAGGCTCAAAAGAAATTGCTATACGAGGAATGAGGGTATTTCCAGACCCCAACCTTATAACACTTTCATCTGTGCGTGGTTCTCCAACCACTTCTACTTCTGGAAGATATCCCTGTGGAGTTATCTTCGGGTCGTATGCTGGAATACTCCCTGTATCTGCTGTATAGATATCTGAAGAATAAGGTATAAGTGTCAACCTAGCTGTCAACTTACCTTGACTTTCAATAGATAAAATCAATGTTTCTATTGTTTCAGACCCTGATTCCCCAAAACCGAAAAGGTCTCCAACTACTGGAGCATCAGCAGCAGCTATCTCTGATGTGAAAACTATTGTGGTCTGAGTTCCCACATCATCTACTATTGTTCTTACAATCTCAGCATCATCTCTGGTACGGATAGACATTCCATAAGTCTTTTCTGCCTCCATAATTAAATCTTCATCAACAGTTACCCCTGTGACATCTCCATTACTTGCCGTCTGGAGTTCCTTTATCCTCCCTGACTTCAAGCCTACTAGCAACACATCATGTGTGACCAGCACCAAGTCTCCTCTCCTAGAAACCAGATATTCAAAGTCAGTTTGTAAGTACCACTTCTCAGGTCGGAGTCTCATCTGTACCAAATTAAATCTTGCGAACTTCCATACATGGTCAGTATGCGTTATTCCTATTGCATCTATCTCTTCAAATTTGCTAGCGTTTGAAGAATCATATCCTGTATCATAAACTATCCTCTCATCTTGTTGCCACCCACTCTCCCTATTGGCGAACCTCACTCTCAACGCATGGGGTATATCTGGAAAATTCTTTTCAGCTTCAAAACTCCAACTGTTTTTATTTGTAAAATGTTGAGTAGGAATTGTCTGGGTTTTATCTATAACAACACTCCACTTTCCATCTATTTGTATAGGTGTTGCTCTCCCTGCTATACAAATATCTGACAACACTTCCCATACCGAACTTTTATAATCTCGTATCTGATTAAACTCAAACTCATTATCCGCACAATAGGTATGCCATGTCTGTAAAGTAGTCAAGTCTATTCTAGCATTTTCTAAAGGTGAAGACATACCTGCACTTTGTAAAACATGACGGAAGAGAGAAGCTGGGTTGGAGGATGTCCCCTCCACCCAAGATGCTCCATTCCAATCCAAGACATAAGAACTTACTGTCGCACTAAAATCATCAATCATACCTGAAAGTTGTTCTGTAGCCTTAACAACAAGAGCCGTCTTTGCCAAATCTAAACCTGATGTGTCAGGGTCTTTATTTACAAAAGAACGAATACAAGCCCAAGTAAGTTCATCATATATTCTGGTACTGGTCGTGTCAGCAGTTGCCCTCTGAACTCGAACATCATATTGTGCTGCTGATGGAGTCTTCCACCTAAAACCATATCTCACTGCTGATGCTTTATTATTTGTGACCGTCATGGAAAGAACACTACCACTACCACTTTGAGCTGGGTATGTGATAGAGGTTACTGTCTTAAAAACAAGACTCCCTTTCACAGTCCCTGGTGTATCGTCAGTAAAGGCTGGGAGAGTTTCATTTTGAGCTCCATCACTTGTATCAGTTCCCACTATCACAATTTGGACAGCATCTACAACACTCCCTGCCCCTTCCACAGTTGCCGTAATAATCCCTGGAGAACTGAATGATTTAATACCAGAAGTAATAACTTGTTCTGAACCTGTGTCTGTAACTGGGTCGTGGACTGAAAGGATTTGAGTATAGCTTTCAGTTGAGTAAACATCTCTTTTTCCAGTTCCTCTTCTATTAGTTTTCTTCGTCACTACTGTTCTGGTTTGTGTTGATTCTGTATCTATTTTCACAACAGCATTATTAATTGTTGCTCCCGAAGCAGACAAGTTTGGTCTCAGCCAATCCCCTGCTGTATCTGTCTCCCTGTATTGCATTTCAAAAACATTTGTTCTATTGTTTCTATTACCACTATCATCAAAAGTGACCAACCCTCTACCATATACGACATCAACACTTATCTCATTCACTCCCTCTGCTGATGTCTTTGTAGTCCAACCCTCTGCCTGTTTAAGTAATACAGAGAAGCTCTCTTGTGAAACTGTATCTGGAAACAAGGTTAAATCAGGGTCTCCTGCAACTCCCTCCACCGTTTCAATATCTATCCCATCGAAATTCTGAATAGAAGTGTTACCGATTTTCACATCTTCTATCTTCAATCTCCCATATCCCCATACCATCATCATCCTCAAGTAGTGTTCATTACCTACTATTTCAGTATATGTTTGACTCCCTAATGGTGGAACATGCTTGTGAGTTCCTAAAACAAAAGGGATAGCTCCAAAATATCGTGTTGTATTTCTTGCTCCTTCCATGAACAAAGATGGACTCTCTCTTAGACCACCACCTGCTCCAGAAAGAGTTGGCATCCCTGGTGCTGTGGGAGCTTTAGGTGGTATGAGAGCATTGATAGCTAACATACCTACTGCACCTACTAACGCACCAGCAGCAGCTGCCCCTATCGTACCTGCCGCAAAACCTGAGCCGAGCCAACCTAGACCTGCTGGCCCCAAAGCTCCTCCAGAGATAGCTGCTGCTGCGACAATTACGACTATCATCAAAACTGTTTTTAATACATTCTTACCACCACCACCATCATCTCCCCCTCCACCACCTGCAGGGAGTGTGCGAATGGTCACAATATCTTTTTCAAACGGATATACATTACCCCACTCACTTTGAGGGATAACGCTGTCGTTGATTAATATACAGGCATAGGTGCGGAGAACAGGGTCTGGTTGTACGCTTTCTAATATCTGTTGAACAGAATTTCCCTGTATGGCAACAAAGTTCATCCTCTCCACCTTAAAAGGATGTGGACAAGCTACGACCCTTGCTCCTTCTTTCTTCTCCAAAACCATTAATTCATTTTCCGACATATCTATAAATTCCCTCTATCCTAAAATCTTTCATTTTTTGTAGACAGGTATTAATACCATGCTCCACATGGAGAAACTTCTCCTTGTCAACCACTAAACCCACATGACAGGCTCTCCCATACATATATATCAATAAAGCATCTCCCATCTGAGCTTCTTCTACTTGTTCCCATTCTTCTTCTTTTTGCTCTTTATATAATCTTGCTATTGCATCCCTGTGTTTGACTACATCATGGTCATTCTTATAGTGTGGTAACTCAACATCAAAGAGTTCCTTGTAGGCGATACATAATAATCCCCAACAATCCCATCCCTCCCACACTCTGCCATGAGGAATAAATGGAACTCCAATAGCTTTTTTACAAAATTGAGTAATATTCATATCTGGAATAATCCTGCAAAATTAGCAGGAGAAAATTGTGCGATAGGGAATGGCTCAATCCCAAGTTCCTCAGTAATCAAATCTCCCGATATTGTAAACATATCCCACCTCACATTCTTCAGTAAAAATAAAGACCATGTTAATTCAATCGTATCGGGTGCTACTGCTCTTATAATTTCTATCTGTATTGTTGCGGGTGTAGTTATAGCTCTCAAACCTTCTGCTATCTCCCGACTCACATTATCTATTGTCAGTCTTGCTAAAGGCGCTGCTCCAGCCCTAGCGTCTGGTAAAGATATCTCAAAAGGAAACGGTGAAAACAAATTACCATTTGATGTCACAGCCTCATTGTTGTTCACCACTCTTATAGCTGGGTCAATATCATCGTGGTCTATCGTCAATAAGACAAGAAAAACATCACTTGTTTCCTGTGAATATGCTGCCTCCTTAAAGGCATTTGTAGTTGCCATTACGGTAATATCTCCAAGTTAAAAGTTGTTCTCCAATACCTGTTAGAAGTAGAGGCATCGCCTATCCCTTTGGCTACAGACCATGAAGGTGGTTTTGTAAATCGTACTGTAACTGTTTCTCCATCAACAGGGTCTGGTATTGTAAATGAATCTGTCCCCTCATTTATAGTTGTAATATAAAAAGTATCAAAGGTCGCTCTTTGTGTTCCAGTTAAAGTGGTAGACCATTGCCAATTCCTTATTGCTGCTGTAAAAACTTTCCTCTTCTTTGGAGCACCTGAATCCATTTGTGACTTAATAAAAGCCTGTTGTCTTTCATCTTTAAAACCTCCATCTATCGGATATTGTGGTAATGATGCTGGGTACGCTGGCATTAATTTATCTCCTTATCGTGCTTTGTTGCATATCACGAAATTGACTAAGCATTTGATTATTAAATTTACTCCCTGGCTTTACCTGTTGTGACATTTTCTCATCAAGAATTACATCTATACTTCTCCCTCCCTGTTTGCTTTCTGATTCTTGAACTTGTGTTCCTTCTGGAGCACCGATAATATTTACAGTAACATTCCCACCTATATCTTTCAATCTGTCAAGTGGTATTAATGCCTCTGCTCCTGCTTCACCGAATATCCCTGCTGTTGGTTTAGTAGCTATTCCTCCTTCTGCCATGCCATAATGCACTCCAGTTAAATTATATCCAGCAGCCGAACTAGCTGGGTCTTGATAAGTACTTGGGACTGATTGTGCTGTAAGCATTGAACCAGTTGCTGCTGTTGTACCTCCACCAATCCACCCTCCAACTGCTGTTCCAAGTGCTCCAGCAATTTGTCCAACCCACCCTGAACCTGACCCTCCTGCTGATTCTCCGAATAATCCTGCCATCAATGGTTGAATCATTTGGGTTTTAATAGCCATATTGATAATCATTCTAGAAAAAGATTCGAAAATATTTGCAAAACTTACTTCTGCTCCCATGACCATATCAGTTAAAGTATCAGCAAACTCATCACCCCAAGCAATAACCGCAGATTGCATAGTTTGATAAGCTTTACTGTTTTCTAATGTGATTTTTTGTAAAGAAGCAGTTTTAAAATCTTCAAACTCTTGAGCACCTGCAATATTGTGATCTACCAATATTTTAAATTCCTTTGCTTCTTCTTCAAATTGATATATTGCGAAATCTTTTGCAGATAAATCTATTTTAGCTTTTGCCTCAAGCCACTTTTTACCTTTTTCCTTAAAAAGTTCATATTTCTCAATTTGAGCATCATACTCTTCTTTATTTTTTCTGCTTTGTTCTGCTTCTCCTGTAGTCATGCCTTGCGGAAAAGACGAAAATCCACCTGGCATTGCAGGGCCTTTCATACCAGTGATGGCAGGATTAGCTCCTTTAGCAAGTAAATTTTCTAGACCTTCCTGTGCTTCCATCAGAGCTACAGTTTGTAAAGGACTGGCCATAAATGCCCATATGTTTCCTGTGTCTTTAATTTTGATTAAAGTATCGGTGAACTTGATTAATGCAGGAAGTATTACTCCTCCTAAAGCCTCTTTCAATTCATTTAGATTTTGTGTGAATTGCTTTATTTTAGTGGTGTAAAGTTCCATAGCTTCAGCTTCAGCGTTAGCTGCTAATCCTGTTCTTTCCAATTGTGTTGCTAAATCTTCGTCTACTTCTGAAGCTCTTGTTGTTATTGCAACAAAACCTCGTTTAGCTCTTACATCTCTAAATATCATTGAAATCTCTTTGGATGTAGCATCTTTTAATTTAAGTAATGTGCTTAAAAATTTTCCGTTTGCTATAGAGTTCTTGGTTAATACGACACCATATTTATTTGCTGCATCCATAGCTTCTGGAGAAACTTTTTTAGTAAAAGTCTCAATTAATCGTGATAATTGAACAACAGATTTTTCTGCACCGACACCTGTTCTACTTATAATAGCAAAAGACGCACCTAAATCTTCAACACTCAAACCTGCAGATTTTGCTATAGCTGCAACTACACCAATATTTTTAGCAACATCTGCAACTGTTAAAATACCTCGTTCTTGAATGGCGAATAAGAAATCTGCTGCATCTGCAACATCTTTTAATTGATCTTTAAATGTTTGGTAAGTAACAATAACAGCTTTAGTAGCTTGTGATACTTCAGTAAAACCGCCAACAGCTAATCTTGTAGATGCTCTAAGTACTCCCATAGCTTCTGATGCTTGCACTGTAGCAGATATAATATCAAACATACCTTTAGCTAAATCTGCTTTTGCCACACCAAATTCTTTTGATAAGTCTCTTACACCATCTGACAGTTCTCCAAAAGTTAATTCAGTATCTTTTACAAGAGAGTTCACTTTCCCCATCTCATACTGGAAATCCATTGCTTCTTTAACTGCTTTTCCAAATATCTTGCCAATTAATAGTGTACCAACAGCACCAAAAGCAATAACCGCAGACCTAGCCGACAAGATACTCTGTTTCATTGATTTGTATCCAGTTGTTGCTTTTTTGGTAAACTGCTTTGTTTGTGTTTCAGCTTTCTTTAACGCTTTTGTAAGCTTAAAGGTTTCACCATCAATTACTACTGTTAATGTTCCTATATTAGCCATTTCATTTTACTTTCTTTCCAGACATAGATGACAGTAATTTCTTCATATCATCTATAGTTTGTTTTTCATCTGTTTTCTTACCACCGTATAATGGTGGCACGAAACTTAACGGAGTTAATTTCTTTGCTCCCTTTTTTAATTTTATATTAATTAATGTAGAAGCTATCACACCCATTCTAACATATTCAGGGTATTGTCCGAATGGTTCTATGGAGTAGACCACTTCCCAATCCCTTAATTGTTTAGAATTTAACATTTCCATCAAATAATCAGGATGAGGAACTCCTAATGCCAAGCATAGTCTAAATTTAAATAAGTTGCTTGGCTTTTTTAGTTTTTTGACAATTCTTCAGCATCTTTTGTTCCAAGACCTGCAAGTTTTTGCCCTACTGCAAATACTCTATCAAGTGCTGATGCTGATTTGTTTCCTAGATCATTGATCTGCATCTCATTAAATAATAGATTATTTTTTTCGTCAACTAGCGTAGCTGCTACAAATTTAGCTCTAATATTTTCAAGACCTCCTTCTTCTTGAGTGAGTTGCTTCTCAAACGCATCTCTTTCTTTTGCTGTAATGGTTCTTACTATTACTTCTCCACCCCATTCTGGTACTGTTATTGTCTCTGTTTTTAAATCTTGTGCTTGTAGAATTTGTTCCTTTGTCAAAAATCCCATTTTAAAAACTCCTCTGGTTAAGGTTAATTGATTAACTTGATTCAGTTATTTGACCATCTATTTTGATTGTTACTGACATTGTGATCTTATCATCGGCAGGAATGCTTTTGCTAATGTTTGTTACAAAACCTGTAAATGAAAAATCTGTGTTACCTGTATCGGGCATAATTATAGAAAAACTCTGCCCTGCATTTGATTCGAAATCATCATTTAGATCATCAAATCCACTTCTTGTCCAATTCATGTCCAGAGACACTTCACCACCATCTCTAAAACCACCAATAAATTCACGATAACCACCTGTTGAATCTAATGTTGTCACATCAATTGTGTCTCTTGCTTTATTCGGGCCAGATATCGAATTTACTTCTCCTACAGTTACTGAATTCCTTTTAAACACTGCACCGACACCTGCTATTGCTGAACTTGCCATATTACCTTCACCTCCTTAAAAATTTAAGATGTTCTCATTATCCTAAAATTAATAGTCCACATAGGTCTATTACTTTTATCGTACCCTAAAAAATTGATATCAGACTGAGCTATTATGTAAATATATCTAGTAGAATTAACTGTTGTATTTTCCACAGCATGTAATGTTGTCACAATTAATTCTGCTAAAGTATAACCTGCCTGATAACCAAACACATCTCCTCGTATTTTAATCATTATTGTTGGAAGTTTTAAAGTACGCTTTGTGTCTGGTTGTCCTCCACCTGTATCAAATATTGATACAACCTTATCTGCAACGCCTCCTCCATCTGGTTCTTGTCCAACAAACAAAGTTCTACCAAATATAAGTCCTGTTGTTGCAGACGATGCTTCTAATAAATCTTTTATATCTTGTGATGGTGCATTCATTATCTCTTGACACTCCCTTTTAATATTTTAAGTATATCTTTCTGTGAACCAAAAAAAGCTTTTTCCAAAAATTTAGCCACACCTATTTTATGCTGTTCTCCTACAGCTTCATGTTCTTTTAAAGCATAGAAAGCTGTATGACCTATTTTAGCAAAAGGTGTCTTTGCTTTTTCAATGGTCTCCTCAAAGATAATAGACTCATGTTCTGCTGCTACTGTTAATCCTTCTGGTTTTGTAGTATCAAAATCATTAGTAGCTATTATACCAGAATTTTTTCCATCACCACCAAATATTACGAAAGCACTTTCTCTTAGATTACCTGTATCAACTGGAGTAAGTTGTTTTGATTTCTTCATTACAAATTTACCTGCTCTTTTCATACCAACTCTAGAGATTTCACCTTCTATCTTTTTAATTTTATTTCTAAGAGCTCTTGTAACTTTCCTTAAACCTTTTACTCTTATTGGGGCATTGCTTGGAAATTCCATATTATTACCTCGTAGATGTTGCTGACGATAAAAAAGCTATTCTTTGAAATTTATCCGCTTTTAATGTGGGTATTTTAGTTACTGATTTTACTTCTAATGCACCTGTTACATTCTTAGGATTTGTCTCATCTACAGATGAAGCTATGTCAGTTAATGCACCTAAAAACAACCAATCATTTTCAGATATATCTTGTCCCACATAAGCTAAAGTACCTTTTTCAAGTCGTTGTCCTGTTCTATCAGTCAACATTTTCTGTCTAATTTCCCATCTACCAGAGATTTCAGTTGGTGCATCAAAAGTAGCTCCTCCAAAACCATCTCTACCAGAAAATGCCCAATAAACAAGTGTTTGATTATGATATCTGTTTATAAATGAACTCATTATGAATCCTCTGCCCTGCTAATTGCTAGAATCGGTTTAAAACTTCCTATGCGTTTCCCTAAATTAGCTAATGTTCCTGTAGTATCTAAGACACATGCTTGTTGTCCATAAAGGGTGGCTTTTAAAAGTATTTCATTTCCTCCACCGAAGAAAGTTGATTTTGTTTCTCCTATCTCTTGAGTTTTTTCCTGTAACTCTAAACTTGTTTTGAAGAAATGTGCTGCTAACCATCTTTCTATTTCTTTCAATTGTGTGCTATCACTTATCTTACTTGTATCTGATAATAAAATAGTCACAAGTTTATTTGCTGCTGTTATGAAGGCAGTAAAACTTGTAACATCTGTGTCAAGTATAGCTCCTACTTCTGCATCAGTTACTCTTGCCATTATCCTATCCTTCCAATTTCTTTGTCATTAACAATTACTCTTCCTTGATTCCAATACTTAGGCTCAATAAATTTAATTATCTTTTCTTCATTCCATTTAAGACCTAACCATTCAATTACTGATTTAATTTCACTAAACTGTCCATCAATCATTTCTTGTGGCCAAACTTCTCTTAAATCTAAATCAGCATAGAGCATTTCATTAAATCTGTTTATATGTTGCTGAATCCACTCTTGCCAGCCTTCTTCTGTATTGTAAGCTCTCATAAATCCTGTACGCATACAAGAATTAACAATTTCTTTACTACGCCTTCGGACAATAATCCATTTAGCATCAGGAAAAGCATTATTCCATAATGGCCACATCAAACAAGCTTTAGCTCCTTTATAAAACCATCGTTCATCTTTTTTAACACCCTGTTCTCTTAAAAGATTATGTACCTTACTTTTCCAAATACCTCCGTCTATTTTTTTAAATTGTTCTACATCTGGTAAAGGATTTTGTGCCATTGGATCAACCCCTAAACTCAGAAGAAGGGGTTTAACCAAATTGTTTCGTATATCAGCATTCTCAAACATTCCTTTTTTGTTATAAATAGTTGCACCACTCATTTCTCCACCCTCTGCACCACAAATGTTAATTACTCCTGCAGTGAGTGATGTACCACTTCTTGCACAACCAGTTATAATGATTGGGTTTTTCATTTCTTACACTCCTTATTTATCCAATCATATGTTTTTGTAAGTCCTTCATCTAAAGGTAAAGAAGGATACCAATCCAATACTTCTTGAATTAAACTATTCTCTGAATTTCTTCCTCGTACTCCCTCTGGGCCATCTATGTGTTTTATGTCTAATTCTTTTCCTGCAATTCTCATTACCTTCTTTGCTAGTTCGTTAATCGTCACCATTTCTTCAGAACCTATATTAACTGGATCACTATAATCAGAACCCATAAGTCTGATAGTTCCTTCAACACATTCATCAATATATAAAAAAGACCTTGTTTGCTTTCCATCTCCCCACATTTCTATTTCAGAATTAGCTTCAACTACTTTACGACACATAGCGGCAGGAGCTTTCTCTCTACCACCTGCCCAAGTTCCTTCTTCACCAAAAATATTATGATATCTTGCAATACGAACTTCCAACCCATAATTTCTTTCGTAAGCTTTGTATAGTCTTTCACTAAATAGTTTCTCCCATCCATATTCACTATCAGGATTAGCAGGATAAGCTGAGTCTTCGGCACAATTAGGATTATCGGGATCAAGTTGATTATGCTCTGGATACATACAAGCTGATGAAGAGTAGAAAATCTTTAGACTAGGGACATAATCTTTACAGAGTTCTAGCACATTTAAATTTATCATAGCCGAATTATGCATTATGTGAGCATCATTATCACCTGTGAAAACAAAACCTGCTCCTCCCATATCTGCTGCTAGTTGATATACTTCATCAAAAGATTTATCTATAACTTGTTTACAAAAGATAATATCTCTTAAATCTCCAACAATAAAATCATCCGCTTCAGTTTCAGAAAATTCTGGAAGTTTTAAATCAACTCCTCGTACCCAATAACCATCTTTTTTTAATCTTCTTACTAAATGACTTCCTATGAAACCTCCTGCTCCAAGAACAAGTGCCGTTTTTATTGACATATATAAATTCCTTTATTATTTAATATCCGTTTTAATCCTTTATTCCATGTTTCTCTCTGTTTCTTGTTATCCAACCATCGTGAGTATCTGCTTAAATGTATAAAATTTTGATATAGGGTTGGTAGTTCGTTCATTTAGTCTCCTTTTCTTTATTTATGAATTCGTACATGCATTCAGTATTACAAAAATGTTGCTCACCA
>Ga0208278_1001060_pt1 | contig 13610 bp, 15 predicted proteins | sample ETN01SmetaG_FD_185794 | JGI IMG/M metagenome (GOLD analysis project Ga0208278, IMG submission 185794) | Marine microbial and viral communities from oxygen minimum zone, Eastern Pacific Ocean - ETNP2014F12-01SV259 (SPAdes) (version 2) | ecosystem: Environmental > Aquatic > Marine > Oceanic ...
AGATCGATGCGGATATGACTGTCATTAGTAATGGCATAAGCCAAGCCGAACATAAACGGTACCGAATACAGGTGCCACTCGAGCTCCTCCATTGGCACCAGCCCCCATCCCAGAAGCAACCCGTTGCGATGAAATCCATAACGCAGGATAACTGTCGTCAGGATAACGATGATCAGAACAACGTTCAGCCATGCAGCTGTCTCAACAACCCGCTTTATGAATCTATTGAAGAACTCGGTGATCGGCACATGGTGGGTTTCGCCGCTATAGACAGTCGCCATAAAAACCTCTTTCTAGTGGGGGAATAAAAACAATATAACCTAATTGAAAAATTATTGTTTCAAGCCGAAAAAAAGCTTGCTCTAAATGCTAAGCCCGCGACAAAGATTGACTCTCTGCCGCGGGCCGCTATTAGAGACTGACAAATGGTTAGTGTTTAATCGCGTGAGGTTCCTGGACGCGGCAGGTAGGCCCACTCATTCCAGATTGCGTAGTTCGTACGGAACTCCTGCATATCATCCCAAATCGTCTTAAAGCCTGGATCTTCGGCAATTGCCTCGGCCACGACCTCATCCCACTTTGATGAGAATGTAGCCAACATCTCGTCTGACCAGTACTTGTTCACCGTACCGGCGGCGGCATTCTCTTTCATGGTATCGAACTGCATTGCCTCGCCCATTGCCAGCGCATCGGTCATAACCGCCCGACAAGCAAGCTCAATGATGGTACGCTGCCCTTCGTTCATGGTGTCATTCCAGACATCCTTGTTGACGATCAAATCAAACAAAGTGGCGGGCTGATGCCATCCGGGGAAGTAGTTGTACTTGAGAATCTTATTGATGCCCAGTCGCTTATCAATTGCCGGCATGGAGAACTCGGTGGCGTCGATGGAGCCTTTCTGCAACGCAGGCACAATCTCGCCGCCAGGAAGTTGAGAGGTCGATACGCCCAGTTTTTCCATTACCAGGGCGCCCAGGCCGAAGAAGCGCATGCGCAGGCCTTTTAGATCGGCAGGCGAGTTGATCTCCTTGGAAAACCAGCCCGAAGTCTCGGGTGCAATAATGCCGCACGGGATAGATTGCACGTTAAAGCCCGCGTCGTCATAGGTCTTTTGCCACAAGGCGCGGCCGTTGCCATAGTAAACCCAGGCCAGGAACTCCGGCGCATCAGGACCAAAAGGCACCGCTGAGAAAATAGCGCCTTTCTTGCCGAGTTTCCCCTGGTTGTAGCCCGGGGTCGTGTATCCGGCGCTGACCTGCCGCTTGGACACTGCTTCCAGCATCTCTTTGGGCGGTACTAATTTTCCCGGCTCATAGATTTTCATCTTCATATCAGAGCCACTAATGGCGTTGACATGCTTTGCGATCCATGCGGGCGAAGTGCCTAGAGCAGGTAAACTGGTTGGAAACCAGACCGGCACCTTCAGCACGACCTTGCCTGCGTTTACTGGGGTGGCAATTAGCGTCAACGACACGACGCTGGCCATCCCCAGGGTGGATAAAATCTTCTTCATTTTCATCTCCTGTGTTGTCCTAATCAGTGATTTGATCGGTTGCCGCGATCCGTCCTCGATCTGGCTACTTTTCTCGTCCTCCCACAGCCGCGCTCTTGATACCGTCAACCGTTACACAGCACTGCTGTTATACAGCAACGCTGTTACTGGCTACACGCAAAACCCCGGTTGGAATGGGGCAGTTGACCATTTAGTGGTCAGGCTAATCAACCACTACCGTGAAATAGCGGTAATTTTCCACCTCTAGCGAATCCATCCAAAGTGTTGGCCGCGCCATCAGACCCTCTTAAATGGCTCGTTTTATCACGATTTTTCCCCTTTTCCCATTGAGGGATTTCATGGTAGATTACTCTACATATTGGTCTTACCAGATTACCAGTAATCCATGACCCAAGAACGTGTTGCAGAGTCCGTAGTCCGACAAATTGAGGCGCTGATCCTCGAGGGCGCCCTCAAGCCGGGCGACCGCTTGCCGGCCGAGCGCAAGTTCGCGGCCAAACTCGGAGTCTCAAGGCCCTCGCTGCGCGAGGGCCTGCAAATTCTGGCGGCGCGCGGGTTGCTTACCAGTCGTCGCGGCGGCGCCACCGAAGTGACCGAGAGCCTGAACCCCTCGCTCGAGGATCCTCTGCTTGAATTGATCAGCGCCTCACCGGACGTCTACGAAGATGTCCTCGAGTTGCGTCACGGGATTGATTCGATGGCCGCTTACTATGCCGCAAAGCGGCGCACCGAAACGGACATGCTCGTACTGAAGGCTGCCTACAAACGCATGATTGTCTCCCACGGCCAGGATGATACGTTGGTTGAAGCAGCTGCCGACACCGATTTTCATCTCGTCATCGGTGAGGCCTCCCATAACGTGGTATTGGTGCACGTGATGCGCAGCCTGCACTCACTGTTAGAAAAAAGCGTCCATTACAACCTCGAGAACCTGTACCAGCGGCCGGACAATTTCAAGCATCTGCGCGACCAGCACCATCACCTGATGGCCGCGATCATAGAGGGTGACGCTGGCGGTGCCCGCACCGCTTCCGATGCGCACGTGGACTACGTGGAGAAAGCCCTGGACGAGCTGGCCACTCAACGCCAGCGTGAAGATCGAGCTAACCGTCGGGCCGCGGGCCTGGCTGCGTTATGAGCAGGGCACAGGCCGCCTTCCGGCCTGCGGCAGGTAATACCGGCGGGCGGGGATTTTTTAGCGCTACCCGGCCCGGCCCAAAAAAATCCGCGGATTCCGCTGCGCCCAAACGGCGCAACCGAGCCCACCTCGATCGATCGCAGTCGGTTTGATACGCCTGCTGATTCTCTCTGTTCTGCTGGCTGCTGCCTGGCTGCTGCTCTCGGGTCATTTCGAACCGTTGCTGCTCGGCCTTGGTGCCTTGTCGGTGGCGGGGGTGGTGGTGTGTGTCAGCCGCCTGGGCACAACCGACGCCGAGGGGCTGCCGCTGCGGCTGTTGCCGGGCCTGGCCCGTTACGCACCCTGGCTTGCCTGGCAGATTATCGTCTCCAGTGTCGACGTCGCCAAACGCATCGTCCAGCCTCATTTACCGATCGACCCCACCGTTATCCGCGTGCCGGCCGACCAGCAAAGTGCTCCCGGGCAGGTCACCTACGCCAACTCGATCACGCTGACCCCGGGCACCATCTCGCTGGACGTGGCCGAGGGGGAAATCGAGGTGCACGCTTTGACCTCAGACGCCGCCAACGAATTGGCCGGCGGCGAGATGGGCCGGCGCGTCCGCGCTATGGAGCGGCGCTGATGCTGGCACTGGCCACCATTGCATTGCTCGTGACCATGGCGCTGGCACTGATCCGGGCGGTCAAAGGACCAACCGTTTACGACCGGATCCTGGCCGCAAACGCCTTGGGCACCAAAACCGTGCTGATGATCTCGACCCTGGGGTTCGTGGTAGGTGAGCCGGAGCTCTACATAGATATCGCTTTGATGTACGCGCTGATCGGCTTCATCGGCACAGTAGCAGTACTTAAGGTTTCGGAGTTTGGTGACCTCGGCCAAGCCCGGTCGGCGCCACCGGAGGATGCCCAGTGAACAGCCTGCTGGAGGTCTTGAGCGGTGCCCTGCTGCTGCTCGGCGCGGTGTTCACGCTGGTGGGCGGTGTCGGCCTGCTACGCATGCCCGATGTCTTTACCCGCATGCACGCGGCCGGCATCACCGACGCCGTTGCCGCTGCCGCCATCATTCTCGGGCTTGCGTTGTTGGCCGGTTGGAGCCTGTTGTTGGCCAAGCTGCTGCTGGTACTGGCGCTGCTGCTGCTGCTCAACCCCTCGGCCTGCCATGCGCTGGCCCGGGCGGCCATTCACGGCAGCCGCCGGCCATGGCTCGGCGGTGCGGCGGACTAAAGTGTTGATCGAGGCAATCAACATCGTGCTGCTGGGCATGCTGGCAGTGACCGCACTCGCCGCTATCCGCCTGCACGACCTGTTCGCGGTGGTGATGCTGTTCGGCATCTACAGCCTGCTGGCCGCGGTGGTGTTCGTGGTGCTCGACGCCGTCGACGTCGCCTTCACCGAAGCCGCGGTGGGGGTGGGCATATCGACGGTACTGATGCTGGCCACCATTGGTTTGGCCGGCCGCCATGAAAAGCGCCCGGCCCACCGCCCGCTGCTGCCGCTGCTGGTGGTGGTAGTCACCGGCGCGGCACTGGTCTACGGCACCCTGGACATGCCTCACTTCGGCGATCCAAACGCGCCGGTACACCAGCACGTGGTGCCCCGCTACCTGCAGCGCTCGGCCGACGAGATCGGCATTCCCAACGTGGTAACCAACATACTGGCGAGTTACCGGGGCTATGACACGCTGGGCGAACTAACCGTGATCTTCACTGCCGGGGTCGGCGTACTCGCACTGCTGGGGCTGCGCCGGCGCCGGCGTGAAAGACCCGGGCCCGGGCAGAGCCCGCCATGAGAGACAACCCCGTGTTGCGGGTGGTCACCAAGATCACCCTACCGCTCATTTTCCTGTTCGCGCTGTACGTGCAGTTTCACGGCGACTTCGGGCCCGGTGGCGGCTTTCAGGCCGGGGTGATATTTGCCGCCGGCTTTATCCTCTATGGCCTGGTGTTCGGCACTGAAGCACTGCGCGCTGCGGTACCGGCGGCGGTGCTGCGGCTGGGCATCGCCCTGGGCCTGATGCTCTACGCCGGCGTTGGTGTCGTGACCCTGGGCCTGGGTGGCGAGTATCTCGCCTACGGCACGCTCGCACACACTGCGGCCCATGGCCAGCACCTGGGCATTTTCCTGGTTGAACTGGGTGTCGGGGTGACGGTGGCAGCAGTGATGGTAGCGGTGTTCCTGGCCTTTGCCGGGCGCGCAGACCCATGAGCGCGGCAGGCCTTTACAACTACTGGATCGTCATCCTGTTGATGATGGCGGGCTTTTACGTGGTCATCTCCAGCGGCAACCTGGTCAAAAAGATCGTCGGCCTCAATTTGTTCCAGGCCTCTGTATTCATCCTTTACATCAGCATGGGCAAGGTTGCAGGCGGCAGCGCACCGATTCTGCGCGAGGGCGTTACCCAGTTCTCCAACCCGCTGCCCCACGTGCTGATTCTGACCGCCATCGTGGTCGGCGTCGCTACCACCGCGCTCGGCCTGGCGCTGGTGGTGCGCATCCGTGAAGCCTACGGCACAGCCGAGGAAGACGAGATTCACCAGCAGGACGAGTCCCTGTGATCGCGGCCCAATTGCCGGCGCTGCAGGTGGTCGTGCCGCTGCTCGGGGCGCCCCTGTGCCTGCTGGCACGCAAAGGTAATACCGCCTGGGCGCTGACCCTGGCCATAAGCGCCGTGGCGCTGCTGGTCGCAACCCTGTTGCTCGGCCAGGTGCTGGCACAGGGTTCGGTGGCCTACGCCTTCGGTGGCTGGGCCGCACCCTGGGGCATCGAGTACCGGCTGGACGCAGTCAACGCCATCGTGCTGCTCATTGTCACCGGTATCAGCACGGTGGTGCTCTTGTTTGCCAAGACCAGCGTAGCCCACGAGATCAGGCCTGAGCAGCAGGTGCTGTTTTACACCTCCTGGTTGCTGTGCCTGACCGGCTTGCTGGGCATCACTATCACCGGGGATGCATTTAACCTTTTCGTGTTTCTCGAGATCTCTTCGCTGTCGAGTTACGTTCTGATATCCCTTGGTTCCGATCGCCGGGCGCTGACCGCCGCGTACCAGTACCTGATCATGGGCACCATTGGCGCTACCTTCATCCTCATCGGTATCGGCCTGCTGTACATGGTGACTGGCACCCTCAACATGGCCGACCTGGCCGGCCGCCTGCCCGAACTCACCGCCAGCCGTACGGTGCGTACCGCGTTTGCCTTTCTCACCGTTGGTATCGGCCTTAAGCTCGCGCTCTTTCCGCTGCACCTGTGGCTACCCAATGCTTACGCCTATGCGCCCTCGGTGGTGACGGCTTTTCTCGCCGCCACCGCCACCAAGGTGGCCATATACATGTTGCTGCGTTTCATGTTTTCGGTCTTTGGCGCCGGCTTTTCCTTTGGCGCCATGCCGTTGCCAACGCTGCTGGTACTGCTCGGCGCGGCGGCGGTGCTGTCGGCCTCCACGGTGGCCATCTTCCAGCACAACATCAAACGTATGCTGGCCTACTCCAGCGTTGCGCAGATTGGCTACATGGTCTTGGGCATGAGCCTTGCCAGCAGCGCCGGGCTGACCGCGGCAGTGCTGCACCTGTTTAACCACGCCCTGATGAAAGGCGGGCTATTCCTGGCCCTGGGCTGTATTGCCTGGCGATTAGGTAGCGTCCGGCTGGGTGACCTGGCGGGTCTCGGTTACCGCATGCCCTGGACCATGGCGGCCTTCGTGGCCGGCGGCCTGAGTCTGATCGGGCTGCCGCTGACGGCCGGGTTTATCAGCAAGTGGTACCTGGTATTAGCCGCGCTGGAGCAGGGCTGGTGGCCAGTGGTGATAGTGGTAGTGGCCGGCTCGCTGCTGGCCGTGGTCTACATCTGGCGGGTAATCGAGACCGCGTATTTCCGCGACCGCGGCGAGCCCGCGCCGCCCGTGCAGGAAGCGCCGCTATCCATGCTGCTGCCCACCTGGTTGCTGGTGGGCGCCAATGTCTACTTTGGCATCTACACCGACCTCAGCGTAGGCGTGGCGGGCCAGGCTGCGCGGGTATTGCTGGGAACAGCGCCGTGAGCGACGCCCATTTACTGGTACTGGCCGTTTTCACGCCGCTCGTGGGTGCAATACTGGTCGCGCTAACCGGCAAGTGGATCAACCTGCGTGAGTCGGTCAGCCTGGCAGCGGGGGTGACCCTGCTGGCGCTGGTCAGTTCGCTCATTCCCGCCATCCTTGCTGGCAAGCAGCCGGGAATTCTGCTGGCGCTACCAGTACCGGAGATACCGATCGCGTTGCAGGCCGAGCCACTGGGCCTTTTGTTCGCGTTGCTCGCGTCTTTTCTGTGGATCGTGACCACGGTCTATTCCATTGGCTACATGCGCGCTCACGGTGAGGCTCACCAGACTCGGTTTTATGCTTTCTTTGCCATTGCCATTGGCAGTGCCATCGGCGTGGCCTTCGCGCAGAACCTGTTCACATTGTTTTTGTTCTACGAACTGCTGACGGTTTCCACCTACCCGCTGGTGACCCATGCCGGTACTCCCGAGGCGAGGCAGGGCGGTCGGGTGTACCTCGGCATCCTGATGGCCACCTCGATGGGCTTTTTGCTGCTGGCCGTGGTCTGGACCTGGCACCTGACCGGCTCTGTCTCGTTCCAGGACGGCGGCATTCTCGCCGGCAAAGCGTCGCCGCTGGTCATCGGTGTGCTGTATGCCCTGTTTGCCTTCGGTATCGGCAAGGCGGCGTTGCTGCCTTTTCATCGCTGGCTGCCCGCGGCCATGGTCGCGCCGACCCCGGTCAGCGCGCTGTTGCACGCGGTAGCAGTAGTTAAAGCAGGCGTTTTCGCCATTCTCAAGGTCACGGTGTACATCTTCGGTATCGATCTCCTCGGGCAGACTCACGCGACTGGCTGGCTGCTGTGGGTGGCAGCCGGCACTATCGTCGGCGCCTCACTGGTGGCCATGCACCAGGACAACCTCAAGCGCCGGCTGGCCTACTCCACCATCAGCCAATTGTCCTACGTGGTCCTGGGCGCGTTGCTGGCCAACGCCGCCGGCATTATCGGCGGGGCCATGCACATCGCCATGCACGCTTTCGGCAAGATCACGCTGTTCTTCTGCGCCGGCGCTATCCTGGTGGCAACCCACAAGACCGAAATCAGCCAAATGGATGGTCTGGGCCGGCGCATGCCGCTGACCATGGGTGCTTTCTTGATAGCCGCTATCAGTATCGCTGGGCTGCCGCCGCTCGGTGGACTGTGGGGCAAGTGGTACCTGGCCCTGGGTGCGCTGGATGCCGGCTACAGCGTGCTGGTTGGCGTGCTGATGCTGAGCACGTTGCTGAACATCGCCTACTTGATACCGCTGCCGGTGCGGGCGTTTTTCCGTGGTGAGCCAAACGCCCCCACGGGGACCATCACCGAGGCACCCACCGCCTGCCTGCTGGCTATCGGCGTGACCACAGTGATGTGCCTGGTGCTGTTCTTCTACCCGGAACCCGTCTACCGCCTGGCCCTGATGCTGGTCGATTGAGCAACACATGAGCGAGAAACAGCACCTGTTCGATAAGCCGGTCAACGTCCGCCGGGTCCTGTGGGGACTGGCCGCAGCTTGCCTGGTCACCTTTGTTGCCGATTTCGTCTACCACCGCCACGTGGTGCATCCCTGGGAGGGTCTGTGGGGCTTCTACGCACTCTATGGCTTCGTCGCCTGCGTAGTGCTGGTGCTGCTGGCCAAAGAGATGCGCAAGGTGCTGATGCGCAGCGAAGACTATTACGAGCGCGATGACTGAACTGCCGCCCTTTGCCCTTTTCTACCTGGCGGCACTGCTCGCAGCCGTGCTGCCCCAGCGGGCGCGCCAAGTACTGATGCTGGCAGTGCCGGTGGCTGGCGGTCTTGCGCTCACTGGGCTGACCGAGGGCACCCTGCTGCAGTGGGATGTAGCCGACCTGGTGCTCGAGCCGTTGCGGGTGGATGCCTTGAGCCTGCTCTTTGGCTACCTTTTTCACATTGCGGCGTTCCTCGGGGTGGTGTTCTCGCTGCACGTAACAGACCGCACCCAGCACGTGGCGGCACTGCTCTACGCCGGCAGCGCCCTGGGCGCGGTTTTTGCCGGCGATCTGTTAACGCTGTTTTTGTTCTGGGAGATGCTGGCGCTATCGTCGGTGTTCCTGATATTTGCTCGCGGCAGTGGACGTGCCTACCGGGCGGGCATGCGCTACCTCGTTATTCAGGTGCTCTCAGGCGTATTGTTGCTGGCCGGCGCGCTGATGCTCTACCGCGACAGCGGTTCACTGGTGTTCGGCCACATCGGCCTGACCGGGTTTGCAAGTGTTTTGATTTTCATCGCCTTCGGCATCAAGTGCGCGTTTCCACTACTGCACAACTGGTTGACTGACGCATACCCCGAGGCCACCGCCACCGGCACGGTGTTTCTGAGCGCCTTCACGACCAAGGTCGCCGTCTACGCGCTGGCCCGCGGTTTTGCCGGCACCGAGGCGCTGGTATACATCGGCACCGTCATGACCTGCTTTCCCATTTTTTTCGCCGTCATAGAGAACGACCTGCGGCGGGTGCTGGCTTACAGCATGATCAACCAGATCGGTTTTATGGTCGTAGGTATTGGCCTGGGTACGGCGCTGGCCATGAACGGCGCGGTCGCGCACGCCTTCAACGACGTGATCTTCAAGGGCCTGCTGATGATGTCCATGGGCGCGGTGCTGCACATGACTGGGCGCATCAACGGCTCCGACCTTGGCGGCCTGTATAAGAGCATGCCGATCACCACCACCTTGTGTATCGTCGGGGCGGCCTCGATCTCGGCATTTCCTCTTTTCAGCGGTTTCGTCAGCAAGTCCATGGTGATGGTAGCGACGCTGGAGGAGGGTCACCCGCTGGTCTGGCTGGCGCTGCTGTTTGCCTCGGCCGGTGTCTTTCACCATGCCGGTATCAAGATCCCGTTCTTTGCCTTCTTTGCCCACGATGCCGGCATCCGCACCAGTGAACCGCCACTCAACATGCTGACCGCAATGAGCATTGCCGCAATCCTGTGTGTCTTCATCGGTAGTTACCCGTGGCTGCTCTATGACCTGCTGCCCTTCACAGTGAACTACGCGCCCTTTGACGGCTCCCACGTGCTGGCACAGATTCAGCTGCTGGTTTTCTCCGCCGCCGCCTTTGCCTGGCTCAAGGTCTCGGGTCTGTACCCGCCGGAACTGCATTCGACCAACATCGACGTGGAGTGGCTATACCGGCGGCTGGCCCCGCGCATCGTGCGCAACGCCACCAGCGGCCTGCGCCATGCAGCCGACACTTTCGGCGGCGGCGTACACGCCGGTGGCAAAACCCTGATGCGCTCGCTGCTGCGCCACTACGGCCCGGAGGGCACCCTGGCGCGAACCTGGCCAACCGGCTCCATGGTGCTGTGGGTGGCCGTGCTGCTCGCCGCCAGCCTGATACTGTACTACCTGTAGCGGCCCCTCCCGTCGAGGCGGCAATCTACGCGCATCATGCGCTATGTGCTTTTCTGCCGACGCCCGTTGATGACCGAATTATCCGCGCGATCCTCATCACCACGTGGTCAGGCGCCTGGGTCTTTGCGGCTCTCCTTGAAATGCCTGCGACACATTGAGAGATAGGTTTCGTTGCCACCTATCTGGACTTGTTCCCCCGCCTGCAGCGGCTTGCCAACTGCATCGAAGCGCACGGTCATAATCGCCTTACGGCCACAATGGCAAACCGTTTTGATCTCGCGCAACTCATCAGCCAACGCCAGCAACAGGCGGCTGCCGGTGAAGAGTTCACCACGAAAATCGGTGCGCAGTCCATAAGTCAGCACGGGTATGTTGAGCACATCAACTATCTCGGTAAGTTGTTCCACTTGCTCGGCACTCAGGAACTGAGCTTCATCCACTAACACACAGTGCGCTGCCGGAGTTTCGCGCTGCTTCAGAACCAGTTGGTACAGGTCCGTCTCTGGTCTGAAATTGATAGCATCTGCCTCCAACCCAATCCGTGAGCGGATTTTGCTCGCCCCTTCACGGTCGTCGACCTGGGGTTTGAGAATCAGCGTGTTCATACCGCGCTCGGCATAATTGTGACTGGACTGCAACAAAGTAGTCGTCTTACCTGCGTTCATCGCCGAGTAGTAGAAGTAGAGCTTGGCCACTGATTGAATAACCTCCGTTCGCCGGGGTCAGAGCAGGGCTTTATGATACCCGAGGGCTTAGTGTGCCCCGGGCAATGCCAGTTATCCCGGGTAGGAGATTGCTGCCCGTGCACACACCATGGCAAGCGCCTAGCTTCCAGTCGCTGCTGGCCAGCATGCCACTGACCGCACCACTTACCGGCCAGTGCTTTGCTCGGAGCAGAACGTCTGGCTTAGAAGTCGGTCGGCACGCCACCTTCGCGCTTGCGCCGTTCGACGAATTCTGTGAGGGCTTCGCGGATGCCCGCATCCATGGGCGGGGGCTGGTAGTGGTTCAGCATGTCTTTCCAGATGCCGTTTGCCCGCTGCGGCGTCTCGATTGCGCCTGCTTCCTGCCAATTTTCGAAGTTGCTCCAGTCCGACAGAAACGGACTGTAGAAGGCGGTTTTATAGCGTGCCTGGGTATGCTCGCAGCCAAGGAAATGGCCACTCGGCCCTACCTGGCGGATGGTCTCTATTGCCAGGTCATCCTCGCCAACGCTGATGGGGCGGTGGTAGTAGATCAGTTGCTGCAGCATCTCGCAGTCGATCACGAACTTCTCAAAACTGGCGCACAGCCCGCCTTCCAGCCAGCCGGCCGCGTGGTAGACGATGTTGGCCCGGGCGCTAGAACAAGCCCACAGTGAGGCGGCGCTCTCCCAGGTGGCCTGGGCATCTGCACAGTTGGCCGCGTTGCAATTAGAAGCCCGCCACGGCAGTTTGTAGCGCCGCGCCAGTTGGCCCGATATCTGGGTAGTGCGCACATATTCCGGGGTACCGAATGCTGGAGCCCCGGTCTTCATGTCGACGTTGGAGGTATACGAGCCGTACGCGACCGGCGCCCCGGGCCGGATCACTTGCAGCAGTGCCACCGCCGCCAGGCACTCTGCAGTTTGCTGGGCGAGTGCACCAGCTAGGGTCACCGGAGCCATGGCACCGGCCAGGGTAAACGGCGTGACGATAACCAATTGATTGTACCGAGCGAAGCGCATGGCGCCATCAAGCATCGGCCAATCGTGCTTGAGCGGCGAGGACGAATTGATATTGGTGAAAGCGTGGGGCTGGCGCTCGAAAGCATTCCGGTCCAGCCCGGCTGCAATACGCACCATGGCCAGGTCATCTTCTACTCGCTCGGGCCCGAGCGAGTAGATGTGGACCAGTTTATCGGTCAAGGTCAACTTGTCGAACAACGCGTCCAGGTGGCGGGTCGAAGGATGCAGGTCGACCGGCTCTACCGGGTAACCGGCACTGAAGTGGATACAGTTAAAGCTCTGGGCCAGTTTCAGCAGTTTCTGGTAGTCGGCCCGGTTGCCGACCCGGCGGCCGTGATCGAGGTCGGACACGTTCGGCGGACTGCCGACCTGGCCGAAAGCGCCATAGGCCTCACCAAAAACCAGGGTGCGATCGGGGTTACGCGGCACCAGAGTAACAACGGCAGGTGCCTTAGCCACCTGCTCCATGACAAACGCCCGGTCCATGCGCACAGTGCTGGTGCCAGTATTGACCTCGCAGCCGGCTTTTTTAAGGATCGCGCGCGCCTCATCGTGCAGGAAATCGATGCCGATCTCCTCCAGTATCTGCATAGCTGTGTTATGGATGCGCTCGATGCCGTCCTCGTCCAGCGGCTCGGTCGGCGCATCGGTGTACTGCAGCTGCCCCCAGGGCAACTGTTCTATGGCGTTACCGGCAAGTGCCGCTGTGCGCCTCCTGCGCCGGTGTGACCGTAAGATGCCCCGCTCAGTCATTCAATACCCCGGGTAACGAGCCGGCCGCGACTATCTCCCGGTCAGCCCAGCGAAGCAATACATTGATACGCCCGCGACTGTCTTGCACGGGACAGGTGCAACACCACAGGCTGACCTGTGCCAACGGTCACCTGGCTGTTAGTTGGCCCTACTCCATTACTAGTTTTATCTGTCGGTAAACGTGATAGCGATCACAAACTGTCGCTAGTTTCCGTCAACTGAGTGATAGTCATCACATCTATCTTGTTACCTTTTGCTCAAAATACCAGCACTTGAATTGACTAGAAAACTTAAACACGAAGAGCAGAACAATGATCAACGAGATGCAATCAAACAAATCATTAAAGTTAAGTGGCGGGGGCTTTGATAGGGGTTTGAAACGCCTTCTTTTCCTATTGCTGGCCAGCACTTTGCTCACGGGCTCTTACGCCTATGGCGAGACCCTCCAAATAGATGGCGGGACATACACCGGTGAAGTTGTGGATGGCCGCGCTCATGGCCAAGGCACGTGGACACACCCTGAGGGGTATAAGTACGCCGGCCAATTCAAGGACGACAAATTCCATGGCCAAGGCACCTTAACATTATCCGATGGAAACAAGTACGTCGGCCAATTCAAGGACGACAGCCTGCATGGCCAAGGTGCTTTAACAGCAGCCGATGGAAACAAGTACGTCGGGGAATTTAAAGACAATAAAATGCATGGCCAAGGCACCTACACATGGCCCAATGGAGACAGGTACGTCGGGGAATGGAAGGACCACAAACAGTGGCAAGGTATCGAGTACCTTTCCTCTGGCAAGATAGCGGCGACTTTCTCAAACAGTAGCTGTAGCTGAGAAACAATAGAGAAGGCGCCAGCCGCTTAAAAAAGGCGCCAGAGAATGAAGAAGGTAGAGGCAACAACTAGAGGGTATCCTCAAACCTGAAGATACTCCGCTTATGCGGGGCTTAATCTTTTTTACACCCCATCTCTCCACTGCCTGTTCCGCCTGCGCCAGGAGCGTGTCGATGGTCGATAGTGTATTGTTCTGCTTTTCTGCGCAAAGGTTACTGCTAAATTCAATTTAGTTTA
>Ga0208278_1001067_pt1 | contig 13571 bp, 10 predicted proteins | sample ETN01SmetaG_FD_185794 | JGI IMG/M metagenome (GOLD analysis project Ga0208278, IMG submission 185794) | Marine microbial and viral communities from oxygen minimum zone, Eastern Pacific Ocean - ETNP2014F12-01SV259 (SPAdes) (version 2) | ecosystem: Environmental > Aquatic > Marine > Oceanic ...
TTCACCTCCTCGGTGGGTGCCTCCTCAGCCGGAGCCTCTGCCTTCGCTTCTTCCGTCGGCGCTTCCTCGGCGGGGGCCTCGGCGGCAGCCTTGGCTTCCGCTTCCTTGGCTTCGGCGGCGGCCTTCTGGGCTTCTTCCTTGGCGGCGAGGCGTTCCAGGGTCTTGGCCTTGGGCTTGTCTTTCTTGGTCTGTTCAGGGATAGGTGGCTTTTCGCACAGCCCCACGTCGGCCAGGAAACAGGCCACACGGTTGCTGGGCTTGGCGCCAACGCCGAGCCAGTATTTAATGCGATCTTCCTTCAGGGTCACGCGGCCGGGGTGGTTCTTGGCCACCATAGGATTATGGGTGCCCACCCGCTCGATGAAGCGACCGTCCCGGGGCATGCGGGAATCGGTGATGACAATGCGGTAAAAGGGGCGTTTCTTAGCGCCGCCCCTGGCCATTCTGATCTTTAGTGCCATGATGTATACGTCTTTCCTTTCTGGTTATCCTTTAAATAAATTGAAAAATCATGGGAATTTGAGAGAGCCGCCGGGCATGCTTTGGCGCAGCAAGTCGGTGGGGATTCTCTTGCCTTCCATTTTTCCCATTCGTTTCACCATCCGGTGCATATCCTTGAACTGCTTGAGCAGCCGGTTGACGTCGGCCACGGTGGTGCCGGAGCCGGCGGCCACGCGTTTCTTGCGCGAGGCCCTGAGAATCTCGGGCCGCCGGCGTTCGGCGGGAGTCATGGACGAAATAATGGCCTGCTGACGCTTGAGGAGTTTCTCGTCGAGATCGGCCTCGGCCACCTGTTTCTTGATCTTGCCGATGCCGGGCATCAGCCCCATGAGCTTGTCCATGCCGCCTATTTTCGAAATCTGGGCCAACTGCGCGGCAAAGTCCTCCAGATCGAAGCTCCCTTTCTTAAGCTTTTGCGCCATCTTTTCGGCTTCTTTCTGGTCGATAACTTCGGTCGCCTTTTCCACCAACCCAACCACGTCGCCCTGGCCCAGAATGCGCGAGGCGATACGGTCGGGGTGGAAAGCCTCTAGCGCGTCCAGTTTCTCTCCGGTGCCGAGCAGCTTGATGGGACAGCCGGTCACCGCGCGCATGGACAGGGCGGCGCCGCCACGGGCGTCGCCGTCGATACGGGTGAGCACAATCCCCGTGAGCGTGACCTTGTCGTGGAAGCTCTGAGCCACCCGCACCGCGTCCTGGCCGGTCATGGCGTCGGCCACAAGAAGCGTTTCCTTCGGGCTTGCCAGCGTTGCTACGTTGGCGAGCTCGTCCATCAGTTTGTCGTCGATGTGGACACGTCCGGCGCTATCCAAAAGCACCAGGTCAAAACCCTCCCGTGCCGCCGTTTCCAGGGCGCGTTTGGTGATCTCCAGCGGTTTTTCATGGGCAACAATGGGCAACGTGGCGATGCTAGCCTCGCGGCCCAAAACCGCAAGCTGTTCCTGGGCGGCGGGGCGGTAGACATCGAGCGACGCCATCAGCGCCTTTTTCTTTTCCTTGTTACGAAGGTCGCGCGCGATCTTGGCGCAGGTGGTGGTTTTACCCGAGCCCTGCAAGCCCGCCAGCAACACCGCCACCGGCGGTGCAGCGATGAGATCAAGGGCCACGCCCTCCCCGCCCAGCATCTCCACCAGATGGTCGTGGACGATCTTCACCACCATCTGGCCTGGGGTGACGCTTTTCACCACCTCCTCGCCCAGGGCGCCTTCCCGCACCTGGGCGAGGAACTCCTTGACCACGGGCAGGGCTACGTCGGCCTCGAGCAGAGCCACGCGCATCTCGCGCAGACCCTCGTTGATGTCGTCTTGCGCTAGCGCCCCGCGCCCCTTGAGGCGGTCGAAGGTGGCGCCAAGCCGACTGGATAAATTCTCGAACATGGGCGTTACGGTGATTCCTTACAGCCAAAGCAAAAAAGCACCAGTGCGCGAAACTCGCGGGCTGGTGGACTCCGGCCCTCTCGGGGCGTGGGAGCGTTCATTTTCTCTACATCAAGCGTGAATGGCGCAGAATGTAGGGGTGGCCTGGATACAAGTCAAGTCGTGCGCCCGCAGGGTACGCCCGCCGCCTCCGCCCGCGCCCCGTCACCCTCCTCTTTGAAACGGGTGGACTTCCTCCCTCGCCACACCCTATATGGCGCATATGAACGGCACGCCTTTCATAAAAATGCACGGACTCGGTAACGATTTCGTCATCCTCGACGCGCGGGAAACAGCTTTCACCCTCGACGCGGCGGCCGCGCGCGCCATCGCCGACCGTCACACCGGGGTCGGCTGCGACCAGGTGATCGTCATAGAAGCTGCCGATGACGGGCTAGCCGACGTGTTCATGCGTATCTTCAACGCCGATGGTGGCGAAGTAGCGGCCTGCGGCAACGCCGCGCGCTGTGTGGCCTCGCTGCTGCTTTCAGACTCCGGGGCCGACCATGCGGTGATCGGAACCGAGAGCGGGCTGCGCGACACCGATAAAACCTCCGATGGCCATATCGCCGTGGATATGGGCCGGGCGCTGTTCGACTGGCGCGATATCCCTCTGGCCGAGGCCGTCGACAGCAACCATCCCAGCATCTCCGAAGGCCCGCTTGCCGACGGCTGCGCGGTGGGTATGGGCAACCCTCATCTGGTGTTCTTCGTGGACGACGCCGACTCGGTGGCGCTGGAAAAACTAGGGCCAAAGCTAGAACGCCACCCCCTATTTCCCGAGCGCACCAATGTGGAAGTGGTGCAGGTGCTTTCCCCCGGGAAACTGCGCCTGCGCGTCTGGGAACGCGGCGCCGGCATCACCAAAGCTTGCGGTTCCGGGGCCTGTGCAGCGCTGGTGGCGGCCCACCGCCGGGGGCTGGCCGAACGCCGGGCCGAGATGGTGCTCGACGGCGGCACACTTGTGGTAGAATGGCTCGCCGATGACCATGTACTGCTGACGGGGCCGGTGGCCACCAGTTTTAACGGTGAGTTGGATCAGAATCTCTTGACGACAGAGAAGGCGTCATGAGCGTAGAGCAAACAGAGAACCGGAAAACTGATAGGACCACGGCAGGCGTGGTGGACGCGGTGCGCGTGGTGACGCTTGGTTGCCGCCTCAACAGCTTCGAATCCGAGATTATCCGTGACCACGCCAGATCGGGAAACAGCACAGGAAATAAGAACCGGGGCCGTGAAACTGTGGTCATCAACACCTGCGCGGTGACCGCGGAAGCCGAGCGCCAGGGGCGCCAGATCATCCGCCGCCTGCGCCGTGAAAGCCCGCGGGCGCGCATCGTCGTCACCGGCTGCGCCGCCCAGCTTTCCCCGGGAACCTACACCGCCATGCCCGAGGTGGATCGGGTACTGGGCAATACCGAGAAGCTGGACCCGACCCGTTTCCTGGCGCGTGACATGGAAACAGGCGCGCCAGTGGCGGTTTCCCACATAACCACTGTACGCGAGATGGCCCCTCATCTTGTTTCCGGATTTGAGGGCCGCAGCCGCGCCTTCCTTCAGGTCCAGCAGGGCTGTGACCGTGACTGCACCTTCTGCATCATTCCTGCCGTGCGCGGGTCCAGCCGAAGCATCCCGCTGGGGCGAATCGTCGCACAGGCGCGCATTCTCGCTGCCAACGGCTACCAGGAATTCGTACTGACCGGGGTCGATCTCGCCTCTTATGGGGACGATCTTGCCAGGGGAATAACGCTGGGAAGCACGGTGCGCCGCCTGTTGGCACAGGTTCCGGAAATTTCCCGGCTGCGTCTGTCTTCCCTCGACTTAGCCCGCTTTGACGAGGATCTTCTCTCTCTCATTGCAGCGGAGCCGCGGATGATGCCGCATCTCCACTTGAGCCTGCAGGCTGGCGATGACATGATTTTACGGCGCATGAAGCGCCGTCACAGCCGGGACCAGGCCCTTGATCTGTGCCGGGTTTTGCGCCGCCTCCGCCCGGGAATTGTCTTTGGCGCCGACCTCATCGCCGGATTTCCCACCGAGACGGCGGCTATGTTCGAAAACACCTTGTCATTTGTAGAGGAATGCGGCTTGACCTATCTCCATGTATTCCCCTTCTCCCCGCGTCCGGGCACGGCGGCGGCACGTATGCCGCAGTTGGCCAAGTCCACGCGTAAGGAACGCGCGGCGCGACTGCGTGAGGCCGGCAAGGCGGCGCTGAACCGCTATCTCGGCTCCCTGGTGGGAAGCCACGTGGCGGTTCTGGTTGAGCGCCCCGGCTGGGGCCACAGCGAGACCTTCGCGCCGGTGCGCCTCGAAGGGGAGGCTCCCACAGGCCGCATTGTTCACGCCAGAGTAACGGGGGTGAGCGCCGCCGCCGATGACGGGGAACTTGTGGCCAAAGTCACTTCCGTCTCCAGCGCCGAAACTTTCCCGGGCGAGGCGGCGGCATGACGGAGCAGGTAACAGGGGGCTGGTTGTCGCGGCTGCGCTTGGGGATGAGCCGTTCCTCGAAAAGCATCAGCGATGGCGTGGCGAAAATCTTCACCAATAACCGGCTTGATACCAAGACCCTGGATGAGTTGGAGGAGTTGCTGATTTCCGCCGATATGGGCGTGGCCACGGCAAGCCAGCTCGTGGGTTCTCTCGAACGCCACCGTTTCCACGAGGAAATCTCTCCCGATCAACTGCGCGAAATGCTGGCCGACACCGTCGCCGGTATTCTTGAGCCGGTGGCCAAGCCGCTGGTCCCTGATCCCGACCACAAGCCCCATGTGATCCTGGTGGTGGGCGTCAACGGCAGTGGCAAGACCACCACCATCGGCAAGCTCGCCAAGATGTATGCCAATGACGGGCTTTCGGTGATGCTGGTGGCCGGCGACACCTTCCGCGCGGCGGCTGTGGAACAGCTTGAAATCTGGGGCGAGCGCGCGGGCTGTCCGGTAATTTCCGGGGCCTCGGAGGCCGATGCCTCGGGACTTGTCTTCGATGCCATGAAAAAGGCGCAGCGCAAAAAAATTGACGTGCTCCTCGTTGATACCGCCGGCCGCCTTCAGAACAAGAAAAACCTGATGGAAGAATTACAAAAGATCATCCGCGTCATGGAGAAGGTCGATGCCAGTGCCCCCCATAGCTGTCTTCTAGTTCTCGACGCCACCACCGGCCAGAACGCCCATTCCCAGGTAGAGACCTTCCGTGAGATGGTCAACGTGACGGGGCTGGCTGTGACTAAATTCGACGGCACCGCGCGCGGCGGGGTGCTGGTGGCGCTGGCCGATAAATTCGCCATGCCGGTTCACGCTGTGGGCGTGGGCGAGGCCATAGACGACCTGCGGCCCTTCTCGCCGGTGGTTTTCGCCGATTTCCTGATGGGCGTGGAACGTTAGAATTTCCACTTTTGCTGGCCTTTAAACCCGGGTTACAGGCTCCCTAGGGCGTATGAGCCACCCGCCAGATGCGGTTGCCCACGTCGTCGGCGATGAGTAGGCTCCCGTCTTTGGCCAGCGCAAGCCCTGCGGGGCGGCCCACCACCCGAGCGGTCTTCTCGCCCACGGTCCAGAATCCGGTAACGAAGGCTTCGTAATGCCCCTGCGGACGGCCGTCCTTGAAGGGAACCCGCGCCACCATATAGCCCCGGGGCTGCGCCGCATTCCAAGACCCGTGCAGGGCTACGAAGGCATCGCCGTGATAGTCCTTGGGGAACTGTCCACCGCCATAGAATACCAGCCCCAAAGGCGCGGAATGGGACTCGAACAAGAGGTCGGGCAGGATCGTTTTTTTCACCATATCAGGGCGTTTCTTCGCAAGTCCGGGCTGCGGATGGGGTCCAATATAGGCATAGGGCCAACCGTAGAAACCGTTTCGGTGGAGTCGCGTCAAATAGTCGGGCACCAGCCCATCGCCCTGTTGATCGCGTTCATTGACCACCACGTAAAGATCCTTGGTGCCGGGATAAAAAGCGATGCCCACCGGGTTGCGCAGCCCCGTGGCGAAACTCTCGCGGTGCGAGGCATCCAGGGTGAACTCCTGTACCGAAGCACGAGGCAAGGGTTCTTCGCCGAGATTGCCGCCCGAACCGATGGCTACGTAGAAATGCGTACCGTCGGGGTGAAAGGCCAGATTCCGCGTCCAGTGGCCGTTACCGGGACCTAGCGCGCCGCCGGCAGTGACAAGCTGTGTGGGTCCGGCGGGCCGGATCAGGCCCGGGCGGTAGGGCAGGCGCCGTACCCGCCGTGTGTCGGCCACGTAAAGCCAGTGTTTGCGCAGTGCCATGCCGTGGGGATTTCTGAAACCCTCGGCGTAGGTGACAATGGTATCGGCCGTTCCGTCACCGTCATCGTCGCGTAACAGGGTAATCCGCCCGGCTCCCGATTCGGCCAGGAAAACATCGCCGTTTTCGGCTACGGCAAGCCAGCGGGCGTCATCAAACCCCTCAGCGAAAACAGTAGCCGTGAAACCGGGAAGGGTCTTCAACTGCGGCGTGCCCTGCGCCAGGGCACGGGCGGGCGGGTTGATAGCACTGGGAGTGGCGCCGGGGGCGGGCAGATCTTCCGCGTGCACTTCGAACCGTGTGCCGGGCTCCACATCCTGGGCCTGGGCAGGGACAAGAAAAAACAAAAATACAACCGGTGAGAGAAACCGGCTCGCCCCCTTCAGCCTGTAAAAAAGTCTCAAAGGACCTGTTGTCGCCATTTTCACCCTTCCGGTGGTGAGTGACATGCATCACTTTGTTGTATGTGCATTCGTCGTAGTATTTTGTTGAGGCTTATTCATCATATTAACCCCGACGCATGTTGCCGCCACAAGGGGCCGTGTGCAACTACGGGAAGGTCAGCAAAAGGTTTCTGGACTGCGCCGCGTCAGGCCACTGGAAACGACAGCCCCCTAGAAACGATAGCCATAGCGCACGCCCAGGGAATCCATGCCTTCATTGGGGTCGCCAAATGCATGGCCGTGGGAGATGTGGTCGAGGATGATCGAAATACGGTCCCTGTTATAAAAATTCCAGCCCAGTTCCAGGGATTCCCGGAACAAGACCCGTGACCCGAAGTCTTTGCGGCCCAACTCGTTGTCGTCAATATTGCCGTCATGGACGGCGAAACCGAAGCTGAAATCAATGAAGACGCTGTCCAGGGGCCACCATTCCCAGGTCAGCCCGCCGTAGGCCCGGCTGGTGTCGCCGTCATCGTTGACGGTGCCGCCGAGCATGGGCCGGGGTGACCACATGAAATCGAAAAGCTCTGGAGAAACAAACAGAGCCTCGAAATTATAGTCGTTGCCGCCTTCCTTGTTGCGGCCGAAAATCCCCGAGTCGTGGTCTAAAAAACCACCCCTCAGTTCCGAAATAATGCCCAACAGCGGCTTTCCCCGATGATGCAGGGACTGAGCCTTCTGCGCGACCTGTGTCTCCTGTGCCACCGGAATCGGGGCGTTTGGCGGGGTGGCGCGGCGGTAGGCACGCCCCTGGGTGGCGCCGGGGGAGCCCTGCGCTGTGTTTTGGGCCATGTCCTGGGCGCGGAGGACGCGGTGGTACTGGCCGGTATAAGGGTCTTCAGCCAAGGCCTGGGCGCTGATTCCGGCAATGGCAAACAGGGCCGCGGCCATCGCCCGCAAGGTGCTGGACCGGCGACAGATGCAATGTTTTCTTTGCGAATGCGATGTCACGGCTATCACTGTGCTTTCAAAATAACGCCGGCATCATACTGTTCTTTCACGGTTTTCCAACTTCTTTCGCGATGTCGGCCTGTCTACGGCGTACAGGTCTCGTGATCGTAACGGCAACAAATAACAACCCCGCCGCACCCTGTCTTTGCGGGCGATAGAGACCGTATCGCCATTTACTTTTCGCGGCGAGGCCGTCATCATGGTTCCCCGCAAGAAAAGCTGACGGCTCTTTTTTTCTTCCCCTGCTTTCCTATCTCTGTGGCCTGTTCACGCCCCGTTCGGCGCTATACACTCCCAGCGCAATCCGCATAAAGTTCCCGGCAAAACCACGGGATGGTCCGCCCGGCGGCGGACAGAAGAGGGAATCGCGCCCATGCGCATCTTTCGCCACTACACGCATTTGCCGCGGAGCGCGCGGGGATCGGTGGTCGCGCTGGGTAATTTCGACGGCGTCCATCGCGGCCACCAAGCGGTGATCTCAAGCGCCGGCGCCATCGCCCGTGAGAGCGGCGTGGCCCATGCGGTGATGACCTTTGAACCCCACCCCAGAAGCGTTTTCCAGCCCCAGATCCCGCCCTTCAGGCTGACTCCCCTTCGCATCAAGGCGCGCTGTATCGAGGCGCTGGGCGTGGACCATCTGTTCGTCCAGCATTTCGACCGTGAATTTTCACGCATGGAGGCCGAGGCCTTCGTCACCGGCGTGCTGTGCGATGGCGTCGCCGCCTCTCATGTGGTGGCGGGCTGTGATTTCGTTTTCGGTCACGGCCGCAAGGGCGACTGCGACCTGCTCGAATGCATGGCCGCCGAGCGGAGTTTCAACTTTACCCGGGTGCCCCAGGCGGTGGACGGCTCCGGCGCTGCTTATTCCTCGACCACGGTCCGCGAACTCATCGCTATCGGGGAACCGGCGCGGGCGGCCGTGCTGCTGGGCCGCCTGTTCGAGATCGAGGGCCGGGTGGTGCCCGGAGACGGGCGCGGGCAGACTCTGGGGTTCCCCACCGCCAATGTCCATTTCGAGGACTTTCTGCTTCCTGCCACCGGCGTTTACGCGGTGCGCGCCGGGATTGACCAGGGACCAGAAACTCTGTGGCGCGACGGCGTCGCTAATTTCGGCTCCCGGCCTACCTTCGGCGGCGGCGAAAAGGTGCTCGAGGTCCATCTCTTCGGGGATTGTGACGATCTCGGTGACGATCTCCGTGGCCGTCATCTGCGGGTGGCGCTGGCGGCATATCTACGGCCCGAGAAGACATTTGACGGCGCCGCCCAATTACAGGCACAAATCGCTGACGACATTGCCGCTGCCAAGACGGCGTTGGCGGAACTTCCCGGCGGCGGCGAAGCAGCGGAAATTCCCCCCTCGCTGGCCGGTGCGGCGGACGGGACCACATAAAGGACAGGCGCGGACGTACACATGGGCAACGACTATAAATCTACGGTATTTCTTCCCGCCACGGCCTTCCCCATGAAGGCGCGGCTGCCACAGAGCGAGCCGGAAATCCTTGAGTTCTGGCGCCGGTCGGGGCTGGCGGAAAAGCTGCGCGGGGCCAATGAGGGCGGTGAGAAATTCATTCTCCATGACGGCCCGCCCTACGCCAACGGCCATCTCCATATCGGCCACGCCCTCAACAAGATTTTGAAGGACATCATCAACCGCTCCCAGCGCATGTTGGGGCGCGAGGTAGCCTACGTGCCCGGCTGGGACTGTCACGGCTTGCCCATCGAATGGAAGATCGAGGAAAAATACCGCGCCAAGGGCCGCGACAAGGACGAGGTCCCGGCTCTCGAATTCCGCCATGAATGCCGCGAATTTGCCGATCACTGGATCGTCGTCCAGGGCGAGGAATTCCAGCGCCTCGGCGTCGACGGTGACTGGACTAATCCCTACACCACCATGAATTTCGCCGCCGAGGCCGCCATCGTCGGCGAGCTCGGCAAGTTCCTCATGAGCGGTGGCCTCTATCGCGGCGACAGGCCGGTCATGTGGTCGGTGGTGGAAAAGACGGCGCTGGCCGAGGCCGAGGTAGAATACGACGACCATAAATCGACCCAGGTCTGGGTGCGCTTCCCGGTGGCCACGCCGGGGAAACCCGAACTGAAAGACGCGTCGGTGGTCATTTGGACCACCACGCCCTGGACTCTGCCAGGCAACCGCGCCGTGGCCTTTGGCAAAGACATGGATTACGTGCTGGTGGAGGTGGTTTCCATTGAAGAGGGTAGCCTGGCTGAAGGCGGCCAGTCTTTAATTGTTGCCGAGGCGCTTTTGCTCAGTGTGATTGAAGCCGCAGGCGTTACCGAACATAAAATTGTTCACCGCTTCAAGGGCGCCGAGCTTGCCGGCACCATCTGCCGCCATCCCTTTCACGGCCAGGGCTATGACTTCGAGGTGCCTCTGGTGAAGGGCTTCCACGTCACCACCGAGACCGGCACCGGCTTCGTCCACATCGCGCCCGGCCACGGCTCGGAAGATTTCGAGGTGGGCCGGGAAGCTGGTCTGGAAGTGCCGCGTACGGTAGGCGGCGACGGCCTGTTCTACGACCATGTGCCCCTGTTCGCGGGTATGAAGGTGCTCGAGGAAGGCACCGCCGGTGCCTATTTCTCCCCTGCCGACAAGACGATAGTGGCGGCCCTGAAAGACTCCGGCGCGCTGCTGGCGACGGATAAGATCACCCATTCCTATCCCCATTCCTGGCGTTCCAAGGCGCCGCTCATCTTCCGCACCACGCCGCAATGGTTCATCTCCATGGAAACCGGCGGCCTGCGCGAGAAGGCCATGGCCGCCATCGAGGACACCCGCTGGGTGCCGCCCAGCGGGCGCAACCGCATTCACGCCATGGTGGAAAGCCGCCCCGACTGGTGCGTGTCGCGCCAGCGCGCCTGGGGCGTGCCCCTCACCGTCTTCGTGAACAAAGAAAACGGCGAACCCCTGCGCGATGAAAAGGTGTTGGAGCGCATCGTCACGGCGGTAGCCGAAGAAGGGGCCGACGCCTGGTTCTCCAGCGACCCCGCGCGCTTTTTAGGCGGTGACCACGACCCGGAGGCCTACCAACAGGTCACCGACATTCTCGACGTGTGGTTCGACAGCGGTTCCACCCACGCCTTCGTGCTGGAAGACCGCGACGATTTGGCGAGCCCGGCCTCGCTCTATCTCGAAGGCTCCGACCAGCATCGCGGCTGGTTCCAGTCCTCACTTTTGGAATCCTGCGGCACGCGGGGGCGGGCGCCCTATGAAGCGGTGCTCACCCACGGCTTCGTCTTGGATGAAAAGGGCCACAAGATGTCGAAATCGGCGGGCAACGTGGTGGCTCCACAAGAGGTCATAGATACCCTGGGCGCCGATATCCTGCGCCTCTGGGTGGCCACTTCCGACTATACCGTGGACCTGCGCATCGGGCCGGAGATTCTCAAGGCGGAGGTGGATTCCTATCGCCGCCTACGCAACACTCTACGCTACGCGCTCGGCAACCTCGCCGGGTTTGACGAAAACGAGCAGGTGGCGACCGAAGACATGCCGGAGCTGGAACGCTGGGTCTTACACCGTCTGTGGGAGCTTGACCGGCATATGCGCGCAGTACTGGACGGCTTTGACTTCCACGCTTTCTTCACTGAGCTTCACACTTTCTGCGCGGTGGACCTGTCGGCCTTCTATTTCGACATTCGCAAGGACGCCCTCTACTGCGACCAATCGGGTGCTCCGCGCCGCCGCGCCGCGCGCACGGTTCTCGACATTCTCTTTCACCACCTCACCGCCTGGCTGGCTCCGGTACTATGTTTTACCGCCGAAGAGGCCTGGCGCACCCGCTCGCAAGAGGGCGACGCGTCGGAAACGGAAAGTGTGCATCTGCGGACCTACCCCCATGTTCCCGAAGACTGGCGCGACGACGATCTGGCCGCCAAGTGGGAAATTGTGCGCGACCTGCGCCGTGTAGTCACCGGCGCCATAGAGATCGCGCGCGCGGAAAAACAGCTGGGATCCAGCCTCCAGGCCCATCCTGTCGTCTATGCCGATGACGCCTATCGCGACTCCGTAGGCGGGCTCGACATGGCGGAAATTGCCATTACCTCGGACCTTGATTTCGACGCCCCCGATTCCTCCGGCTCTTCTGCTGATGGGCTTTTCACCCTCGAGGACGTACCAGGCGTGGCAGTGCGGGTGCTTCTCGCCGAAGGCGGTAAGTGCCAGCGTTGCTGGAAGGTGCTGCCCGAGGTGCCATGCGATGACGAGAGCGGGCTCTGTTCGCGCTGTGGGGATGCCGTTGGCAATGGGTAATGATCCCCTGAAGTCCGGGCTGATGGTGACGGTGCTGGTGACGGTGCTCGACCAGCTTTGCAAATGGGCGATGCTGGAGATTGTCATGGAGCCGCCGCGCATCATTCCCGTCACCTCCTTCTTCAATCTGGTGCTGGTCTGGAACCGGGGGGTCAGTTTCGGCTTCCTCGGCGGTGCGTCATCGCAGTGGATTCCGTGGCTGCTCACCGTTCTGGCGCTGGCCATCATAGCCACCCTGGGGTGGTGGCTGCGGCGGGCGGCAAACAGGCTCATGGTGCTGGCGCTGGGGCTGGTGATGGGCGGGGCGCTGGGCAATGTTATAGACCGCCTGCGTTTCGGCGCGGTGATGGATTTTCTCGATTTCCATGCCGCCGGGCTGCACTGGCCGGCGTTCAACGTGGCGGATTCGGCCATAACCGTGGGCGCGACCCTGATTCTCTACGATGCCTTTTTTGTTAGACGTAATCCTTAAAAAACCCGCGGCGATGGCTTATACTCCTACTTATGACGAAAAACCCGTTATCTGTACCGGTCCGTAATCGGCCCCGGAGTCGCCCCTATCCTGCTGTCCTGGCGGTGGCGGCCCTGTTTGGCCTGTCCGCCTGTGAAGAAACGCGCCATGAAATCAGCAAGGCGCTGGGTCTGGAAAAACCCGATTTCAACGAATCCGAAGTCCTGACTGGGGAGCCGCTGGCGATCCCGCCTGATTTTGAACTGCGGCCACCGGGAAGCGGCGAGGAACTCTATTATCCTTCTGCCGGTTCGGCCGCGCCTGCCGCCGCTACGCCCCAGGCCATTCCGGTGCAACAACAACAGCCCTATCAGCAGCCTTATCGGGGTGCCTACCCGGCGCAGCCTATTTATGGACAGGCCGTGCCCCATGCGATTCCGCCCAGCACCGCCCAGAACGTATTCACCCAGGCCACCCAGGCCTATGGCCACGGCAATACCGGTGGTTACGCTGCCACCCCCAGCGGTGCCTATAATTATGGCGGCTATGGTGGCCAGCCCGTTTACACCCAACCCTATCCTCAGCCCCATAGCAGCGTCTATGGCCAACAGCCTTCGGCGCAGGACCTGAGCGGCTATAAGGGCCAGCGCCACACCCTTCCGCCGGCCGTCAATACCGACGCGGCCGCTCCGTCCCAGGAATGTAAAAAGGTGGTGGTGGATATTTCCGGGAATTACGTCTGCAAGAACTAATTCCGGGGCCATCCTCTGAGCGGCTTTTTCCCACCGTGATTCCACGTAAATCTCACCATGATTCCACCGTAACCCTGCCGTAATTCTGCCGAATTTCCACTTCATTCTCACACCCCATGAGCACCCCCAGAATATCCTTCAGACGATCTAACCAACGTCCCCCGCCCCTCATATCTTTCTGGGCGCTGGCCCTGGGCGCCCTGCTTCTGTTCAGTGTTTCGGCCGCTGCCCGCGGCGCGGTGTTCTCACCGGAGACCTTCACCCTGGATAACGGCATGGAGGTGGTGGTGGTGCCCAACCACCGGGTGCCGGTGGTCACCCATATGGTCTGGTACAAGGTAGGGGCCGCCGACGAGTTGCCGGGTAAGTCGGGTATTGCCCATTTTCTCGAACACCTCATGTTCAAGGGCACCGACAGCGTCCCAGCTGGTGAGTTTTCCCACATTGTGGCCCGCAACGGCGGCCGTGAGAATGCCTTCACATCCCAAGACTACACCGCCTATTTCCAGAGTGTGGCTCGCGAC
>Ga0208278_1001077_pt1 | contig 13504 bp, 9 predicted proteins | sample ETN01SmetaG_FD_185794 | JGI IMG/M metagenome (GOLD analysis project Ga0208278, IMG submission 185794) | Marine microbial and viral communities from oxygen minimum zone, Eastern Pacific Ocean - ETNP2014F12-01SV259 (SPAdes) (version 2) | ecosystem: Environmental > Aquatic > Marine > Oceanic ...
CCGAAAAAATCGATATTGTCATTGTTCCGTCTTAAACAACGGATCAAACCTGCTCCATGAACATCTCCGGAAACTTCTCCGGCAATCATCATTATTTTCATTGGGTATATCAGGGTGGGGGCTGTTTTAACTTTCTACCGGTAGGTGAAAATTTACTGGGAATCATTTTTAAAAACAAGTCCGACCTGTTGGAACCCCGCGTTCTTAAACAATAGCATCAGTTTCATCAATATGCCGTAAGGCACCTGTTCATCCATTTGTACGTATACAGGCAGTTTCTGTTTCCAAAGTTTTGGATTTTTTGTCAAAGATACTGACAGGCTTTTGAGAGAGTAAACTTCATCACGAATAGCAATCTGCATTTCTTTATTCACAACGGCCAGCATTGATTCATCGTAATCCGGAAGACGAGCTTTCAGTTTGCCTTTCGGAAGTTGAATTGGAAGAGAGAGCGTCAACAACGGTGCAGAAATGAGAAAGGAAACGAGGAGTACCAACAACACATCAACAAAAGGTGTGATGTTGATTTCAGACATCAATTCCCCACGCAGTCGACGGGCATGTCTAAATTTCCTCATTTTTTAAGTAGTAATCGTTGTTGGAGGTGGTGCAGCAGTTGAAGTGCGAAATAGTCCATTGTCTCAGTCATACCTCGGATAGTTGCACGAAATAAATTATAACCTAAAGTCGCTGGAATCGCGGCGAAAAGCCCTGCGGCAGTCGCAACAAGCGCCTCCGCGATGCCTGGGCTGATGACAGACAGTTCAACAGAATTTAGTTCCGAAATACTCAGGAAAGTATTGATGACTCCGATTACTGTACCAAATAAACCAATGAACGGTGAAGTAACACCAATAGTGGCAAGGAGAGCCTGACCGGCGTTTAAATCTTTCTCAGCCATCAAAATACGGGCTTCAAGCATGCGCTCAAGCCTGTCCATCAATTCTCTGCGGTGATCGTAATCTGATTCTGGATTAGCTTTCAGGAACCGTTTCAGTTCACGGTCGCCCAGCGTGAACATTTCCTGGAGTCGATTTTTCGGCATCTTACTGAAGAGCAGGCGAAGTTCACCCACGCGTTTTGTACTTTCCAGATACTTCAAGGCACGCGACTGGAGGTATTTCACCCGAATTAGGCTGAAAAACTTGATAAACAGCGTGATCCAGACAACTACAGAACAGCCGAAAAGTACCGCAAGGACACTGAAGGCAATACTACTGAAATCTGTAGTGAATGGTAGAGCCAAAAAATCCATTCACTTGTTTATGGTTTGAGCAGTAAAGTGAATTCTACTCTCCTGTTTTTGTCCCAGGCGCTTTTACCGGAATTGCTTTCGAGCGGGAATTCTTCTCCATAACTGAGGATGCGAACAAGTGTTGAGTCGGAAAGGTACGCCATGATTGAGTTGGCAATTGCATTGGCCCGGCGATGCCCCAAAGCAAGGTTGTACTCGTCACTACCACGTTCATCTGCATGGCCTTCAATCTGCACAATCATATCACCTCGTGCTTCCAGAGCCTTCATCACGCAGGAACTCTGCTGTCGTAAAAGTTTTTGATAATCGGGTTTTATTTTAATTTGATCAAAGTCGAAGTGAACTACAGGCATTAAACGGTCATTAATTTCGTCACGTAGACTCCTGTCAGCAATGTTTAAATCTTTTGTTTTGAGCAGACGCTGATGGGCATCTTCCATTTTTGCAGGCACATTTTTGCATGAAACTAACTTGAGAGCAGAAACAAGGGCTAACCTGGAAGTCGGCATAAACCTGGGGGAACTGTCTTCCTGCTCAGGAACTGCCACTGGTTTTTCTGCTTTAACCTCTTGAGATTCATCTGCAGGAATTGTAAGAATTTCAAATACAGCTTCCTTAATCGCATTAAATGCCCCAGCTTGATTTGTTTCCGGGGTTTGCAGTTCAGGTTGTGCCAACAGTTTTTCTTGTACTGCGGCTTCCTCTGCGGTTTCTGCTGCGGTCTCTGCTGCGGCTTCTGCTGCGGCTTCTGCTGCGGCTTCTGCTTCAGTAGCTTTCAAAGCAGCCTCCAGTGCTAACAATTCTGACGCTTTTTCTTCCTGTTTACGTTCCTCTTCCTCAATTTGCTTCACATATTCCAAGTCCAGTATTTCCTCATCCAGAGGATCCGGGCTTTTGGAACCGCAACCTGAAAAAACGAGTGAAAGAAGTGCAAAGCTGATAATGTAATATTTAAGCATTTGCTATTATTAAGTATCTGAGTTTTTCTAGTTTTAGAAATAAAGACATCAAAGAAAATTATTCTTTTTCAAGATACGAACAAAACCAGCCTAACTCGCTTACTCTTATTTTGCAACGTATATCTATACGGAAGATTGAAAAAAAGATGAAATGCAGTCATAAAAAGTAAAAACTCTTTCGTGTTGAGAAGCTATTTTGAAGATATATAAAGCAGAGAATATTAAAAAGTCTTTTAAAATCTTTTAATATTTGGATAACAAGAACTAAAAAAGTCATTAAAATTCAGTCATAAAAATAGCATAAATAACCTTGATTCTCTTGACTTTTGGCTAAATGTAGTATAATTATCTTGTTTGCCAAAATTTTCATGTTTATTACTGTTTTTGTTAATTTAATTTTTTCCAGGAAGTAAATAATATCTTGTCCATGAACAATTTTCGAATATTGAACAAATATATTTTGAGTTTTGCTGGGTGTATTATTGTATTTATATCACTAAATATCAATATATTACAGGCGGAAATAATTAACCGTGTCCGTCCTGAACCTGAAATTAGGGAACGTATTCACAAAATACTCAGAAAAACAATGCGTGAAAATTACATTAATGTATCTGTTATTCTGCATTCTGTTCTCGATAACAATCCGGTTAAAAGAGACAGTGAGTTGATTCCAGGAGTCGAATTAAAGACAGAAGATAAAGAAGTACAGGATCTGTTAAATTATCGCATCATAAATTTAACGGTTAATGAGTCAGTTGATTTGAATCAAGTAGAAGCACGTGTTCGTTCAGAAATATCAGAACTTAATGCACAGGATCGTTTTGAACAGTCTATCGTACTTGAAAAATTACAGATTGAACGTCCTGACTTTTCCACAAAACTTGTTGAATATGTACAATTGCTTGTGGACGCAAGGTCGGATTTGAATCGTGATGAACCAGTTCCGGCACAGGAAAAGCTGAAGCAGGCAGCAGAAATAAGTGCTGAATTTCCAGCAGGTTACGAAATGCTGGGAGTGGATCAGTTGATTCCTGAATATGTACCTGAAGGTACTGAGGGAATTACTCCAGTGCAATGGGCCATAATAGGTACACTTGGAGTTATACTGCTTTTGACACTGGTACTGTTTTTCTTTGTCTCACGAAGCACCCGTGAACCGGAGGAAAAAGAACATCAGTTACTTGGGACTTTGGGTAAAGTCGCGACTGCGATAGAAAGTATGAAACCGGAAGAAGAGGCCGAAGAAGAGGAACTGGATCTTCCGGATGAGGAGGCAGACATAGGGGATGATGAAGGAAAAATTGATTACTTTGGATTCATCAGGAAGATGCCGCCAAAACTTCGTGTTGATTTGCTGCAAGAAATGAAACCCCATCAACAGGCTATTGTTTTTAGTCAGATGGACTCCAGTGAGATGGCTAATATTCTCAAGGGGATGCCAGTAGAGGATGCCTTAGGGACTGTATTGGCCATGAAGGATATAAGCGTTTCACCAAGTGAACTGCAGCAATTGGCTGATGATCTGACTGAGTCTGCTAAAAAATTGCCCATGCCTTTTGATGGCCTAGGACGTATTGGTGAACTATCTGGCCAGATAAGTGCAGATAATTGGAATGAGATATTAGGGAGTACTGATGAACTTAAAAAGAAGAATCCTGAATTAGCTAAAGATACAAGTGAAGCAATGGAACTAATTCGGGAAAGGAGTCTTTCTTTTGAAGATTTAGAAACCAGCGACACCATAGATGATGCATTGGTGGGAAGAGTGATGGAACGTTTCGAACGTTCACGATTAAGTACCGGAGCCAGAGTTTCTGTCCCTTATATACTGCTTGATTCTCATAATTCAGTAACCGAAAAAATTATGAAGGAATATACTGAAGAAACACGGAAATATTATCAGGAACAACTGGAGGGGTTTGAAAAACAACGTGAGGAAGATGAAGAGTCTAAATTACGGATAGAACAGCTTAGGGATCTTCATCGAAATGTTTTCATGCGCCATGTCCATGTCGAACTTGGTAAAATTTGGGAGAAAAAGGATTCATGAAACAATCAAATGCAGACAGACTAGGTACAATACTGGGCTTTATATCCGGTATTGTTTTCATCTTAACGGGTATTCTCTGGCCAGCTGAATTTTCTAATATAGCTCTCTGGCTGGAGAGTACTGGGGATGCAGATGCATTTAACAAATACTTGATTCAAATCTTGCGTTTTTTTGATTTGAAATCTTTTATAATCGTCTTTGGCGGTACGATTTCCGCTACTTTTGTTGCATTTCCATTTACAAAGACAATTAGAAGCTTCAAAAGTATCCCCAAGGTTTTTGCAGCAGATGCTGCAGAAGAAGCAACTCAGGAAATTTATGATCAATCAAAAATCATCGCTGAAAAGCGTTTTAGTGGGAAAAGAATTACTAATGATGATCTTAGCAGTCTAGCGAATCCGTTTATGCGTCGATGGATAGAGGGACTGATCGTTCGGGAGCAAGTCGAGGAAGATTCTTTAGCCCAAATTTTAGAAGCAGAAGTGAAAATGTATGATCAGCGTGCAGAAGAAGAAATTGAAATATTCGATTTTATGGGTACTGCAGCACCTGCATTTGGTATGGTTGGAACAATTGTGGGATTAGTACTTATGTTGGCGGAAACTGGGAGTATCCGTTCTGTTATGCAGGCTATGTCCATTGCTATGTTGACTACTCTTTACGGGGTAATTTTGTCTAACATGGTTTTATTACCAATTGCATCAAAACGCAAGCAGTTGAAAGACTCTAATCTTATTTTGCTTGAAATGGTTCGTGAAAGCGTTAATCGCATAGCACGCCGTGAAGCCCCATACACAATTCTTCAGGAGCTACACAATTTTCTGCCACATAAACGTGACCAATTTGATGAACAGTATGGGTGATAGTTTATATTTTATGATGATAAAAAATTTCATGGAATGTAGGTAGCGGATATTTATTATTAAACATGAAAATATTTTAGGCAGAAAACATGTTTGGAGAAAAGAAGACTAAAGGTAAAGAAGCAAAGTGGATGATGACTTTTGCAGACTTAATTACCTTATTGTTTTGTTTTTTTGTATATCTGTCGTTGTTTAATAAACCACAGGTTGATATTAGAACGGGTTTTGTTGTCAGCGAAAAGACAATCAGTAATTTGACGGGTCGACTTCCTGAAGAAATAGTTTCTGCTTTCAAGTCAATGAAAGGCGAGTTTTTTGAGAAAGGAGTGGCATTCACTGAAAAACTGGAAACACTCATTGGTCAAAAGAAAACGTCTCTGTATAAAACCCAGATTCTCATTGAAAGCATGGCAAAAGGAAAGGTCGAGGAAGCTTCGAATGTAATGCTGGTTGAGATTCTTCTCAATGAATCGGTAGAAGATGAATTGAAAATCCCTTTATTTTTTGCTGGAAATGCGAGAAGGGGGCCCACCGACCCAGAATTGTGCACAAGTGAAGGGTTAATTGGATCCTCGGAAGAGATTCAAGAGTTCGATTACTTAGTTCCTACAGAAGTCGTCTCAATTCCGACTGGGGAGGTCGCGACATTTTTTCCTTTGTGTATTGTGAATGATGATTTGTTTGAATCTCCAGAAGAAATTTTAGTCCAAATTGGAAAGCTCCGTGGGGATGTGGAACGAGGCAACTTCGTAACCTGGAATATTGTTATTGTAGATGATGAGCCGCGCCCTTCGGTAACCTTCGAGGTTCAGCGTCGGGACCTTTACAAAGGAATAGCAAATGTAACCGCACAAATTAATCCTATCAGTGGAGTGAAAACAGAAATTCCACTTAAGTTTGAAGGTACTGCTAAAGAAAAAAAGGATTTTCAGTTCGTGGATGGAGCAACGATTGAGATATTTCCCTACACGGAAAAAGGGACTCTGGAATTGGAGGTTCTCCAGGATGATGTGCCTATGTATGCAACTCGAACATTGGTTATCGAGATGGAAGAAGATTCAGTTACAAATGCAGACCTTGGTAAGGTTTACAAACAGGTTAATACAATCATCGGTGCTCAGGAAATGAAGGATTGTAGTGGGATCAATCGCTTCCTGAGAGAAAATGAGGCATTTGCTTCGTTTGAGCTGAATGCCAGCAAATCACGTTGTATTCTTTCTCTGCCATCGAGTTTCCTGTTTCGAAGTGGTGGAGCGCAAATATCTCCAAATGTCCTTACTCAACTCAGCAATTTTTTGAATGAAATCAGAAACCGCTATGAACTAGAAGGTGACGCAATCAGAGTGGATGGTCATACTGATGATTTACCACTTGGTAAAAATGGAAAATTTAAAAACAACTGGGAACTGAGTACGATGCGTGCCACAAATGTTGCAGCTCTGATGATGTATAATGTAGGTTTTAATCCCGAACGTATTGCTATTTCCGGATATGCTGATACACGACCTAAATCACCATATCTTGACAAAGTAGGTGAACCTAAGAGAGGAAAAGAATTGCGTGAAGCACGCAAAGCAAACAGGAGAGTGGAACTGATATTTACCCGTCCAGTTAAAAAAGAACGAACAAGAAAGTTTTTTCCTGATCCTAGAGCAGGTTAAGGGAACCATGTTTAATTTGTGTTTAAGGGCCCTGATTTTACTCTGGATTTTGGCCTTTTTGGTTAATTCTTTGGAAGCGCAAACTAATGAAAACGAACAAAATTCAGAGTCATCGCAAGAGATACTTGTTTTTCGTACCTCTCCAGCAAAGGAGAGCAGTGCAGAGGGTTGGTTCCGTTTTCAGGTCAGTGCTTTCAGCCCACTGCTTGTGGTTAAGGTTAACGGCTTTGCGCAAATGGTTAAAGAAGGCGCAGATTGGGCGGAATATGAGATTCCATATTTTTTAAAAAAAGGTAAGAATCTTTTTAAGATTTTTGTTTTGACAAAAACAGGACAGCATGAGCAGGAATTTTTTGTCACTTATGAACCTGTAGAAAAATACAAGAAAGCTCCACCGCCTTTGAACGGCGTTATTATGATAGGGCAAACGAACAGTGACAATATCCTCAGTGTTCAAGAAGGTAATTCAAAGACAAGTGCGGCAAAAAATGATTTACTGTTATCAGGGGCATATGCAATTGAAATAAATAAGGAAATAGCAGTTACCTTAAGTGCTGTGTTAAAATTTGACCGGCACCAAAATCGCAGTCTGGTTGGACAAGAAGTTTTGTTCAGGCAACTCGGTTCAGAGTATAGAGATAAAAACCTTTTGGGTTTTGAGTTCAGCACCGTTATGGGGCAGAGCGTTATCAGCTTAAAGGAAGCGAATCCATCTAATCCATATAGTGCAGGAGAATTTAGGGAAGACATTCGCTCTCTTTATATCTCAGCAGGTGCGAAAAAAAGCTGGGGAAAGAAATTTTCTGTATCTCTGAAAATACAGTTAGATAACCAAAATAAAGTAAAAACTGATTCAGAAGACGGAACACTGACCAAGACGTCTTTAGGTGTAAAATCACGTTTGGGGAACTTTAACATTAAGGGACTGTTAGATTCAAATTCAACTTCGTTTAAAGCACCCAGAAAGGATTATCAGTCTTCACTGCTAGATGCGGGCATTGCATATTCGTGGACTCCCTGGGTATTTGGTGTAAATTATCAAAACACGAATCAGCAATATAAAAATGTTGATCCTGCGACAAATATAGCTTTGAAGAATAAAAAAGATGTCATGTCTCTAAATTTCAAATATGCGTTCAGTAAATCAACAATTTGGGGATTGGATTTGAAACAAATTAAACAAGATTCTAATGATGCTACAAAAGTTTTTACAGAAAATCAGGCTATATTTCAGTATATTTGGATGTTTTGAATAATATTTTAAATCTGGAAAAATCATAATAGTGTTCAAGATAAACTATGTTGAGAACAAACATTATTCAAAAAAGAAACAGGCATTTAAGCAAAATTTAGTACTTTTAACTAAATCTTAAAACATAAAGTGATTATTTTTAAAAAAGTATACAAAACTTTAGCGCTCCTGTTTTTAGGCTTGTTTTACCTGGGGACAACAGTAATTGCGGTGCAGGATTCTCTGGAACTTCATTCCGGAACAGTGAAGTTGATTAGAGACGGAAAAAGCCAGATTATAAATAATGCTGGTGAAACTTTTGCTCTCCAGGCAAATGACAGACTGCAAACAGGCAAAAAAACAAAAATAACTCTGTATTTAAAAAACAGGGATAATACTGTCAAATTGTTTTCAAACAGTTTTTTTAAATTGGACGATCTTGCAGCGGAAGAAAACAGTGTAGCTCTGCTAACCGGAAAAGGGAATTTCAATGTAAAACCTCTTCCAAAGACTTCCAATACAGAGAATGCAGAAGCTGAAAACTCTAAAAAGGGGAAAAAATTAAACAAGTTTGGTGTTAAACTTGGAGCTAAACTAGCAAAACTCAAAAAATCAAAACTTCGTGGCAAAAAGAAGCGTTTTAATATTCGTACAGTTTCGGCAATTTTGGGAGTACGCGGGACTGAGTTTGTTGTTGCTACTGGTGGAGATACTACAAACTTGCTGGCTCTCTCTGGAGAGGTGACGCTGGCTTCACCGGAAATCCCTGATTATGAAATTCCTGTATTGGCAAATGAGGTTTCAAATGTTCGTGAAGGTTCAGGCCCATCTATACCGGTTGCAGTTTCTCCTGAAGAAAGAGACAAAATCGCAAAAGCTGACGGGAAAGACAGTTTCCAGGAGGTTCAGTTCGGTGAGTCAGAATCTATTAGTTCTATACAGTCTCGTATGAAAAGTGATGATGAAACTCCAAATTATGAGGAAGAAGAAAACAAAGAAGGAGATTTACTAGAACAAATGGATCGTTTGGATGAATTGGAAAACATTCTTGATAACGCTGAAAACGCGATTGATGCGGCTAAAAGCAGACTCTTTATCTTGAGCATGACGTTTACGAATCGTGATTAAATTAAGACAAGAGATGATGAAGAATTGTTTCAAATATAAAATCTTATCTGTTACGTTGCTTTTAATAGCAATTGCAGTTTCCTGTGCGGATATAGAGACGGAAACCAGCGGTTATTTATCGTTAGAAGTTAATCTGGATGATATCTCTAATCGCAAAACAGGACGTTCCAAACTTGCAGAAAGCATGACCAGTAGTGAAGCTAAAACAATTCTGGCGGTCTTGATCCCAGCTGTTCAATGTGAAGCCAGTTCAGCAAGTACAAATACAGAATACAGTCGTGCATTGGTGGACGTGAATACTCATGCCGCGCAATTTCTGGTGCCGCTCGAAACACAGGTTAAATTATGCCTATATTTTTACCGGGAAACTTTTTCACTCGATGATTTAAACTCAGGCAACACTCTTACTGGTGGGTTGGGAGAATCTGATATATTTTCTATTGATTCAGAAACTACATCTAAAACAGTTTCTGTTGAATATTGGACTACTAAATATTCAACGGTTAGCTTTAAAATCAGCAGTACAAGTAGTGCAGGAATGATGGAAGGTGTCACCGGATCGGTCAAGCTCAATTCAGGGTCGGGCCAAATGATGGATAACCAGTCGTTTACTATTACTGCTGCGGACACTGCCAGCAAGTCGGTGGTGTTCTCTAATGTTGTTTATAACACCTACAGTTATGAAATTGAATTGGAGGGATTTATCCCTGTAACGGAAGCCTTTTTAGTAAGCAATGAGACAGAAACTCTGGATGTAAAATTGTCTCCGAATATGGTTAAACTGGAATGGCTGAGTTTTGTTGATGAAAATATGAGCATAGTACAGGAAGGTTCATCAGCTTATGCGAAAGCAGATGGTAAGCTTGTGCTGAACGTCCCTTATGAGCAAAAAGACAACGTTACTCAAATGATTTCCCTTATGCAGGTTAAGCGTGTTGGCTATAGTAATCTTGTTGACGTTACTCCACCGATTGCTCTTTCGAATTGGACTAAATTGGAAGGAACAGACACTGTAACATACTCCACATTGTTTTCAACAGCTAGCGCATTGCCGTTGGTTCATGGCTCAAATGAATTTCAAGTAATTATTACGGTAAATGGAGAATCAAAAACTGAGACTATGGGTAAAATTGACTACGATGCGTGTATAGACAGCAATACTATGTGTGTTACTCTGAGCTGGACTGATGGTCTTGATCCGGATCTGCACTCATACTATTTTCCGGATTGGTCTTATAACGAAGAAACCACAAATGGAAGTTTTGATATCACTTCACGTGGTGAACGTTATTGGATATACAGTAACTCTGCGCATAAAACATATACTGCAACAGGAAGTGTGGTTCAATTGGAAGACGGTAACACGGACAATGAGATAGAGGTACAGGTTTGGGCTACTGATAGTCAAAAATTAGGTAACGGGACTTATCTGGTTTATGTTGAAGATGTAAGTGAAACGGATGTGCAAAATTTTAAACTCATTTTGTCCGGTCCAGGATTGAGTGATAATGTGACTTACGGGCCTTATGATTTTAAAGACGATGACAATGTCTCAACGACTGAAGCACTCAATCCACAAGCAGTCTTTTTTATTCAGGTTGAAAATAATTCCATTGTACGTTCAGACAATATTACTCTTGGACAAACTCTTTCTTCATCTCTGATGCAATGGACTGGTACTTTGAAGAATTCTGTGTTGGAATAACAGGTGGACCAAAAAAGTGCAAATTCCGAGGTGTGTTCTTAGGAGATATCAAAATAAATGAATAATATCAGATATTTAAAATAAAAAATGGGTATCCTACCTCAAAATTAAACGGTTTTAGGAAATATTTCAAAGTCATCGCAGTACATATGGATAGCATAAATTTCAATTAGAGAGTGAATTTTAGCTAATATAAGGAGATGTAAAGAAGAGAGATGTAAAGAGCTATAATTGTCTAAGATAAAGAGAGAGCCCTGAGATAGTGAGTTAGCTAGAAAACGAAAAGGAGGCTAAATTAAGTTTCTAAATAAAATTCTGCGACCACGTTTGATGCTTGTGCTTTTAGTACTCGGTGGCGGAGCTTTGTTTACTATCCTGCAGGGAACTGAAACCACCTGTGTTTCCACTACAAGTGGACCACTTACCGAGCAGAGCACTTATGGTCAAGGACAAAGTTCAGGTTGTGGGACTATTTTTTCTTCGGGTTATGACTACATAATTGGTTCAGGAACCTTCGTAAACTGGAGTGGTTTTGAAGGACCAATTGCTGGAAATGTTGAAGTAGTAAATGGAGGAACATTAGACATTAACGGAAATGCAACTTTTGGTGGGACTCTCACCAACGCAGGTACAGTAACCGTTCAGCCCCAAGCTGCTGCTCCAGTTAAGCCTGCTCCAACCAGTAATTTCTACACCATCAGCGATCCTTCAGGACACACTACCGAAACAGGTACAAGTTCAACTTTTGACGTTAAGTTGAATGCAAAACCCACTCTCTCTGCCGCACCTCCTGCACCAACAGTTCCCAGCAGTGACTTTTTTGAAATCACTAACATTTCAGGGCACACTTCTGAAACAGGTACGAATTCAACCTTTGACGTTGTACTGAATGCAAAACCGATAGTTGCAGCCGCGCCTTCTGCACCCTCAGCACCTATCAGCGATATTTTTGACATCAGCAACATTTCAGGACACACCAAAGAAGATGGGACAACTTCGACATTCAATGTTGCTCTGAAGGATGATTCTCACTTTCCATCGAACCCATCGTCATCGTCTGCACCGAGCAGTGATTTTTACAGTATCAGCGCTCCTTCAAATTCAGGACACACCGAAGAGGACGGTACAACCTCGACATTCAATGTTGCTCTGAAGGATGATTCACACTTTCCTTCAACTCCAGCGGCTCCTACAGTGCATTACACTAACAAAGCACTCGATTTTGATGGGGTGGATGATTACGTTGCTACAGCTACTAACATTCCTGAACTTAATATAACTGGTGATATCACAATTCAATCATGGGTGAATATTTCTTCATTCCCTAATGACTGGGCAAGATTTATTGGTAAAGGATATGATGGCGCGAGAACTTATGGATTATGGGTTTATCCAAATAATGGCAAATTATTGTGGCAAACTTATTGTGGTGGCTCTGTCAATGTATCGTCTAATACAACATTATCAACCGGTGCTTGGTATCATATTATAGCAACCAAATCTGGTAATACCGCAACTATTTATGTAAACGGTGTTGCGGATGCGAGTTCATCATATCCTACTGGAACAGCGTGTAGTACTACAGATCCTTTAACAATTGGAAAATCTAATGTCCATACCCGTTATTCAGGTCTTTTAGATGAAGTAGCAATCTGGGATAAGGGGTTGACTGCTGCTGAAGTAACAACACTATATAATTCCGGCGGCGGTTTAGATGCATCATCAAATTCCGGTAATTACAACTCAGCAAACAACCTTGTGGGTTACTGGAAGATGGACGATGGCTCTGGTACAAGCTTAACAGATAGCAGCGGTAATTCGAATACAGCAACAATGATTAATATGTCAGATGCTGACTGGGTCGATAGCAGTGCGTTCTTTAACATCACTAATATTTCAGGAAATACGTCTGAAGATGGTACTACTGCAACATTCAATGTCGCACTGAAAAGTGCGCCTTCTGCAAATGTAACTGTAAACGTCACCAGTAGCAATAATTCGGAAGGAACTGTCAGCCCTTCAAGCCTTACTTTCACCACGAATAACTGGAACACTGCACAAACAGTCACTGTCACAGGAGTAGATGACTCAAATTCAGATGGGCATAAGGACTACCAAATCAACTTATCAGCTACCCCGTATCAAAATGATATTACAGACACTCTTAATAGCAGTGCTTATACCATTTTTGGCGGTTACAGTCCCTCTAACGAATATGTTGAAAAAGCATTTGATGGCAACATATACACAAAAAATTATAATTCAAGTGGTTCAGGTACCGGTATAATCATTAACGCAGGCACTAATGCTATTGTTACTACCTTAGGTTTAACCACTGCTAATGATGTGGATGGTCGAGATCCAACCAGTTTTTCTCTGTATGGATCAAATAACGGAAGTAGTTGGACTTCTATAGTTGCGAATACTAGTTTGAACCCGCCGAATGGACGTTATACTAATTATCCAGATAAGAGTTTCAGTAATAGTACTGCATATCAGTATTATAAATTGGTATTTGAAACAGTGCGTTCAGGAAGTGCAGTTCAGGTTTCAGAGGTGCGTCTGGGTGGAACGTCAAATACAAATGAAACTGCAGCAGTGTCACTGCATAACCTTGATGATGATACAGATTTTGCTGTAGGAGTATCA
>Ga0208278_1001080_pt1 | contig 13493 bp, 11 predicted proteins | sample ETN01SmetaG_FD_185794 | JGI IMG/M metagenome (GOLD analysis project Ga0208278, IMG submission 185794) | Marine microbial and viral communities from oxygen minimum zone, Eastern Pacific Ocean - ETNP2014F12-01SV259 (SPAdes) (version 2) | ecosystem: Environmental > Aquatic > Marine > Oceanic ...
AGGCAATTGGTACATCACCAGTCCTAGAAGTGCAATGATAATAAGCCAGCGTTTCTGCTGAACCCAAAATAGAATATTCCGGGTTAATTCATTAGCAAATTTCATTTATGGTAGGAATTATGAAAAAAGATTATTTTTATGAGTATTTTCAAAAGTTTGTATTACCTAAAGGCTGGTATCCCGGTGATATCCTGACCTAAAATTAGGGTGTGCATATCAAATGTACCTTCGTAAGTGAAGACGGACTCCATATTCATGAGATGCCTCATGATGGGATATTCTCCGGAGATTCCATTGGCGCCGTGGAGTTCACGGGCAAGTTTAGCGCATTCTCGTGCTACCCAGGTATTGTTGCGTTTTAGCATAGAAATCTGCTGAGGAGTTACGGTGTTGGCATCTTTATTTTTTCCAACATGATAAGCCAGTAGCTGACCTTTGGTAATTTCGTTAAGCATCCACACCAGTTTTTCCTGAACCAGCTGAAAGGAGGCAATAGATTTATCAAATTGAATACGGTCTTTGGTATATTTCACGGATGCTTCATAAACTGCCATGGCACATCCAATTGCTCCCCAGCCTATACCATAGCGCGCCTGACTCAGACAGCTGAGGGGACCTTTTAATCCTTCTACACCAGGGAGCAAATTTTCTTCCGGAACAAAGACATCCTGCATGATAAGTTCAGAGGTGATAGATGCCCGGAGAGACCATTTATGTTTCATTTCTGGAGCGGTAAATCCTTCCATCCCCCTTTCTACTAAAAATCCACGGACCACTCCATCTTCTGTTTTTGCCCAGACAACTGCGATATCTGCGTTGGTTCCATTGGTGATCCACATCTTTGTACCATTCAGGATATACCCGTCATTGGTTTTTTTTGCCACTGTTTTCATACTACCTGGATCAGAGCCATGATTCGGTTCAGTAAGCCCAAAGCAGCCAATGACTTCTCCCCCCGCAAGTAATGGGAGCCATTTCTGTTTCTGTGCATCAGAACCGAATGCATGTATAGGATACATCACAAGAGAGCTCTGGACTGAAACAAAGGATCTGATACCTGAATCTCCCCTTTCTATTTCCTGGCAAACTAGGCCGTAAATAATATTATTCATGCCTCCACATCCCTCTTCTTTCGGGAGGTTAATTCCAAAAAATCCCATATCTGCAATTTTAGTGATGAGAGTATCCGGGAATGTACATGCCTCAAAATGTTCATCAATAATGGGAATAATTTCTTTATCCACAAATTCCCGTGTGGATTGCTGCACCATACACTCGTTATCATCTAAGTGGCTGGATAGATTTAAATAGTCAAGTCCGTCAAGTTTCATTTAATTTAATTAATAATTGGAGAGTAATTTAACAGGCAGTAAGACATAGAAAAAAATTGAAACTCCTAACTTATTTACAATATGAGTACAAACAAAATAATATTTCAAACAATTATTCCAGATGAATCACTTCAAAAGATTCAGAAGCAATCAAAAAATATGCAGGATTATTTGGGTGTTGCAGAATTTATTTCGAGGGAATTTCAAATTGATATTACCGCGGATAAAGATATTATAAATGGGTATGAAAGGGATAGTTCTAACATTAATGGGAATGGGGATATTTTATGTCGTCCCCAAAATGAATTAGAATGTGCGTTGATACTTCAATGGTTCCAGAGTGCCCAAATACCCATGACAATATCTGCTGGGAAAACCAATCTCACCGGTAGTGCCACACCCAAAGGAGGTGTAGTCCTCTCAACTGAAAAAATGACACAACCGGCGGTGAAAGTTGATTCTGTAGCAAATATAGTTTCAACCCCGGTAGGTATTTATTTGGAAGACATGCGGAAGGAAGTATTGAGACAATCAAATAAAACTTTGCATTATCCAGTAGACCCTACAAGTAGGGAGGAAGCAATGGTAGGTGGAACATTGTCCTGTAATGCTTCTGGATTCATTCCGGGACCGGCTGGTGCTACACGTTTTTGGACAGAAGGATTAGATTTTCTCACAGCCGATGGTTATAAAATATCCTGTAGACGAGGGGATTATGTTTCTGAAAATGGGGAATTTATTATGGAGTATCCTGATAAGTCAGTTATATTGACAATCCCTACTTATCCTAGGCCCGGAATAAAAAATGCTAGTGGTCCCTTTTCAGATGTGAATGGGAGAATAGATTTGGTTGACTTTTTGGTAGGGTCAGAAGGAATCTTTGGTGTAATTACCTCGGCCATTTTTGCTCTTAAGGAAATGCCTGATGATTTTTTAGATTTGTTTTTCACACTCCCTAAGGAATTGGATGCTGTCCATTTTCATCAGTATATCAGTAATCATTTCAATGGCGATTTATCTCAAATAACTGCCTTAGAATATTTTGGCTATAATTGCCAAACTTATATGAATCATCGTGAGAAATTGTTTAATTCTACATCTGAGGTTGGTATTTATTTGCAAATACCCCTTTATAACGAAACAGTGGAAGATGTTGCTGAGAATTGGTTCAATATATTATTAAAATCAGATAGTAATATTCATGAGGATGGTATTCTCCTTTTGAATACTCCCCAGAATTGGAAAACATTTTTTGAAGCTCGTCATTCTATGCCAGCCAATGCATTAGAAAAAACGCAGCAATTAAATACCTGGAGCATACTGACAGATACCATTGTCCCATCGGATAATTTTTCTGAATTTTTAGATATTACTCATTCAATACTTCAAACTGCAAATATTGAATATTTATTATTTGGCCATTTGGGAGATTGTCATCTTCATTTTCATTTAATTCCCACCAAGGTTCAACAACCCAAAGCTTTGGAAGTATATAATCAAATTATTGAAAATTCCACTGAATTAGGAGGGGTTTATTCTGCAGAGCATGGAACCGGCAAACGCAAACGTCCGGATTTTATTAAATGCTTTGGTGAGGGAGCCGCTGATCAAGTTCGAAATGCCAAAGCTGCAATTGATCCAAGTTTTCTACTGAACCGAGGGAATGTAGTGGAGTACAAAACATCTTATGACTTATAACAATTAAATGGGCAAAAAATTATGAAAAAGTCTTTCCTTATTATTATTTTATTTACAACCTCTTGTGTTGAGCATAAATTTTCATTTACGGTCTCTCCTGATGGTAGTTACCAGGTAGAATACAAAGGTCACGGGGATAAAAACGATCTCACAGATTTTGATTTTCCTTTACCGTTGGGAGTGAAATGGAGCATCAATTCTACATTGGAGAATGCTGAAGCAGAATCTTACGATTATACTGCGCACCGTTTATTTAATCGTAATGAAAATTTTCCATCTACATTTTATAAAGGGGATTCAATTTATTTTGAATCTTTATTGAAACATCAAATTAAACTAAAGCATCGTGATTGGTTTTTTAGAGAAACCTATTCTTTTAATATGGAAATTGTGGGGCGAAAGGTGGGCAGTAAATACCCGCAGGTTGGGCAATTTATTTTAGACACTGAAAATCCACCAGTGGGGTGGCTGAAAGAAACGCTAATGTATCTTTTGACAGAAACATTGAATCAAGCGGATATTGAGTGGAATACTCGTCCCATAATTACGGCTGAATTACACGATTGGAAAAAAAATGAATTGGGACTGGTCAGCGATTCAACTCTAATTGAAGAAATTGATTATTATAAAAATATGGGATTGGACATTATTATGCAGCCAGCACCTCCTCATCTTTATAATGAAATGGATTCCATTTTTAAATCGCTGGAAGATGAGTTGCACATAACGTTGGACTTAATTGATGACAGCTTTTCATTTCAACTTATTCTACCTGGGAACTTGGAATTTTCCAATGCGGATTCCATTGCTGGTGATACTCTTTTTTGGTCATTTGAATTACAGGATTATATGAATGAAGATTTTGTAATGCAGGCTTATAGCAAAATTAGTTACCCCGGTCGCCAGAAGGCAGGACTTTTTATTGGATTTACAACCATCATAATTTTTTGTGGATTAAGGATCCGGAGAAGGAATAAGTGATGTAATAAACCTTTGGAAAGGTTACATATTTTTTGGACTTGTAGCAGGTGGAAGGAATAACATTTTCAATTGATACCCACTCATTGTACTGAGCCCCCCCAGAAATACTACTAAAACCAATGTGGCTATTACCAGTCCAATGGAAGACCCCAACCCCATCATGTCTGCAACTCGCTGCATAAGAATAGAGCCACCTGTAAAAAATTCGCTACCAATTTTAATTCCCCAAGTAAGGGTTGCAACTTTTGCACCCATACTCATGGCTTCTTTAGGAGTAGTAGCAAACCAACCACATATCCCCAGAACGACCCATAACATCCACCAGGGAGTAAATGGAAGACCAAAAAAACAAATGAGTGAAATTATAAGAATCAGTTTCATTTATCGTTTCCTAATATTATGGTTTCACCTGAAATATCCGATGCTTTTTCTGAAAAAGATAAGGGATAGGCAATACCATTCACCCAATCATCTATCATATTGTCGTAATAGGCACTACCGGGAAATCCTGATTGTCCACCAGGGTAAATTCCATAGGCTAATTTCTTTTCTCCCATATCCACAACCAACCTCCAGGATGGACCAAAAGTTGTACCCGTGGCATTTGGAATATCACTTCCGCCAGAAGTGGGCAGTCCCATCATACCTAACCCCGGAATATTTGCTACATGATTAATATCGGTACCCTGATGTTTTGCCCAAATCCAATCCTTCAATATATCATCCCCATATTTATTTTGTAAATCTGAAACCATTTTATGAAATGCTTTCAGGGATTGATGAGAAAAGGTTTCTATTTGTATAGTGGTTTTATCATCAAACCAGTGAGATTTAGGGTTGGTCAAAATGAGCTCCATCATTTTATCCCGATAAGGCCAAATAAATCTTTCGTTATCGATTCCAAGATCATCTTCCCAAGTTAGCTCTTCCAATATTTTATACCAATAACGGTATAGGGTTGGAGCTGGAGAATGACCATCCATTTCATAATCCCAATTAGAAAGAATTGTAAAAGTTTGTTTTTCAAGGTCATTTTTTAGATGATTTTTCCATGTACGTAAAATAATAGGCATTGTTTTTTCTGCAAATACGGAACGATTATCTAATTGAATTTCTAACATATCATTTATAGTAGCAGATTGAAGCGTATCCAACCGTGTGTGGATTTGATTCCAGCGAAAGCTAGCCCAATAAAATTCGCTGAGGAAATAAGGGTAATCAGACGTAGTTGGATGTTGATTGGCAGAACCGACATAGCCCCGTCCCGGATTTTTCACATGGGGCTTCTGATGATGAGGAACAGTCGCCTGCCAATCGTAACGGGGATCTGCTCCGTCGCTGATAAACATTCCCTGTTTTGCCCATTTTGCAGGAGTATTCCCCGCATGCCATAGGGCGATATTACCCTCTACATCTGCATAGGCAAAATTCTGACCAGGGCAATTAAAATATTCAAGCGCATGGACATAATCAGCATAATTTTCAGCTGTGTTCAGCAAGTAAAAGGTACGCAATTCATTGGATTCGTCATGCGCCAACCATCTTAATGCACGACCTGTTGAAACCTGTCGTATGGAATTTCTAATACTCTTTTCACCCAATGATAATGTTTGATAGGGAGTGTCCCAAACTATGGGACCATGGTGGGTAAAAGTGATGGTATCACTAAATGTCTTTCCACCTTTTATTTTAAATTTTTCTACAATTTTTTGGGTGGGCTTCCATTTATTATCATGAAAATATTCAGTCATTGTAGAATCTTTAAATTGGATGTCATACCAATCCATCACATCATCATAGCCATTGGTAAGACCCCAGGAAATATGATCATTGAATCCAATGATAATTCCAGGTGTCCCCGGAAGAGTTACGCCCATAACATTCTGATTGGGACTCACCAAATGCATTGCGTACCAGATAGATGGAAGATTTAAACCCAAATGGGGATCATTGGCAAGCATGGCATTTCCTGATGTGGTGCGATTGCCAGATACCACCCAGTTATTACTACCAATACCCTCATTTTTTTGGGTAATAATATTCCCTCTATCAGCTTTGGATTGATATAAATTAGGAGGTTGATCTAATGGCACAGGCTTAAAATCGTATTTTGTTCCCGGGGGAATTATAGGATCCACAAACCATGGGTAGATGGGAAAGAGTTCTTCCACTATATCTCTCCCCATTTCATTCCACATGCGGGTGTAGGTTAGTTCGGTATTTCTGCCAGTAAGCATCCATGCCATATATTTTAAAAGCAGACTGGTTTTTAGGGGAGTCCAGGGTTCTGGCGCATAATCCAATATTTTATATTCCAGAGGATATTGGTCAATGGATAATGATGCAATATAAGTATTAACTCCCTCAGTAAAGGCATCTGCCATAGGTAATAATTGTTGATCTTTCAAAATAGCATTAAGAGAATTTTCTGCTCCATATTTCATACCAACCCTTCGTTGGTATCGGTCATAGCCCAATGCTTCTTCTCCTACAATTTCGCTAAGCCGTCCACCGGCAGCATGAGTTTGGAATTCCATCTGCCATAATCGTTCAGATGCCATAATGTAACCTTGGGCAAAATAGAGGTCCATGTCATTTTCAGCAAAAATATGAGGAATTCTCAGGGTGTCAAAAATTACTGTGACTGGTGATTCAAGATAAGAGGATTCCATCTTTAGCCGATTAATATTATCTGAATCCACCAAGGCAAGATACCCATGAAAAGGGTCTAGGAATTTACCCAAAGGTGGCAAATTGCCTATTGGATTGTTTAACGTCCAAATTAGCAAAGTGGTTAATATGGGTAAAATGAGGTAGCGAGTATTGGTCATATACTGCTATTAATCCAACAATCGCACTACCATTCCTGACCGCAGTTTTGGTTCAAACCAGGTGGATTTTGGAGGCATCACCTGTCCAGAATCTGCCACAGATAAAAGTTGTTCAATGGAAACGGGAGGCAGGGCAAATGCCACTTGACAATCGATCTCACATCGTCGTTCCAATTCTACCATTCCTCTGATTCCACCTACAAAATCAATTCGCTTATTTGTGCGGGGATCATCAATATCTAAAATTGGAGTAAGCAGATATTTTTGCAGAATGGATGCTTCTAAACCTTCAACGGGGTCGTCAGATTTAACATGAGTCTTTGTGTCTAATTGGTACCATTTTCCATTTATATGCATGGAATAATTATTTTTGGGGATCGGTGATGGGGGATAGGGAATGGGGATGATATCAAAATTTTTATTTATTGACTCATGAAACTGCTCTTCAGTAAATCCATTTAAATCTTTTGCAACGCGATTATAATCTAATATCTGCATCTCATCATGAGGAAAAATAACAGATAGGAAATAGTTATATGGTTCATATCCAGAATGATTTGGATTGGCTTCTTCCCTTATTTTCTGCACTCTTGCTGCGGAGGCAGCACGATGATGTCCGTCTGCAATATACAGGGCAGGTATTACTTGAAAATAGTCAATTAATCGTTCAATTTGGATTTTGTTTTCAACTTTCCAAAGAGCATGAAAGGTAGTATCATCAGCAGTAAATGAAATATCTGGATGAGAATTTAAAATTTCTAATATGACATTTTTCAGTTTTCCATCATTTCGATAAGTAAGAAATACAGGTCCTGTATTTGCATTCGTAATGTCAATATGACGAGTTCTGTCATCTTCCTTCTCCGGACGAGTGAACTCATGTTTTTTAATGAGTCCCTGATTATACTCTTCAATTGATACAGCAGCCATAATACCTGTTTGGGTATGGTTTCCCATTGTAATCTGGTACAGATAAAAACAAAAATTGGTATCCTGAACTAAATTACCCTTTTCAATATAATCCAGAAGATTATTTTTACCATGATTATGTAAATCATCTCCTAATGGTTCTTCTCCAGAATTAAAATCAATTTCAGGTTTGATAATGCGCAGAAAGGAATCGTTATTACCCTGTACCATCTTCCGAGCTTCATCAGAAGTCATTACATCATATGGAGGAGAGGTTATTTTATGAGCTAAGTTTTCTGGCGGACGATAGCCTCGGAAAGGTTTAATGAGTGCCATTTAATTCCTTTATTAGTTAGTCACTTAGTTTCTCAGTGGAATTCTATGAAAAATGCTTTTTAAATACTGAACGCAATCCAGTTTCAGTGCCACCTAGAATTCTCTGGACATTTATCCAATGCTTGATTATGCCAACACCAAAAAGAACTACTGCACAGCCCATCACAACATCAGAATGATTGCTGTAATATGCCAAAAGTGGAATTATAATATAAAGAGCGATTGACCCAACGGCAATATAATCTGTAATAATGGTTATAAATATCAGACCAATTATGGTGGCAACACCGATTTGCCAATCTATTGCTAAGAGCAATCCAATGTAACAAGCTATGCCTTTGCCACCGCGAAAATCTAAGAAGAAGGGGTAAATATGCCCCAATACAGCACCGGTTCCTGCAAGTGCTATGAGATTTAATGGTTGGTAGGCTCCAGGGAAAATATATAATACTATTTGGGTTGGAATATAGGCTTTGAGTACATCGACAAAACCAGTGAGTATTCCATATTTCCACCCCAGTTCAGAGGTTACATTTGAGGCGCCTGCGTTACCAGACCCAATTTCCCGGATGTCTTTTTTGGACACCATTTTAGAAATAAAATAAGAGGTCTGAAAACAACCAAATAAATATCCAATTAACACGGCGGTAGATCCCTGTATAATATTCATTTTATCGAATCCAATTCTTCAAAAATACCCATTTTTTTGTTTTTCTTCACATTTTTCTGATCAAATATTTGACCATTCATGGCAATATAAACACCCGATGGTAATGCCTGAACAAATGATAGTGCACTCCCCATATTAAACAAACCATCGGAGCTGCCAAATCTGACAGGAATCATAGCACCCGAGAGAACGATAGTTTTATTAATATCTGCTACTGCCAGCATGTTAGCAGTCTCTACCATGGTGTCGGTTCCATGTGTAATTACAATTTGTTGTACAGGCTCCTCAATACATTTTTGAATAATATAGTTTCGTTCTGTGTTTGACATTTCCATGCTGTCTACCATCATAAGGGTTTCAATGTCTACATCTAAACGGCAACGACCTAATTCCAATAATTCATACATGTGTGACCTTTTGAAATACAATTCACCTGTAAGTTCATTGTATTCTTTATCGAAGGTTCCACCTGTAATAAATATTTTAGTTTTTGCTTTCAATTCACTAGTATTCAAGATATGAAATATACGGCTATTAAGATTTTCAATTTTTCAGAAAAATGGAGACTGTCAATTTCAATTGATATTGAGTAGTAAATTATGAATATCTCATTATGTGGAAATTAGGAGGGTTATTTCTTAAATTGGAAATAAGCACTTTGAAGATAAGCATGGAAATTTGCCTGAATAGATTTATAGGACTCTGATATTTCTGGTACGGGGGAATACGGATAATCATAAAGACCACTATATTGAAACAATGCTGTATTTTGATTAAATGTTTCTGTGTATAAATAATCTCCTTCAAACCACATACAATGATCGTTTACGATTCGACATGCAACCCCCTTATAATCATCCGATAGGATATTAGTGCCCAATAATTCGAATGGTTTAGTGTACCCAATCAAGTGAAGTAATGTGGGTACAACATCTATTTGACTAGTAACTTCATTTATTCTCTTAGACTTTGTAATGATTGCAGGTGAATAAATTATAAAGGGAATATGGGCATTACGTGGATCCTCATACATACCACTGTATTCATTAATACCATGATCTGATATAAAAACAAAAATGGTGTTTTGAAACCAGACTTCTGATCGATTTCTTTCTATAAACTCGCCAATAATGTAATCTGTATATGCCATGGTGCGCATTACTTTTTGGATTCTTTTATTTTTACTTAGAAAATGGGGGATCACTTTCTCCATTTTTTTAGGTATTTTCCATGGTTGATGATTAGTTGTTGTAAACATCGTAAGTAGAACAGGGACTTGCGAAGTATCAAAAATCGATTCTGCATAATCAAATAAATATTCATCAAAAACACCCCACATAGTCCCCGGAGTATTTTTTGGGAAGTCATTTTGTTCAATTAAATGGTCAAATCCATTTGCTAATACAAAACCTTTCATATTATCAAAATCTGCATCTCCTCCGTACATAAACCAGGTGGAATACCCAATGTCCTTTAATAATGAAGCAATAGTTTCTACATCTTGTTGTGATTCGACTTGAGATATGAGAGGAAATCCTGGTAATGGAGGCCATGAACATAGAATTGTACTTAGCCCATAGGCTGACCGTTTCCCTGATGCTATTGTGCGGGTACAATTTATTCCATTATCTGCCATACGATTTAAGTTGGGGGTTACATCTATTCCTCCAGAATTTGTAGAACCACAGTATTTCCCAAGGAATGATTCTAAAACAACCAAAACTATATTTGGTTTTATCGCCTGTGATTTAATTATTTCTCGTTTAAAGGAAGAGGAATCAGTAAATATTTCCCTAGGGTTTTTTATAGCTTTTTGAGTAATTAATAATGCTGAATTATCATCCATATATTTAACCAACTTCGCAATATTTTTTTCTGAATTCAATTGAATAACTGATCGACCAAGATTAAAAAGTGGATTTAATGCTGTCTGATTTGCAAATGGATTATCACTAAATATTGCATGTCCCCAATCGATAGGTCTTTGCTGCCAGCCGCCTCTTATGAAAGTCCCGATTAATAAAAAACCAATTATGAAAAATGAAATATTACTGAAAAATGAATCGGATTGCTGCTTTTGTTTTTGGATAATTTTAGTTAACAATTTATACCATAGATAACTGATAGTAGTAATGCTAAATAGATAATAAATAACAGGATATTCAACCCAAACAAATTGCCATAATTCCCAACTCAATACTGTTGGCTGCCAGGAAAGAATATTTAGATGAGTTCCAAGCTCCTTATAGAATTCAATATCAGCAATTGAGATAAAGGAATAAAGAAAAGCAATAATTCCAATAAATATAAAGAATAATCTTTTATATATTTTTGATTTCCAGCCAATGTATGGAAGAAATATTGTTAGAAAAACAGGAAGGCAGAGGTAAGATGCTACAACTGCATCTAAGCGCAGGGCTACATAAAAAGACTTAACATAAATTGGGATTTCATTAAATTGTAATTGTTGGAGGTTACTAAATAAAAAAAATCCACGCCAAAATGCCATTAAAAAAAGTAATCCAATAAAATAAATTGAAAAAATTTTAAAGGGGATGGGTACTGGGAAAGGGAGAGTTTTTCTGAAACTCAAGGATTCTAAGATTTAAATATTTTTTCAACTATGTCAAAGTCCAACGGAGTGTCTATTTCCATGCTAAATTCTTCTGACCATTCAACATATCCAATTTTTCCTCCTAAACGATTTCCCGTTTTGTCAAATTGTTTGCAGGTAAATATATATAGTGATCCGTTTTCAATATAACGAATATCGTCTAACCCCATATCCTGCCGACGGGGACGATTTAAATAGTCATATTCTGCAAAAACAGTTTGATCATCCTTTGCTCGCCAGAAAAAACGGTGAGTAGGAGTAATGCTGAGAAGTGAATCAAATCCATTTTCAGTAAAATGAGTGATGGCATTTTCTAGGGATCCCTTTGGACGATAGGGACTTGTAGGTTGAAGTAGAACAATTATGTCCGGTTTATTATTAAATTTATTTACAAAGTGGTGAATAGCAGATTCAGTAGTTGCTTTATCTGTAGAAAACTCCGGAGGACGCTTTACAATTCTGGCGCCAGCCTTTCGAGCTATTTTCGCAATTTTTTCATCATTTGTTGATACTACCACTTCATCAATTTGACTGCAATTTAATGCATATTCAATACTATGAACCACAAGGGGCTTACCAGCAATTTTTTTGATATTTTTCTCAGGGATGCCCTTACTACCCCCGCGGGCTGGGATGAAAGCGGTAATCATGATTGTAGATATTCCTTCAATTGGATTACTTTTTTATCCTTAATGAGCTTTTCTATATAGATTTTTTCTGCCATCATATTATGTTTTCGAGCCTTCTTATTAATTCCCCAATCAATGAGCCATTTTGTAATAAAATTATCATTATAATGAGATTTAGAATCTATAAAAAAATCAAATCCATGAATGATAACTTTCTCAAAATTTTCTACTGCCCAGAGAATGCAGGATGTACCTGTTGTTGGTCTTTTTACCCCAGTTAATGTTTCATAATTTTCCATAGTTTCAAGGGGAATAAGTAAATATTTTTCTTTGTCAATATGTAATCGTCTAGAAATTCGGTCATGTATTTTTTCCTTTTTACGACGAAGTATTTTTGGTGGTATAAAGACAACCACTTCATTGGGAATTATCTTCTGTTTTTTTAAATTTTGATTTGCTCCGTTAAACCAGATATCTGTTCTTTGACCAATATATTCACTATAATTCCTGATAGCAAAATTATTGATTCTGCCTATTATGGAAATGGTATTAATTTGTTTCCCAAAGGAATACTCTAAAACTGAGCGACCATTACCAATGATGAGGATTTCTTTTCTTTTAGACATTGGGAATTTGATTGATAAAATCAGCATATTTTTTAATATGGTTTTCCCGAGAAAAATAATCCCAATATCTTTTGTGTGCATTCTCGGTAATTTGAGCCCTAAATGAATCATTTGAATAGATTGAATGAATACCCTCAATCATTTTATCAATATTAGAAAGAGAGAATAAAATTGCAGATGTGTTATCTTCAACTAATTCAGGGATACCATCTACATTCGAGGCAATGATAGGGGTTTTTAATGCCATCGCTTCCAAAATTGTTCGTGGAAGCGCCTCAGACCGTGATGGTTGAAGGAGTGCATCTGCTGCATAAATATATTCCATTGCATTTGGTTGATGGGAAATAAACTCAACCTTTTTCTCTAAATCTATTTTTTTTAGATATTTTTTTAATCCTATTACAAAAGATTGGTCTTGCCTACCTAATATCAATAATTTAAAATTAGGAATAATTTCACAGATTAATTTTAAATGTTCAATTATAATATCTTGACCTTTTCGGTATTTGACTTCTCCAATGCAAATTGTTATAAACTGATTATCATTGCCAAATAGCTTTTTTTTGACATTGGATTTTGAATTCTGGGATATTTCCCCCACTCTTTTTTCCCAAACACAATTGGGGATATAAAAACTTTTTGCAGCATCTATTTCACTGAATTTCAGCCATTTTTTTCTGACCAAATCTGAAACAAAAATAAAATAATCATAATAATTGAAACGATTTAAAATAGATTCAATGGAACTACTTTTATATAAATCCGGAGACTCACGAACAATTAGGGTTCCGGACCAATTATATTTTTCTTTTATTGGTTTCCATAACGAATGGCTCCCCATAGAATTTACTAATGACATTCTTGGTGA
>Ga0208278_1001081_pt1 | contig 13486 bp, 12 predicted proteins | sample ETN01SmetaG_FD_185794 | JGI IMG/M metagenome (GOLD analysis project Ga0208278, IMG submission 185794) | Marine microbial and viral communities from oxygen minimum zone, Eastern Pacific Ocean - ETNP2014F12-01SV259 (SPAdes) (version 2) | ecosystem: Environmental > Aquatic > Marine > Oceanic ...
ATCCCCGCACCAGCCCAGGAAACGAACACGGGGCCGTACCCCCACCTGTACCGTCAGTTTCTCGAGCTCGGCCCGCAACGGACCCTCGCCCGCAAGCCAGAGATAGGCGTGGGGTAGGTCGGCCATGGCCCGGATCAGCACATCATAGCCCTTGTTTTCATGGAGACGGCCCAGGGCCAGAATCAGCGGCGCCTCCTGCGGCGTGGTGTGGAGGGCGCGGGGCAAGGGTTCGGTATCGTTCACGGAAACGAAGTTTGGCAGATAATGGGCGCGACCCTCAGGCCAGCCTGATTCCACAATATGGCGGACGATGTCCTTGGTATTGCCGATGAGATGGTCGCAGGCCTGATAGTTCTTCATTTTGTAATAGCCGCCGAGCCGCCCCACATGAACGAATTTCCCCTGCGCGGGCGGGCAGAAACGGGTGGCCCGATTCATCCATGTCACCACCACCTGGGGCTTGTAACGTTCCACGGCGCGGCGGAAGCCATAGCGGGTGATAGGGTCTAAACGCCCGCCGAAAGGAAGCTCCACTAGTTCTACCCCGCACGCGCGAAGAAAGCCGGCGCGCTCTGGATTACGGCGGACCAGCACCTCCTGCTCCAGCCCAGCGTCATGCAATGCCGGAACCAGCCGCTCAAAAAACGCCTCCGCGCCACCATGCCGGGCCCCGGCCATGGCCTGTAATACTCTGGTCACGGCAACATTTCCTCGAAGGCCGCCGCCGCCTCGTCCCAGCCCCAGCCGCGCTGGCGTTGTAACGCCGCGTCATGTTGGCTGCACCATAGATCATCGTCGCGCAGCAAGGCCACCCCATAGCGGACGAAGTCCGCGTCATTAGACGCCACCGCGCCGGTGATGCCGTCCACCACCCGTTCCGCCACACAACCGATATCCTGGACCACCGCCGGGACGCCCACCGCCTGCGCCTCGCCCACGGCGAGGCAGAAGGTTTCCCCCACATCGCCGCGATAGAGAAGCACCCGCGAATTGGCCAGTTCCGCTGCCAGTTCTGGTTTCGCCACCGGATCACGCAGCACCACCCCGGCCTCGCCCAGGGAACGCGCCTTTTCTAGCACCGGAGCCATGCGCCAGGCTTTGGCGTCACCCACCGCGCCATAGGTGCGGACGCCCGAGAAGATATGGAGTTCTGCATCCGGCACCTGAGGCCGGATGTCCGCCACCCAGAGATCAAGCAGCCAGTCGAGGGAACGCATGGGGTTGGATGTAAACACCACCCGTGGCGGCGGTGGAATCTCGGAGGAGGAGGCGGTGCGGAAGACCTCGTCGATGCCGTATGGAATCACGTGGCGGCTGCCTACGGGCACCCAGGAGGGACAGGAGGCGGCATGGTGATGGCCCGAAAATACGATCTCGGGCCGCCATTTCAGCAACGGCCACAGATAACGCAATTTCAGCAGATAGCGTGCCGGATTATGAATCCAGAATATCCGCCGCCGCGCCCGGGGCAGCAGAGGAATGAGAGTGTGCCCGCGATTGGCGATATAGAGATCGGCGTCGCCGGGAAAGTCCCCGGCCTCGAGAGCCGGCACCAGCGGCGCCCAGTCCACCCCGCGGGAGTTCATGGGAACCTCGCAGTTGTTGCGCACAAGAACCTCGTGCCCGCGCACCGCTAAGGCATGGGCAAGGCCGATGAAAGCCGATTCCGCGCCACCGATGGGAGCGTTCTCGGGTGTACGGCCATCGAAATGAATGCCGTCATCGGCCATGACGATACGCGCCATCAACTGTCACCGAACTCATCGCCATAGCGGGCCTTGAGATAGGAAAGGATAGGAAAGAGAGCCGCCAGAAGGGCAACGAGAAATCCCAGCCCGCCTTCGCGGTAGCCACGCCGGCCCACATAGCATTTCCAGAAGCGGGAAAAAATCCGCCGCACATTGGCGCCGAAACTGCCCAGATCGCCCGAATCGCGAAGGTCCAAGGCGCGCGCCGTTGAATAGCTGTCGAGGCGTTTGATCATGTCGGAAATATCCCTGTCCACGAAATGCTGGAGCCGCTGTTTCAGGGCCGCGCCCTCTTTACCGTCGAGAGTCAGAGAAGGATGTACCCGCTGCGCGCCCACCCGTTTCACGCCCTTGCGGGTGAGGCCGGGAAAGGCGGAACGGCCAAAGGACGCGCCCCAGCCATAACGCACCAGCCGCTCCCCCACATAGTTGTCCACGGGAATCAGGTGCCAGTCAGCCGGGGAGGTGGAGATGACCTGGCGTATTTCCACCGCCAGTTCTGTGGTTACCCGTTCATCGGCATCCACTTCCAGAACCCAATCGCCCTTGCAGACGGCGAAGCCGGCATTGCGGCGATCGCCCTCAAGCTCCCACGATCCTTCTACCAGGCGGCCGGTATAGCGCGCGGCGATGGTCTTAGTGCCGTCGCTGCAGTCGTCGAGCACCATCACGATCTCGTCGGCGAATGCCAGACGATCGAGGCAGTCCGCGATCCGGTCTTCCTCGTTATGGGCCACCACCAGCGCCGAGAGCCTACATTCGCTCATGGCGTTCCCGTCCCTGGCGCTCTGCCGCTTTCACCCGTCATGAGCCCCCTCCCCCTTCATCCGCGCTATGCTAAACGAAAGCGCGGGATCACGAAACACTGTCACCGTCCCGGCATCGCTCCCACAGTTCGGCGGCGGCGGCGATAACGGCATCCACCGAAAGACCCGCCATCAGCGTTCCCGTGGTGCGATGGTTGAAACCGGGCATGCCCACCAGCGCGTCATAGCTTTTCCGAGTACGCACCACCGCCGCGCGCGGGCCCGTGGGCGCGTAATGGCAGTCCTGGCTGGGGCCGAACAGGCCCAAGGTAGGCAGCCCGGCAGCGGCGGCCATATGCATCAGGCCTGAATCGTTACCGATATAGAAATCACAGCGTTCAAGACAGGCATATGCGGTTGGCAGGTCGACCCGGCCTATTAGATCGAGACGGCGTTCCTGCGGCACCGAATCGAGGACCGGCGCTGCCGCAGCGTGCTCGTTTTCAGCACCGAACACGGCCACCAGCGCGCCGGGAAAAAGCCCACCGGCGCCGGTGAGGCGGGTGATCAACGCCACGAAATTTTCAGCCGGCCACTGTTTGCCTATCCAGTTGGTGGTGGGGCCGATCCCCAAGACGAATTCGCCCCCGGGCACCAGGGATTGCGCCACATCCTTTGTTTCTGGAGAGACCTCCAGGCGCGGCAGGGGCGGTTCCTCGATTCGCAACACATGGGCAATCTCTTGCAGGCGGTGCATGGTGGTGGTGCGCCGCTTTCCGCGGAAGATACACCGCCGCCAGGTGGGCAGGAACCACGCCAGACCGGTGCCGCGCAGATCCACCACCATAAACCACCGGGAAAGAACACAGCGCAACCACAACCACAGCCAATGGCCGACTCCGGCGAATTTATGCAGGGGGATGACCCGCACCACGCCCGGCAGGGCCGCAAATAGGGGCGCGGGGACCTCGCCACAGGCCACCGTGATGCGGCAGTCGGGGTAACGGGTGGCGAGATGGGCCAGAATCCCGGTGGACAAAACCGCGTCGCCTATACGGGTGGCGGTGATGAAAAGGATGTTCTTCATGGCCCTGAGTTATAAGCGGCAACGCCCCGCCACGCAAAGCCGCCCTTGCCAAAACCATCCTCCTCCCCTAACTGATAGAGGCTCTTTTGTTTCAACCGTGGAAGTTATCATGAGCGATACCGCCGCCATTCTTCTCGAAAACCGAGGCATTCTTGCCGTAAGCGGTGGAGATGCGCGGGAGTTCCTTCAGGGGCTGGTTTCCAACGACCTCAACCGAGTCTCTCCCGCACAAGTTGTCCACGCTGCCTTGTTGACGCCCCAGGGGCGCTATCTCCACGATTTCTTCATCGTTGAAAAAGACGGCAGGTTTTTTCTCGACTGTGAGGTGGGACGCTGTGACGACCTCTTGAAGCGCCTGAAGGTCTATACCCTGCGCTCGGAGGTAGAGTTGGCCGAGGTGTCTTCCGATTATGCCATTGTCCTCTTTATGGGCAAGGACGCGAGTGAAAAACTGGGGCTTTCGGGAACTCCGGGCCAGGCTACGGCCTTTGGCGGCGGTGTAGCCTATGGCGATCCACGGCTGGCAGAGCTGGGCGCGCGCGCCCTACTGCCCTGCAACAAGGCCGAAGCGGCCCTGGAGAATGCCGGGTTCGCCCGCGGCGAGATGGAGGACTATGAGAGGCTGCGTCTGGAACTAGGGGTTCCCGACGGGTCGCGTGACATGGAGGTAGAAAAGGCCCTGTTGCTGGAGAACGGGTTTGACGGACTTCACGGCGTGGACTGGGAGAAAGGTTGTTACATGGGTCAGGAATTGACCGCCCGCACCAAGCATCGGGGGCTGGTGAAGAAGCGCCTGATGCCGGTGGCCGTGGACGGCCCCCTCCCCGCGCCTGGCACGCCGGTGATGCTGGGCGAAAGCGAAGCGGGAACCGTGAAATCGGGGCTGGACACTTGCGCGCTGGCCCTGCTCCGGCTTGAAGCGGTGGAGAGCGCGCAGACCCAAGGTGAGACGTTGACGGCCGGAGAGGCGCAGCTGACACCGCAACAACCCCATTGGATGAAATTCGAAACGGCGGAAGAGGCCTGAGCCGCTCTAACTGTTGCGGATGCGGCCCGAGACCATGGGCGAGACCGTGCCGTGGCGGGCCAGATAGACCATGAGCGCCTGGGCCATGGTCCTACCTTTCGATCTTGGAGAAATCGGCCACCGCCCCCATGACCGCACCGATACGGGAGAGCAGCTTGAGCCGGTTGGCGCGCAGGGCCGCATCCTCGCAATTGATGGTGACGTGGTCGAAGAAGGTGTCCACGGAGGGGCGTAATGTAGCCATGGCGGTCATGGTGGCGGTAAAATCCTCGGCCTTGAGTTTGGCCGCGCTTTCCTTCTCCACCGCGGCCAAGGCTTGCGAAAGGGCTTTTTCCCCCACCGTTTCAAGACGTTTTCTGTTTACCTTGCCGCCATAGGACTTGCCGTCCTTCTTCTCCTCGATGGCGACTATATTCACTACGCGGTTGAAGGCGGTGAGCAGATTAGCCCCGTCGTCGCTTTCGAGGAAGCTGGAGAGAGCTTCAACGCGGGCCATGAGGCGGACCAGATCATCCTCGCCGCCTAGCGCGAAAACGGCGGCGATGAGGTCGTGGCGCACGCCTTTTTCCTTCAGATGTACCTTGAGGCGGTCGGCGAAGAAAACCAGCAGATCATCGGGGTCGAGCCGCACCCCCTTGCCATAGAATGAGGCAGCCCTGGAGAAAATCGTCGCCAGGGGAATGCGCAGATGATTCTCCAGGATCAGGCGAATGACGCCGAGCGCGGCGCGGCGCAGGGCGAAGGGGTCTTTCGAGCCGGTGGGGGTCTCGCCGATAGCGAAGAAACCGACCAGGGTGTCTATTTTATCGGCCAGCGCCAGGGCCACGCTGACCGACGCGGTGGGGCAGTCGTCGGCGGGGCCGGCGGGAGCGTAATGACCGGCGATGGCCTCGCAGACCGGGTCCGGCTCGCCGTCATGGAAGGCGTAATAACGGCCCATGACTCCTTGAAGCTCCGGGAACTCGCCCACCATGCCGGTGACGAGATCGGCCTTGGCGAGACGCCCGGCGCGTGATGCATGTTTCCTGTTCACACCGGGAATGTGGGCCGCCAGTTCACCAGCCAGCTTGCCCAGACGCTCGGCTTTTTCCGCGAGCGTTCCCAGCCTGGCGTGAAAAACTACACCGGCCAACGCAGCGGTACGGCTTTCCAACTTGCGTTTACGGTCGAGGTCCCAGAAGAAGCGGGCGTCGGCGAGGCGCGCCCGCAACACCCGTTCGTTGCCGGCGATAATGGCCGCCCCCTTGTCGTCGGGCCTCGTGCCCGCCACCATGATGAAACGGGGGGCGAGGTTGCCCTTGGCATCGAGCAGGGAGAAATATTTCTGGTGATGGCGCATGGTGGTGGTGAGCACCTCCGGCGGTAGGTCCATGAACTCATCGTCGATAGAACCCATGAGTGCTACCGGCCATTCCACCAGCCCCATCACCTCGCCCAGCAGGGCGTCATCATGCCACAGGGTGAGCTTTTCCTGGGCGGCAAGGTTTTCCGCCGAACGCAGGATGGTCTCGCGGCGGCGAGCCGGATCGAGCATGACCGAAGCCCGTTCCAGCTTTTCCTCATACTCGGCGAAACTCCCCACGGTGATGGGGCCGGGACTGAGGAAACGATGTCCCACCGTCATGTTGGAAACAGGTTTATTGCCAAAAGCCACGTCGCCTACAATTTTTCCGTCGAACACGCATAAGATGCCATGTAGGGGTCTAACCCAGCGCTGGAGATTTGTTCCCCATCTCATGGATTTGGGCCAAGGGAATGCCTCAAAAACGCCCCTGAATAATTCCGGCCATACCTCGGTCGTTGGATACCCTTTTTTTTCGCTGACGGCGAAGTAGAATCGGTTGCCCTTGATGTCGCGCACCTCGCACTGGTCGGGGGACTCGTATCCCACTGACTTGAGAAACCCCTGTACTGCCTGATCCGACGCATCCACACGCGGGCCTTTTTTCTCCTCGGTGGCGTCGGGCTGGGTCACAGGGATTCCATCCACCACTAGGGTGAGGCGGCGCGGCGTGGCGAAGGCTCGGGCGGAATCGAGGGAAAGCCCCACCACCTTCAGCCCGTCGCAGACCAAGCGCTTGAGGTCATCCGCCGCACGCGCCTGCATGCGGGCTGGGACCTCCTCGCTCAGGAGTTCCAGAAGCAGTTCGGCCATGAGCTAGGCCATCTCCTGGGTGTTGAGCCAAACCTCGCAGCTGCCCTTGGCCAGTTCGCGCACACGACCGATATAGGCGGCGCGCTCGGCGACGGAAATAACGCCGCGGGCGTCGAGCAGGTTAAAGAGGTGGCTGGCCTTGACGCACTGGTCGAAGGCGGGCAGCGCCAGCTCTGCCCTCAGCAGGTTCTGACATTCCTTCTCGGCGTCCTTGAAGTGGCGGGCCAGTGCCTTGGTGTCCGCCAGTTCAAAGTTATAAGCGGAGAATTCCTTCTCGTTGCGCAAGAAAACGTCGCCATAGGTGACGCCGTCATCGTTCCAGCGCAGATCGAACACGTTCTCTACGCTCTGCACGTACATGGCCAGCCGTTCCAGCCCGTAGGTGAACTCCACCGAGACAGGGTTGCAGTCGATACCGCCCACCTGCTGGAAATAGGTGAACTGGGTCACTTCCATGCCATCCACCCAGACCTCCCAGCCCAGCCCCGAAGCCCCCAAAGTGGGGCTTTCCCAGTCGTCCTCCACAAAACGGATATCGTGGCGAGCGGAATCTATGCCAAGAACCTTGAGACTCTCCAGATAGGTCTCCTGGGCGTCATCGGGAGAAGGCTTGAGCATGACCTGGAACTGGTAATAGTGCTGAAGGCGGTTGGGGTTCTCGCCATAACGGCCGTCGGAGGGGCGGCGGCAGGGTTGCACATAGGCAGCCCGCCAGGGCTCCGGCCCCAGGGCGCGCAGACAGGTGGCGGGATGGAAGGTGCCGGCCCCCATTTCCGTGTCATAGGGCTGTAACAGGACACAGCCCTGGGCGGTCCAGAAGTTCTGCAGAGTCAGGATCAGGCTCTGGAAACTGTTGGAGGTATCAGGTTTCTTGGGAGCCATGAAATCGCCACCATAGGGGGCTAGGGGGGAGAGAGTGGAACCGGGAAAACCTACTGGCCGTACGGGTTCCGGTCAAGCAATGGTCGTGACCGGATTTAGGGCCAAGCGGGTGCCAGAGCGGACATTAGACGGGCTTAAGAAAAGGACAGTCCTCGCGCTCGCAAGGCTCGTGTGATTCCGCCGGACGGTAAACCCCGCACACCGCACAGGCCGTCATGTCCTCGGCCTCGGGCCTGGACGGAGGCGGGACCGGCCTGGCGTTCGTCCTTGTCGCGGCCCCGCTTCATATTGACCCAGAGAAAAACTAGCGGTATGGCGATGAGAAGAATCTCGGAAAAGGAAAGACCTAACATCAGAGTGCTCTACAGATCACAGTTCCAGCCCCTTGCCCCCACGCAGCACGGCCTGTGCTTCGGCGGTAAAGGCACCGTCGGAGTCGTCGTTGTGCAGAACCAGACCCGGCGCCATGCGCAGGGATGCCGATGACCCCTTGTGCGCGCTTACCAGCACCCTTTTGGCGGCTTTGCCAGCGCGCGGCCACAGCGGAAAGACCACGATACCGCCCACCTTTCCTTCCAGGGCGCAGAGCAGCTCCCCCAGACGCTCGGCGCGGTGGATGAAGGTGATTCCGCCGTCCGGCGCAGTCATAGAAAGCGCAAAGGAAACCCAGTCAGCGAGCCTGGCTACGCCCTCCACATTGGCCTCGCGCTTGGCCCCATGGGGCGGAGGATCGGCGCTGTGGGCATCGAGAAAGGGCGGGTTTACCGCCACCTGATGAAAGCTACCCGGTTCGAGTTCGCGAGGCGGATCGAGGATGTCCCCCGTCACCACCCGTACCCGGTCCTGGAGGCCGTTGCGGGCCGCGTTTTCTTGCCCCAGCGCCGCAAGTTCCACGCGGGATTCCAGCCCAGTCACGGTGATGCCGTCCACCCGCCGCGCCAGACACAACGCCACCGCCCCCACTCCGCAACCGGCGTCGAGCACGGACTCACCGGCATGCGCAGGCACCGCAGCGGCCAGGAATACCGGATCAATGGCCGCGCGATAGCCGTCCACGGGCTGGCACAGAACCACCGCACCGTCGAGCAGGGAGTCCTCGCTTACCTCTTCTGCTTTTAGGGACGACACAGCGCACATTTCACTCGTCCTTCAAGTGTTTCCGTCGGCGAATACCACGTCCTTGCCGCGAGCGCCGGCCTCGTCGAGAAGGCGGCAGGCGCGTGTGTGGTCGTAGTCGGACACCATGAGGCGGCGCGGCAGAGCGCCGATACTGCCTTCGAGAATGCTGGTATGAGCGTCGAAGACGGTGGCCTCGATGTCCTCTCCGGCAAGCACGGCGGCGGCCCAGGAAAGAATAACCAGATCGTTGGTGCGGAACAGTTCCTTCATAGGGTCTCCACCTGTGTATTTCCACCGGAGCGGCGCGATGCCGCAGGGGTCATGCTTGATCTTGACCGCAAGGGTCAGGATTCTATGCTGGCGGGACGCAAGGCGCCCGTCAAGAAAAGGCGCACGGGGCCGATTGTTCCGAGTCCTTTCAGGAGGATATGTTCGTGGCCGTTATCATCAACCTCGACCAGGAGAGAGACCGGCTTCCCGAGACGGCGCTTGACCGCCTGACGGAAATGGTGAACGACGACCTTGTCCGGGTCAACGAGATCATCCTGCAACATATGGAAAGTCCGGTGGCGCTGATCCCACAGCTAGCCGGGCATATCATCGGCGGCGGCGGCAAGCGGCTACGCCCTTTGCTGACCCTGGCTTCGGCGCGGCTGTGCGGCTATGAGGGCCGTCATCACCTGGGCCTAGCCGCCAGTGTCGAGTTTATCCATACCGCCACCCTTCTCCATGACGACGTGGTGGACGACAGCGGCCTGCGCCGGGGACAGGCTGCGGCCAATACGCTGTGGGGCAACAAGGCCAGCGTCCTGGTGGGGGATTTCCTGTTCAGCCGCGCCTTTCAGCTGATGGTGTCGGCGGAGTCCATGAAGCTTCTGGATATTCTTTCCTCGGCTTCCGCCGTGATCGCCGAAGGCGAGGTTCTACAATTGCTGACCACAAGTGATCCCGAAACTTCCGAGGCCGCCTATCTTGACGTGGTGCGGGCGAAAACAGCGCGGCTATTCGCCGCCTCCTGCCGCATTGGCGCCGTGGTGGCCGAACGTCCTGCCGTAGAGGAAGATGCGCTCGAGAGTTTCGGGTTCAATCTCGGAATCGCCTTCCAGCTTGTGGACGACGTGCTGGATTATTTGGCGGTCAGCGACACCCTGGGCAAGGCCATCGGCGACGACTTCCGCGAGGGCAAGATGACCCTGCCGGTTATCCTCGCCTATTACCGCGGGTCGAGGGCCGAGCGCCAGTTCTGGCGCCGCACCCTGGAAGAAATGGAACAGGGGCCGGGCGATCTGGAAAAGGCCGTGGCCTACATGAAACGGCACGGCACCCTTGACGATACGGTGGAACGCGCCCGCCATTACACGACTCTGGCCCGTGACGCCTTGGCGGTTTTTCCGCAGGGGACAATGAAGGAGGCGCTGTTGGGTGTGGCCGATTTCTGTGTCGAACGCGCCTATTAAGCCGTGCCTGCCCGTGTGGGTTCGCTTGCCGCTTGCTTGCAGCCGACTGGCGTTGGCGCTATAACCCCCCCCGGCCTGAACAGGGCCTTGGATACAAGGTCTCCTCCGGACAGGGCCTTCAACGCAAGGCTTCGAGGGAACATCACGTGCCGTCTTGCAGGCGGCGGTCAGGGCATCGGAGTGTAGCTCAGCCTGGTAGAGCACTACGTTCGGGACGTAGGGGCCGGAGGTTCAAATCCTCTCACTCCGACCATTTTTTTAAATAGTTAGCCTAGTCACTCAAGAGGCATTAATTACAGTTCGGTAACGGCAAGGCTACCAGGTCACGCCACATATCATCCCATCCCTCAGTGTGGGAGACGCCGGAAACCCTTCGGACAGTAATACAATCGGTTCTACCGGCGCTGTTCCGATAGACCTCAGCGACAATATCGCCAACAATATCATCATCCACACCAACGTAGTGGACCTGGGGAATGACGGAGACTTTTGCCGCAACGTCAACCGCATTTAGGGATCCCGTGAGCGGCGCCACCTTTTTCTGCTGGTTCAGTGTGACGTGGTCCAGGTTTCCGGCTACGGTACGGATGCCCACCACGTCCGAACGAAGCGACGCGACGAGAACCGCCACGGCACCACCACCTGAGAATCCTACCAGTTCGACGGCAGTCGCACCTGCCAACTTCTTGGCCTGTTCAATGACAGCTGACGTTGTTTCAATCACTTCCGGGGCAAATCTATGGCTGGTCCAATACCGCTTGGTACATTGGTGGTTGCTACCTACCCCAACGTATTGACAGGGCCGCCCGACGTAGAAAACCGCTGGTGAATGGTCGGAGGCGGCTAGCTTGAGCGCAACCGGGTTGTGGGGCGTCGGATTCGGTGAAATTCGGCCGCGGTTAATCCAGGCGAATCCGTCGCCTTCAATATACACCCGCAACGGACCAGTTGTTCGCCCAAGGCGGTGATAGGTCTGCAAGGCAAAGGTCCCACCCTTCAGGATCTGCGGGGTCAGCCCGGCGTCTCTCGCCAACCGGTTGGCATTCTCCAGCCCGTAATCCACTCCGGCGCAGCCGGCCACTGACAGGAGAGAGAATAAAATGGCCGTGGCCACCCCCAACAACCAGGACCTTTTGATTAATCGCATTGCCTTTGGATCGGTCAGTTCCACCAGAGTTTTCCGCATCCCTTCTGTTCGCTTCGAGGCTTCCAAACATCATCATAGAAGTACCATATGTCTGATCAAGAACACTAGTCTTGAAACAGAAAGCGACCCCGCCGTGAAGGTGGGGCCACCCAATCAAACAGCCAACTTTTTCTATAGAAGAGGTTAGAAGTTAAGCCTCGCCTCGAGGCGGCTAGTGTGGGCGATATAGTCGTCCTTTAGGTCGGCATCGTAATCAGCACTCAAGTCCCATTTGCCGGAAGGGGTTGAGTAAGTGAGACCGGCCCCAACGGAGCCTGCGAGTTCATCAACTTCCGCACCTTGAGATGAGAAAGTGACAGACTGGCTGATGAACCTGGAGACAGAGTCTGCCCGATCCGAGGCTAAATCGTAGGAGACGCTGGCCCGCATCTGTGGTGTCAACACACCATCGTTCACACTGTACGAAGACATGTAGTCCAGGCCCACGATGATGAGAGCTATATCTGTGTCCTCGGGTTCAACCACCATGTTCAGCGTCCCTGCACCATTTTCGGTGTAGTCCTCATTCCACACATGGGTGTATTGGAAGGCCGCATTCGGCGTGAACACATGCTTGCCCTTAACCAGTGGCACACCCCCACCAACATGCGCCGTGACTTGGTGGGTGTCGTAGTCGCTCCTAGCGAATGTAGTCAGCGCGGCCCCGGTTACCCGGGTGGAGTTCACGGCACTTGAACCGTAGGATAACATACCCACAATGTAATAAGGACGCACCGACGTACCGCCGATCATGTCGGAGCTATAGTCGCCGTAAACCGCCACCTGCTTGCTCAAGATGTCGCTCTCGCTGAGGGGGGTGTCGATGAGGCCGCTGAGACCGTCACCATCAACAACAGTTCTTGCGAAGTTAAAACTGATGCCAACCCTGCTCTTATCGGTGATCATCCCATCCATACCAAACCCGCCGCCCCAGGTTACGGAGTCGTAGCCGGCGACGGCGGCACCGCTGCCATCAGTTCGACTACCCTGATCTGCAATACTGTTGTAGCCCCGCACCCACACCGCCTTTCTTATGGCTTCGTCACCGCTTGAGAAGCCCGTTCCATCAAAAGCTAAGGGGGAGTCCGCATGCTCCGTGTCAAGCGATTTCCTTTGGTAGCCCTCCGAAACTTGGCCGACAGGGATATTCATATTCGTGAGCTGCGAGGACGTTTCCCCGAGTGACACCCGCAACGCCGCTAATTTTGCTAATCTTGTCATAACGGTTTTGGTGAACAACATGTTGGTGGCGCCTATCGCATCAGCACCACTTTTTGCAGTCTTCTTACACTCGCCGGTGCAGACGACGGGGTCTTCGTTGTATTTCTGAGCCATTGCACTCCCTGAGAAAACCAGGCTGCCAATCGCGATCCCGATCGCCAAAATCGCCACCATCAATGGGGCGCCTAACGCGCTCGACGGTAATTTATTAAAATCCTGGAAGTCTTCGTTACCCATGCAACTCACTGATTTTCTCCCCGCTTTACAGGGCGACGGCTGATAACACTCCCATTTAAGGGTGTATTTATGCAACGCTCTACCCAACCTGGAATCTGCTCCTCACATAAGGGGGTAATCCGCGGAAATAAGTCAATATGCTATGGTCAAAATATGAAGGAGAATTCTACTACTGTAACTAAATAGCAACATAACTTGCCCCATCTGAGTGGTCCAGTTTGAATGCTAGTGCATGACCACGCCCCGGTTTATCGGGACAATGTCAACAGTCATGGAGCTACAGATGGGAACCTGATGTTAGATGGTGATCCTGCAGTTCTATTGCCTTATGACTCAACACCACCCCATTGTTACTGAATTGTTACTTGGCATGTTGTTCATCTGGCATTTATTACGGTCGGTAGTTATTATAAGCACCGTTCGCTCCTGATGGGGACCGCGCCAAGGGTGTTGGTTAGCTAACTGAAAGTCAGACTAGTCGTGAAACCAGGAAACATGAAACCAAGAGCGATCGTTGTCGTCGCAGGGCTTTTTCTTGCGGTGTTTTCGTTCTTGCCAGCGCATGCCGCCAACCAGGCTATCGGCACGGTCGAATTCGTAAAGAGCCGCGCTTTCGGAACT
>Ga0208278_1001084_pt1 | contig 13474 bp, 14 predicted proteins | sample ETN01SmetaG_FD_185794 | JGI IMG/M metagenome (GOLD analysis project Ga0208278, IMG submission 185794) | Marine microbial and viral communities from oxygen minimum zone, Eastern Pacific Ocean - ETNP2014F12-01SV259 (SPAdes) (version 2) | ecosystem: Environmental > Aquatic > Marine > Oceanic ...
ATTCAATTGAATATCATTTGGGATATGTTAACCCAGAATTCCCAAATATTCATACCTCAAGCATATCTATTGATTCCGTTCGCATGGATTGGATATTTACCGATGAGCCACGCTATAATATTTCCATGATGACTTTTGATAGCAGTCCCATACAGTTCATAACTGATACAGACACAGCATATATTCCCCTGACTTTTCAGACCACCAATACTATTGGAGTTCAGGCATATTTCACTCTCACATTAGATACAGGAGGATTGGAGAGAGATTCAAATTCGAATGATAAGTAATAAGCTAATTGGTTCCATCGGTATTTTATTAGGGTCCATTGTATTTGGACAGCTAAATCAGGATGCCCGTATGTTGGGGTTGAATGGGTCTTATACTACAATAGCTCGAGGATATCAATGTATTGGGGTGAACCCGGCAAACCTTGCCGCCTATAATTACCGCTCGGTTAATTTATTAAACCTAAATCTTGGACTCAGTAACAATGCATTTTCTCTCACAAATTATAATGCTATTAATGGATCCAATCTTGAAGATACTCTGTCATTCACCTATTATCCCAAGTCTCAGTTTTATGATATGTTTGGAGGAAAAGGTATTCGATTGATGCAGTCGTTAGAACTTCCTTTACCCATATTAAATTTGTCAACTCGGAGATTTGCCTTCACCTCTAATTTTTCTTCCAACTTCGATATGGGGCTTCCTGATGGTTTTTTGGATTTGCTATTATTTGGTAATCCCTTTGGAAGCAGTATTTCTATTAATATGGAACAAAATAGTATTGTAACCCAGGATATTGGATTATCATATGGGCATTTATTTGATCAATTCTCTGCTGGGTTCACACTAAAATATATTTTAGGTCTGTTTTATATTGGAATGGAATCAATTGATACCCCATTTATTACCACAGCTGACCAAATTACAGGGCAAAATCAGTATATCATTAAACAGGCAATTGGGGGTTCTGGTACAGGTTTAGATATTGGATTTACGACCAATGAATCAAAAGATGGATATAGATTTGGATTGTCAGTTATTAATCTATTAGGTACAGTCAAATGGACACAGAAGAATTCCCTAAGATCATTTTTGATAGAAAAGGCATTGATTGATACTACTGGAGAATTCTATTTACGCCCTAATGAATTTATGTATGTTAATTTGACAATCGATAATATGTCCGCTGAGGATTTGGAAGGAATTTACTTCGAGATGTATAAAGTGATGCCCTTAGAAGCAATTGAAACTTTAGATATTTCTAGTCAGGATTCTACGTTATTGATACCTTTATCTGATGGCACCTATTTGTATCCATCAGGTGGGGAGTATAAACTAAATGATTTAATTGGTGATGGAGATGTAACAGATACAACAAAGAACAATTATGAAAAACTTTACATAGAAGATAATAATTCATTTCAGACGCGGCAACCAATGCTGCTCAGGATAGGAGTCTCCAGACGGTGGGAAGACCAGGCAGTTGTAGCGGGCGATTTAGTAACCGGGTTTTCAAACCGATTTGGTTCCAGTTCATCCTGGCGGGCATCATTGGGGGTAGAAATAATTCGTTTTAAGGGACAATTTCTCCGTTTGGGATATGCCATTGGCGGAATTACAAAAAAGAGTATGAGTATGGGTTACGGGAGAAAATTAGGCCCGCTTTACTTAGATATTGGAATGTCATTTAATGGAGGTTTCACATTTGAATCTGCAAAGGGATTTGACTTTGCCATGGGACTTGTCTTGCAATTTGAGAAAACACAGAAGGAAAAGTTATGATATTAGATAGAAGGTTTAAGATTTTACATTAAATCTTTGTTACTGAAAAATGATCAAGTTCCATTTATGTGCGTGTGTTCTTAAAAAGATATAAACCCGAAGCAAAGAAAATTAAATTTGGCAGCCAAACTGATAGAAATGGACTTAGTGATCCTTTGTATCCCAGAGACTGGCCAGTTTTAATGGCAGCATAATACATAAATATAACAAATATACTAATTCCAATTCCCACAGCGAGATTGCTTCGAGGTTTACGAATTGAGAGTGATAGTCCAAAAAGTACCATGAGGAAACTTGTACAAGCGAAAGCTGGTTTAAAATACATATTAACTGCCCATCGAGGGTCTTTTACTCCGTGCTGCTCAAGTTTATCTACAAATATCTTTAATTCCCAATAATTCATTTCTTCGGGTTTAACGGTGGATTGGGTTAAGTCTGTAGGGGTAAAATTTAATTTTATAACGGTGTCCTTTTCAGATGTATAAAATTTTAAAGAATCACCTGTCCAACTTCGGGTAAAATGATTTGGAAGTATCCATAATTGTTTATCTTCATTCCATTTCATAATAGGTGCATCGAGTCGAGCAATTAAAGTCCCATCAGCAAATTTTTGAATGGATATATTATGAGCAGTCTTATTACGGAATTCATATCGCTTTATCCCCAAAACCTCATTATTGGATTCCTGTCGAAAGATATCTTTCTTTTTCATTTTCATTGCCTTAGATCGGATGAGATGGTATTTTGAACCTAAATTGTTTCTTTTCTGAAGGTGTTCTGTAACATACAAGTTATCAAAGTAGAACGAGAAAACACTGAACAATAATCCCAGAATGAGTAAGGGAACACTCAACCGCCTAATACTCACTCCCGATGCTTTTAATGCGCTGAGTTCGTTATTTTTCTGTAGAATTCCAAAAGTAAAAACGGTTGCCAGTAAAAGTGACATGGGGAGTCCCAGACTGAAATACCATGGAACGGTATGGTAATAATAACGAATTATTTCTCCGCTGGGCATTTCGGAGTCCATGATATGATCTAAATGATCTACAATATCTACCAGCAAAAAGATGACAATAAAAGCCATTATAGTACTAATAACCTTGCTTGCAAAATGCTGCAGGATATATTTATCAACTAATTTCTGCATGGGTAACACAGGTAATATTAGGGAATGTTGGATGTAAGGTAAAACCATGCATTTGAATTCAATCCAACCTCTTTTCTTTTAAAGAGAAGAGTGCCGAAGAAGGTGGGGTGAGTTCCAATATTCAGCATTGCCAACGGTAAAGACTCAGCATGTTGCATCTCTACAAATACTTTGAATAATTCATTCAATTCATCTTAACTTTCTCAGCGCGAATTTCCTTTAAATCTACCCGGGAGGTGGAAAAGGATGAATCAAACCTCCGCGGTGTTTTTAGGAATTCCACACAATAAAATATTATGAATAAAATTAAAGCCAAATTATCCGGCAAAAAGGAAGTTGCACGCAGTCTAACCCGTATTGCCCACGAAATAATTGAAAAAAATGATAATCTCGGTGAAATAGCCATTGTGGGTATTCGCACCAGAGGTGATTTCTTAGCCAAGCGACTGCACGCTCAAATTGAGAAAATATCTGGTATTGAAATACCCATTGGCACCCTGGATGTTACCTTTCACAGAGATGATTTCCGTACAAATTTAGGATCACCCAAGGTAGGGGCATCTCAAATTCTGTTTGAGGTAGAAGGGAAAAATATCATTATAATTGATGATGTGCTGTATACAGGTCGAACCATCCGAGCCGCCATGGATGAAATTTTCACCTATGGAAGACCGGCATCCATCCAACTGGGTATTCTTGTGGACCGAGGACATAAAGAACTGCCCATTCGAGCGGATTATGTAGGCAAAAATTATCCCACATCCATGAACGAACACATCCATGTGCACGTAGAAGAAGTGGATGGAGAAGATACAGTTCTGCTCATGGAATATGAGGACTGCGAATAGGTGGGCTCTCTTAAAAATAAACATTTAATAGGCTTAGAACATACCCCTGCAGAGGATATCCAAAAATTAATTGATACAGGTTTTACTTTTCGTGAAGTTTTAGATCGCCCCATCAAAAAGGTACCTTCACTAACGGGTAAAAATATTGTAAATCTCTTTTTTGAAAATTCCACCCGCACCCGAATTTCTTTTGAACTTGCGGAAAAGAGGCTGTCAGCTGATGTGACCAATTTTTCTGCCAGTGCCTCCAGTGTAAGTAAGGGAGAGGGACTCAAAGATACGGTGCAAAATATTCATGCCATGAAAATGGACTGTGCAGTAATGCGCCACCCCGTTCCGGGGTCTTGTTTGCAATTGAGTAAATTTGTTGATGCTGTAGTGATAAACGCCGGAGATGGAACCCATGAACACCCCACTCAGGCATTATTAGACATGATGAGTATTAAGGAAAAATTTGGAAAATTGAAAGGACTCAATATTGCCATTGTTGGAGATATTCTACATAGTCGCGTTGCGTTATCCAATATTTATGGGTTACAAAAGATGGGAGCAAAGGTTACCTTGTGTGGACCTCCCCATTTAATTCCACGAGGAATACAGAAGTTTGGTGTTTCAGTAAATTCAGATATTGATGAAGTTATAGAATGGGCAGATGCCCTGAATGTGCTTCGAATCCAGAGAGAGAGAATGGGAGTTGGAATTATTCCTTCTGTGAGGGAATATAGAGATTTCTTTGGCATCACACAGGAAAGATTGGATGCCCATAAAAAGGAGATTGTCATAATGCATCCGGGGCCTATGAACAGGGGTGTGGAAATTGACAGCTCTGTTGCAGATGGTGACCAGGCTATAATATTGGATCAAGTTTTAAATGGAGTGGCCATTCGTATGAGTATTTTATATCTTTTGCTTGGACCGTATGAAGGAGAAGTGGGGTAATGGGAAAAACTGACAATTTAATAATTCTTGAAAATGGGACCATTTATGACCCATATAAGAATAAAAAGAAAGCAGGCTCGATATTAATAGTAGATGGCATTGTGAAAGAGGTTGGGAAAGTAACAGGCTCTGATAATACACGGAAAATTGATTGTACCGGAAAATTAATTGTCCCCGGATTGATTGATATTCATGCTCATTTTCGGGAGCCCGGAAGAGAGGATAAAGAAACATTAGCAACAGGGGCGAGGGCAGCATTCTCCGGTGGTTTTACACGGGTATGTGTAATGCCCAATACCAATCCTCCTTTAGATTCACCAGAGGCTATTCGTTTTATTATAGAAAAGTCTTCAGGTTTGCCTGTACAGATTTTACCCATTGGCTCAATTACCATTGGACAAAAGGGGCAGGAACTTTCTGAAGTTGGAAAAATGGTGAAAGCGGGTGCGGTGGCCATTTCTGATGATGGTTTGCCGGTTCAAAATGGTCAGGTTTTGAGAAATGCTCTTGAGTATGCCCAGAAATATGGAATCCCGGTAATTAATCATGCAGAGGATATTCACTTAAGAAATGACGGAGTAATGAACGAAAGCAGCCTTTCAACGCGATTAGGACTCCCTGGGAATCCTGATATTTCTGAATCGGTAATGGTTCATCGAGACTTAGAGATCGCAGATTATACAGGTGGGAAAATTCATATTCCTCATGTATCCACCAAGCGATCTGTTGATCTTATCCGGAAGTATAAAAAAATGGGTGTAAATGTTACAGCAGAGGTAACTCCTCATCATATTGGGTTAACAGAAGATAAATTAACAGAGTATGATACCCACACAAAAGTAGCGCCCCCTCTGCGGTCAGAGTTAGACAGGAAAGCATTAATTAAGGGATTAATAGAAGGTAGTATTAATTGTATCGCTACTGATCATGCCCCTCATACTATTGAAGAAAAGGAAATGGATTTTATTCATTCTCCCTGCGGTATGATTGGTTTGGAGTCTGCCTTTGGATTGAGTCATACCGTACTTACAAAGGCTGGCGCATCAACGGAGAAGGTTGTTCAATGGTTTACAAAAGGTCCTGCAGACATAATGGGATGGAATATCATTCCTTTCCAAATTGGTGAACCGGCAGAAATTGCGATTATTGACTCAAAAATAAGGTGGACATTTAAAAAATCTCACATCCAATCCAAGTCGAAAAACAGTCCTATGATAGGTATGAAATTTACGGGAAAAGTAGATGGGACAATTTCCGGTAAAAATACCTGTGGAAATCTCTTAGATTAACCCTTGACAAAGTAAAATACTTCCCCCTAATTTTACAGGCTGTAATTGCCAGCATAATTAATCATTTCATATTTAAGGATAATTAATGGAAACCACATCAATTCGTGCAGATGAAATAAACCGTGAATGGTTTATAGTTGATGCAGAAGGACAGACTTTAGGAAGACTCGCAAGTGAGATTGCTCAAATAATCAGAGGGAAAAAGAAACCCTTTTACACCCCTCACATGGATATGGGCGATTTTGTTGTTGTAGTAAACGCTGAAAAAGTAAAGGTAACTGGAAACAAAGAAAAGGATAAATCCTATTTCCGCCATTCTGGATTTCCAGGTGGTGTTACCCAAATCAGTTTACAGAAGGTTCGTCAGGATTTCCCCGAACGGATAATAACCAATGCCGTAAAGGGAATGCTGCCTCATAATAGATTGGGAAGACAGTTGCTAACGCATCTGAAAGTTTATTCTGGGACTGAGCATCCGCATGGAGCCCAGTTACCCAAAACAATTACATTTAATTAATTAAAGGAAAACAATGCCAAAAAAGAGTGATAGTTGGTCAGCAATAGGAAGGCGTAAGTCATCAATTGCCCGTGTAAATATGTCAAGCGGAAAAGGTGCATTTATTGTAAATAATCGTCCTATCGAGAATTATTTTGGAAGAGACACATTAAAAATGGTGATGGGTCAACCCCTTGAGTTACTTCAGTTAGCTGGTAAATATGATATTTCGGCTAAAGTAAATGGTGGTGGTCTTTCAGGTCAAGCAGGTGCAATCCGATTGGGAATTGCCCGGTGCATTGAAAAAATTAACCCCGATAATAGGCTGTCATTAAAACAGGCAGGAATGTTAACTCGTGATAGTAGAGAAGTTGAACGGAAGAAATATGGCCAACCAGGTGCACGAAAAAAGTTCCAATTCTCGAAAAGATAAAGATAATAAAAAAGGATTTATGAATCAATTAACTGTAGAAGAATTAATAAAAGCTGGTGCTCATTTCGGGCACCCTACCCACCGTTGGGATCCTAATTATAAGGGTTATATCACCATGAAGAAAAATGGTGTATACATTATTGATATGGAACAGACCAGTCAATGTATGGTGAAGGCAGCAAAAGAAATAACCCGAATAGTTCGTGAAGGGGGAAATGTTCTCTTTGTTGGAACAAAAAAACAGGCAAAAGATGCCGTTCAGCAAGCTGCAGACAGATGCAGCATGTATTATATAGTTGAACGCTGGTTGGGTGGAACATTGACTAATTATGGTACCATTAAAAAAAGTATTAAAAGGTTATTGGTTCTGGAAAAAGAATCCTCTGAAATCTACACAAACCTAACTAAAAAAGAGTTAAGTATGCTGGAAAGAGAACGTATAAAATTGGCAGATCTTCACCGAGGTATAAAAGATATGAAACATTTGCCTAAAGCTCTTTTCTTTGTAGATGGAATCCAAGAAAGAATTGCTATTTCTGAAGCCATTAATCTTGGGATCCCAACATTTGGTATTGTTGATAGTAATACTGATCCTCGGAATATTGACTTTCCAATACCTGCCAATGATGATTCCATGAAAACAATTGGATTAATTGTAAATTATATTGCCAATGTCATAATTGAAGCTACAGGTGGGACGGCACAAATAGATGAAGAAATTACGGAAGAAAGTCCCACAGAAGAGAATGCTGAACCTGAATCTGAAGTGGTAGAAGAATCAGGTCAGGTAGAAGAAAAAGTAATTGAAGAAGTTCAAGAAGAAAATCAGGAGTAATTGAACACATGTCAACAATATCTGCTACAGCAGTAAAAGAATTAAGAGAAATGTCTGGTGCAGGAATGATGGACTGCAAGAAAGCTTTAACTGAAGCATCTGGAAATCTAGAGGATGCCATTGATATCCTACGTAAAACCGGAATTGCAAAAGCACGAAAAAAATCTGATAGGTCAGCTAAAGAAGGTCTTGTATTCCCATATATTCATCCCGGATCAAAATTAGGGGTGCTGCTTGAAATCAACTGTGAAACCGACTTTGTTGCGAATACTGATGATTTTAAGGATTTGTGCAAAGATATTTCAATGCATATTGCTGCCTCTGCACCTATGTCAGTTACCCGTGAAGAAATTTCCTCAGATGTCTTAGACAGGGAGAAAGCAATTTATGCTGATCAAGCTCGTCAAAGTGGTAAGCCTGAAAATATTATTGAAAAAATGACTGAGGGCCGGTTAAACAAATTCTATCAGGAAAATGTACTGGTTGAACAGTCTTTTGTGAAAGATCCTGATAAAACAGTGAATGATCTAATTACTGAAACCGTAGCTAAATTAGGTGAGAATATAATCATTTCCCGTTTTTCACGCTTTCAACTTGGTGAAAAGGTCAATAATTCAGCTCCAACCGAAAACTAAATTCCAATTAATAATTGTCGAATCCATCCTTTAACCGCATTTTAGTAAAACTCAGCGGAGAAATACTTGCTGGAAAAAAAGGGTATGGTATTGACCCCGAAATCACCAAAGACCTGGCTCTGAAACTAAAAGAGGTTGCGGATAAGGGAATACAAGTTGGAATTGTAATAGGTGGAGGTAATATCTTCAGGGGTATTTCTGCAGACTCTAAAGGATTAGACCGTGTCCCTGGAGATTACATTGGGATGATGGCAACAATAATGAATTCAGTTGCACTTCAATCTGCATTAGAAAGACTTGGGTGTGATACCAGAGTAATGTCCGCTTTATCCATTACCCAGTTAGCTGAACCCTACATCCGTAGAAAGGGTATTCGCCACTTGGAAAAGGGCAGAATTGTGATTTTTGCCGGTGGCACTGGAAATCCATATTTTAGCACAGATACAGCTGCAGCCCTGCGAGCTATCGAAATTAATGCAGATATAATAATAAAGGGCACCAAAGTAGATGGTGTATATTCTGCTGACCCCGAAATTGACCCCGACGCAACTAAATATGATACCCTTACCTTCAAGGAAGTAATTGAGAAAGAACTGAGGGTGATGGACCTTACTGCCGTTACACTTTGTAAAGAAAATAATCTCCCTATTATCGTGTTTGATATAAAAAGTAAAAATGGATTAGTTGATATTGTAAATTCAGTGCCCATTGGTACTACGGTATCTTAAATAGGAGTAATCTAATTATGATAAATGAAATATTTGTAGATATAAAAGATAGAATGAATAAAGCCGTTGAACACTATCGTCATGAGGTTTCTACTATTCGGACTGGGAGAGCTTCTGCAAATATTTTAGATGGAGTTAAAGTAGATTATTATGGTTCTCCAACACCACTTAATAATATAGCCCATGTTACAGTGCCAGAAGGTCAATTAATTGTTATTCAGCCATTTGATCCAAGTAGTCTAGAATTTATTGAAAAGGCAATAATGAGTTCTGATGTTGGACTTACGCCGAATAATGATGGCAGCGTAATACGATTAAATATTCCATCTCTAACTGAAGAGAGAAGAAAAGAGCTGGTAAAGGTTGTTCATAAAATTATAGAAGAGGGCAGGGTTGCCGTTAGAAATATTAGAAGAGATGCTAATGATCTTTTAAAAAAGAGCGAAAAAGAGCATGATCTTTCTGAGGATAATTTGAGACGCGCAACTGATAATATCCAGGAAATGACGGATGAGCATATTAAGAATTTAAATCAAATTCAAGAAGCAAAAGAGAAAGACATTTTAGATTAATCCTGCCATTTGTTTATTGAAAGCCCTTCAAAATTTTGAGGGGCTTTTTTATTTAGAGCTAATCTAAATAGTTTTCTATTTCTGCCTTGGCAGAAATAAGTTCATTCTTTTCCAAGTGTAAAATATTTGCAATTTTCTTCACTGCATGATGCTCTAAATAATGGAGTTTCCCATCTGCATATGCAACTTCAAATACACAGCTGATAAAATCGAGTTTATCATCATGGGAGAAATATTGATTTAGTTGAGTGCCAAATTGAAATAAGCCTGTGGAATTTTTCCATTCTTCCTGGGCATGTTGCATTAATGATTTCACAGAAGACTCATCAATGGAGAAAAATTCTTGAAGAATTTCACCAATAGTTATTAATTCCTGATCTTCTAAAATTTCATCTGCATCAGCAACTGAAAGTAAAATACAGGCCGCCGCCAATTGTGTTTGATTAGAATCGGTTTTATTATTCATGGGTGAATATAAATAAGGTCTAAAATAGTATTCATGGTAAATAATTATTATTAATATCAATTTAATTCATGGAGTATGTTTTATTTTCTATTCAATTCTACTCTATCCGTAAATTTGCCCATCTTTATTAGACAAAGAATCCAAAATGAAAATTATAAAAGTATTCCCAGATAGTTTAGGAGAGACCATTGGCATTCAACCTGGAGATCGATTATTGAAAATCAATGGTAAACGCGTACAGGACGAAATTGATTATCAATTCCGTATGACGGAAGAGGTACTTACATTAGATTTCGAAATATCCGGTCGTATGGAAAAAATAGAAATCGAAAAAGAGTATGATGATGATTTAGGGGTCGAGTTTGAAGAGATGAAAATCCGCAGTTGTGCCAATAATTGTGTTTTTTGTTTTGTAGATCAAAATCCACCTGAAATGCGGAAGGGTATGTACTTTCGGGATGGGGATTATCGCATGTCTTATCTTCATGGGCATTATATTACCATGACGAATATGGGTCAGAATGAATTGAACCGTGTTGTTGAGCAGCGACTCTCACCCCTTTATATTTCTGTTCACGTGACGGATATTGAGCAAAGACAAAAACTTTTTCTGTATAAAAAGGATGACGGGCTTCTTGCAAAATTAGAATATCTAACAAATAATGGAATTGAACTGCATACTCAAATTGTTTTAATGCCGGATTTAAACGATGGTGAGTTCCTAAATAAAACGTTGGAGGATTTATACCATTATTACCCCTCTGTGAAATCCTGCACTATAGTACCAGTTGGCTTGACAGGGCATCGTAAAGGATTAATGGAAATTAAATCTGCCGACAAAAAATATGCTGAAAATTTGCTTAATGGAATTACGCGGATGAGAGATAAATTTTCAGGTAAAAAATCTCCATTTGTTCTCTACTCTGATGAATGGTTCATTTTGGCTGAACAACCTTTTCCACCACTGTCTGATTATGGTGAATTAGATTTGGCTGAAAATGGAGTGGGGCAAGTTCGGCAATTTCTTACTTTGTTTGAAGAAGAATCTGCTAACTTTCCCCGTGCATTAGCTTTTGAAACCAATATCACTTTGGCAACGGGAACATTGGTTTATGAGACCTTTCAAAAGGAAGTTATCCCCATATTAAATCAGATTGATAATCTAACGGTTACTCTTTTACCTATTATTAATAAATTCTATGGAGAATCTGTAACGGTAACCGGACTGTTAACGGGTACAGATATTATTACCCAATTAGCTTCCGAAGATTTGGGTGATGCTGTTTGGATGAGCCATAGAATTATAAACGATGAAGGCACCTTAACTCTGGATAATTTAACATTAGACGATATTTCAAATGCCATCGATTGTCCATTGCAATTGAGCAATGATAGTTTTTTAACACTTTTAAATAATTTAACTCATGCCTAACCCAACCATTGCAATTTTAGGAAAACCAAATGTTGGGAAATCCACTTTATTCAACCGACTTGTAGGGGCTGGACATTCAATTGTATCTCCTGAAGAAGGAGTGACCCGTGATCGAATATATGGTAGATTTGATTGGTGTGGAAGGGAATTTAATCTTATAGATACTGGTGGATATATTCCGGCTTCTGAAGATATCATTGAAAATCATGTTAGGCTTCAGGCAGAAATTGCAGCAAATGAAGCCGATATGGTACTTTTATTGGTTGATGGACGCTCTCCCATTACGACATCAGATCAGTATTTAGCAGATCAAATACAGAAATCAGAAAAACCCTATATTCTGGCAGTGAATAAAATTGATGAACTGAAAATGGAAGATTCTGCATTATCTTTTTATGAATTAGGATTAGGTGAATTTTATACTTTATCTGCCCAAAACAACCGATCTGTAGGAGATATGTTAGACGGTGTTGCACAGAAACTTCCTGAAAAAGATTTTAAGGATGAACATGTAAAAGATTGCGTCAATTTGGCTATAGTGGGAATGCCAAATGTGGGTAAGAGTTCATTAATGAATGGATTACTTCAGGAGGAGAAGTCCATTGTCACACCAATTGCAGGAACAACTCGAGATTCTATTGATTCATTTCTTCGCTATAATAAACAGGACTTTCGTCTTATTGACACTGCTGGGCTTAGAAAAAAATCAAAAATAACCGGTGATATTGAATTTTACAGCACAGTCCGTACCTTTAGAGTAATACAGGATTGCGATTTAGCAGCAGTTCTTATTGATGCTGATAAGGGTTTTAATAATCAGGACAAAGATATCATTCGACATGTTATAGATTCGGGAAAAGGATTGATCATCGTTATCAATAAATGGGATTTACTGAAAAAAGATACACATACCCAAAAAGAGTACTGCCAAGATATTTACGGCCAATTTCCCATGCTTGAGTATTATCCTATTTTATTTATTTCAGTTGCCCATAATTTGCGTACGCGGGAAGTTTTAAAAACTTCCTTGGAAGTATATAAAGAACGTCAACGGAAATTGAAAACCTCTGATGTAAACGATTTTATCAAGAAAGCCATGGCGTATCACTCTCCTCCAATATTAAAAGGTAAAAATATTACCATAAAATATGGAGCCCAAGTGCACCATTCTCCACCAATCTTTGCTTTCTTTTCCAATCATCCTAATGATATTCCTCTGCAATATAAACGCTATTTGGAAAACAGGCTCCGTGACAATTTTGGATTTAATGGCGTCCCTATCAAAATATCTTTCCGGGGAAATAAGTGAAAAATATTTTCTTATTTGGTATAATATTTTTGTCATTGGTTTTTGCAAGAAGAGACTGTCTGCAACAGGCTGAGTTGGATGCACTGGGTAGGAGTATCAGGCCTGAAAAAGATACGCTGGCAATTTCTCCTTCCGGGCATTTCTACATTCATTTTGATACCACAGGGAATGCAGCCCCTGATTTAACAGATAGCGATAGTAATGGTGTTCCTGACTATATAGATGAAGTGGGAATAATTGCGGATTCTGCCCATCATGTTTTGGTTGATATAATGGGATGGGAAGAGGAACCTTTCGATGGAGAAGGAGGATATGATATTTATATAATGAGTTATGGTGCAGGGGTTTATGGGTACAATTATAAAGATAATGGAAATACATCCTATTTGCAAATCGATAACGACTATGTGGGATATAATTCTAAATTTGATTTGACTCCCATTGAGATTATGCGAATAACTGTTGCGCACGAATATTTTCATGGTATCCAATGGGGATATGAAGAAAATTTGGGTAGCAATAAATACTTTTATGAAATGACATCCATGTGG
>Ga0208278_1001085_pt1 | contig 13471 bp, 13 predicted proteins | sample ETN01SmetaG_FD_185794 | JGI IMG/M metagenome (GOLD analysis project Ga0208278, IMG submission 185794) | Marine microbial and viral communities from oxygen minimum zone, Eastern Pacific Ocean - ETNP2014F12-01SV259 (SPAdes) (version 2) | ecosystem: Environmental > Aquatic > Marine > Oceanic ...
AGTTCTTGAGGAGAAGCTAAGAGAGTGATATTTCGATTGAGTGTTCTTTGAAAATTTTGAGCCATTTGTTATCCTAATTATACCATATTTTTGCCATAATGTAAACCATTATAAAGCAATCGCCATAGCTACAGCAAAACCTGCTGAAGCTTTCGTATCTATTTGAGTTTGTGCATTAGCACTTAATGTATTAATATATTGAAATTCTGTATCTGTTACTGAACCATCTGCTATTTTTGTAGCATCTATTCCAGAAGCTAAAGTTGTTACTCCTAAATTATTAGAAGTAAATGCTCCACTTATTGCTTTATTTTTCCAAACACTTGCAGCATTATCATAAATAAAATAATTAGCATCAGCTAAACCAGAAAGTGTAACATCTGTCATTTCACCTAGTTGGTCTCTAGCTGCTGTAGAATTATCTACATAAGCTGTAGTTGCTAGTTTAGTTGAATTATCTGCTGCTGATTGTGTAGGAGCTGTAGGATTTCCAGTAAAATCTGGAGAAGCTAAAGTTGCTTTTAAATCTAATTGTGTTTGAATATCTGAAGTTAGTCCATCTAATCTTTGAAACTCTGCATTACTTACTGAACCATCTGCAATCTTTGAAGCATCAATAGCTGCTGCTGCTTTAATATCTGCATTAACTATATTTGTAATAGTATTATTATCAGAATCAATTGATTTATTTGTAAATATAGTTGTACTACTTGGGGTAACAGAGTGTTCTTGAGCATCTACATAAGCTTTAATAGATTGCTGAGATGCAACTTTAGTAGCTGAATCAGATGCAAAATCATCTTCATCTAAGAAAGCTGTACCGCTAATAGCGGTATTTAAAACTGGGCTAGTTAATGTTTTAGCTGATAAAGCTTGAGTATCAGTTAATGTAACAACACTACTATCAATTGCAATATCATCTGCATTTGCAGTAATACCTGTTCCGCCAACAACATTTAAAGTAACATCAGCTGATGTTCCACCACCTGTTAAACCTGTTCCTGCAACAACTGAAGTAATATCTCCAACTGGTATAGTTGCGACTTGGGTATCAACATAAGCCTTAATAGATTGTTGTGAAGATACAGCAGTTGCTGAATCAGAAGACATAGTATCTTCATCTTTAAAAGCTGTTCCACTAATACCAATATTTAAAACTGGACTTGTTAATGTTTTATTTGTTAGAACATCTGTAGTAGCTTTACCAACTAATGTATCTGTTGAAGTAGGTAAAGTTATTGTTCCAGTATTTAAAATTGAAGCAATAGTTGGAGTTGTAAGAGTTTTGTTTGTTAAAATTTGTGCTGTTGTTTTATCAACTGTTATTGCTGTATCAATTACTAATTCATCAGCATTAGCAGTTATACCATTTCCACCAATTACATTTAAAGTTGGTATAGGTCCTGATAAAGATGTTCCAGTTAAACCACTTCCTGCTACAATAGCAGTAAGGTCTCCGACAGGGACTGCATCTACATAAGTTTTAATTGCTTTAGCAGAAGCTAAAGTATCATCACTTGCTGAAGCAGAAGTTAAATCTGTATCAACAGATGTTACACCAGTTGAAGTACCGATAACTAAAGTATCAATACTTGCAGTTCCATCAATATGTATATCTTTAAATTCTAAAGAAGCTGTACCTAAATCTATATCATTATCTAAAATTGGAACGATTGCTCCATCTTGAATTCTTACTTGTTGTACTGCTGCAGAACTTACATCTGTATAAAATTCTATATGTTTATTTGCAGTATCAACTAAAATTTTATTTAATGGAGTTGTTAAACCTGCATCTCCAATTAATTCAATAACAGGACCTTCGGCTGCGGTACCATCATGTTTATGTCCTCCACCTACACCTGGACCATTATTAAAAACTGCTACTAATTTATCAAATTCATTATTTAAATCTACAGCTTCAATTGTAAGGGCATCAGCTATTTCTGCGGAACTTTGTCGTGTATAACCTGCCATATTATTATCTTCTTCCTCCTGCTATAAATGATACAAATAATCCATTAACTGCATATGCAGCATTCGTATCATTACTATAAAATCTAAAACTATTTGAAAAACCACTTCCTATTACTAATATTCTTTTACTTGGTAAAGTTACTGCACCATAAGTTCCACTTCCATATGCTGCACTTCCATATAAAGATGTAGCAGCTAAAGTACCAACACTAAATACACCAGGTTGGGGAACATCTGAAGATTCAAAATCATATCTAATTCTTAATCTTAAATCGTCTTGTACTCCTTCTGGTTTAATATTTGCTTTAACAGCATAAAGACTTTTTCTTAAACCATTATCACCATAATCCATATCTGGTGTTTGAAATATTCCACTAATATTTTCACCATTAAAATTATTGCCACTATCATGCAAATAAATATATCCACTTTCATCTGCACTAAATTTCACTTCTTCATTAGAAGTATTTAAATCTGAAGTACAAGTCTTAACGACTAAACCTTTTGAATTACTCCATTCAAAAGCAGGAATTCCCTGTTCATCAAATTTAAATGTTCCTATAATTCCTTTTTGACTTGCATCTGCTTGACCTGATTGAAAATAAAATAATCTATATTGACTTCTTTCTCTAATAACCATACTTGAAAGAGTATAATTAGTAATATTATCTAAAAGGTCATTTATTAAAGGTAAAATTTTTCTGCTAACAGAACCGATTTCAACGTCAGCAATTCTAGCTGTTCCAGCAACTGTTCTTAATCCATCAGGTGCTAAAAATATTAAATCTCCACCAATTTCCTGAATTGTATTTCCATCTATACAACCTATATTCTTAGTTATAGATTTAAGTATAGGGGTAGAATCTAGGCTTGTCAACTCAAATATACTGTTTTTACAAAATATAATAAGAGTATTTCTAAAAACTTTAATACCTACAATAATATCTCCAACATCAATTGTTCCTGAACCAGTAGCTTCAAAATCATAAGGTTTTAAGCGGCTACTATAAGCAACAGTACTTGTTGATACAGATTGTCCAGCTACAACTAATCGTTCTGCAAAGATATTACATCTTTTAGGATTAACTGGAGCTGACCTTTCTAGTTCTTCAAAGTAATAAGTATTAACTCCACCTGAAGTTGTAATCTGAAATTCAGCTATTTTATTGGTACTATCAACAATATATAAAGTTCCATAAGCACCATTTGATTCATAGTTAGCAAACTGATTATTAGTTTGATTTGTTCTTACAACTGTTGTAGCACTTGCTACTTCAGCAGAAGTCATCCCACTTCTATAAATAGTTTGAGTACTAGCAGTAGTTACAACATCAATATCTAATGTTAAATTTGTATTATCTGTAATAGATAAAACTCTATATTTAATACTATTAATTTTTATTCTATCATTTACAGCTAATTCAGTTGTAAAAGATGTTCCAGTTCCAACAACTGCTGCTGAACTTGCAGTTACTGCAACTGTACCAGTTAAACTTTTATAAGTATCTTTATTAATTTGAAGCCAAGTAATACCATCTGTACTCCAATAAATATTATTGGCTTGACAAGCAATAACTCCATTAGCATATGAAACTATTCCTGTTATAGCATCTGTAGTTGTACCGCTTGGACTAGTTGCACTTCCTGCACCCCATTTTGTAAAACCATTTATTCTTCGATAGCCACCTGTTGTAGCTGATTCAAAGTTTTGTAAAATAGTTGCGGCTCCAGGTGTTCTAAATAATGCATGAGCACTTGAAACTAAATCTAAACCTCCTGCAACTGTAATGGAAGCTCCTTGTGTTGGCATTTAAATTTTCCTTATGGTAACAAATACGTAAATCTTACGTCTGACATATATTGCGGTTGTGGTGAATTTAAATTATCAGCCATTGACTGTAATCCTTTTTTGTATTCATCTAATGCTAATTGTGATTGAGCTATATTATCTTTAAATTGATAAATATAATATCTAGCTCTTGCTAATAAAACTGGTTTGTATTGTTCTGGAAATAAAACTGTATCGGTATCTGCTGATAATGCAGCAGGTCTATCGTAAGCAAAGAAATGTATGTTATAAATTTTATCAGGTATTGGAGATAATCCAAATCTTCTACCATCTGAACTTCTAATAACTCTTACTGGAACTCCATAGGTTGAAGTTCTAGCAGCTTCTTCTTCTGCTTCTGCATAATTAGCTCTCCATGTAGTTAAAGTTGTAAAAGCTAATTTATTATTTGTATAAGGTGAGCTAGTGTCTACAAGAGTAAACATATCCCAATTGACTGAATCAAAATCACCATCTACACCTGTAGAACCAGCTTTTGATAAATACCATCTTTGTCCAACAACTGTTGGAATAATAGTATTACCATAATAAGGGTCATCAGGTACATCTGTACTTAACCAAGACCAATTATCTACTGCATCTACTATATCAGAGTAAGCTCTATTTACACAATTTGCAACTTGTTTTTGTACGCCTACTCCACTAGAAATTGCTGTAAGTTCTGGTTCATTAAGTTCTACTAATAATTCATTAGTTAATGCTAAATAGGTCTTTGCCATAATACTTCTTAAAATTAAGTGGCTATAATAAGTACCACAACAACTACTGCTACTGCAATAGAAACTTTTTTATGTGCTACTATGTAAGACCATGCTTTTTTCATATGTTCCATATATAATCCTTTATTTAAAAGACAGGGGGTATATTGCAACCCCCTATCTAGCTGTTAGGTTTAATACTAACAATAACGTAAAAACTAATAAATTAGTCTATAACGTAAATTGTTCTTCCTAATACCTCAGGTCTAAGAACTTTTCTTCCGAAAACAAGTAATCCTCTTACTATGTCAGCGAAAGTAGTAGTACTTCTTAAACTTTCAACAATCTTCAACTGAGACGCACACGCAGTCGAACTCATTTGACCCCATGTTGCCACAGGAGCAGTTGCAGACCCAGCAGGTGTTGCACCTGATAAGTCGTTTTGTCTTAGATTGTTTGATTTGTACATTTGGAAACCTCTAACGAGACCAGATGCTACTAATCCATTTCTAAGACTACCTTTACCAGCGTTGTAATCAACTGATAATAGTTTAGAAGATGTGTTAGCTAAAACATCATACCACTCAGGTGCACCAACAAACCAACGACCTTCTTCAGGTGCGTTTTGAATGTCGAGCAACTTAGCAGATGTACTCATACTATTTAGAGGGTCAATTTCACCAGAAGCAAAACCTATATCAATAGGTGTTCCTGTAGTTCCTAGTCTATTTGCAGTTGTAGACACCGAACCATCGTCACCAAGATAACTAAAGACATTACTGTCTAAAGCATCTCTTAGCTTATATGCTGCGTTGTCTGAAGCAACAGATTGGAAGTTGATATGTGAAAATCTCTTTTCAATATCATCTAGTGCGAATTGAAAGTATTTAGCTTGGTCTACTAATAGAACAAGCTCTTGGTCAGTAAGTGCTGTAGCTGAAGTCGCTAGACCTCTAGTGTAATCACTTACTGTTATTTGGGGTTCTTGTACGATATTAACTGTATCACCAAAGTTTTTAATTTCACCCATATAGTCTGTATTGCAGATTGCTTCTGCAGTTGCAGCTTTACGTAGTGCTATTTGAACTTTCTTTGAGTATATTTGAGGTACCCAAAAGGCATTAGTTTGCCCTGCTGTAGCTACTAAAAAGTTAGTAGTTGAACCACCAGCGAAATTTGCCATTGTATGACTCCTTTTGTTTGGTTGATAAAATGAAAGTATTATTATTAATTATTAATAATTCTACCTTCTCTCTGAGCTATCAAAATGTCTTTCTCATTCTTTTCAAACTCAGCATCTGACATCTTTTCGAAATCAGAACTTTTGAAAATAACTTGATTATTCGTTGGTGGTTGAATTTGTTCGTTAGTTTTAACTAACAAATCAGCACCTTGACTAACCTTATTATCTTCTGTGGTTTTTTTATCTAATCCAAGTCCTCGGTCTTTCTTATATAAGTCAACTGCTCTTGCAGCAAGTGTACCATTGGAATTGTTCTCATAAATCCATGATTTAATTTCCATGGGTTGTGAGTCTGCCCAGTTATGAAAATCATCTGATTCTTTAATTTGATTAAAGTCTGGATGAAGTTTCGATAACTCTAATTGAGCTTCTCTTTGTGATAAAGCTGTATTAGCTTTTTTCAAAGAGCTAACTTCCTCTTGTAAACCTTTCATCTCATTTTGAGACTGCAAGTGAGATACAGTTTCCACTACGCCATAAATGTCAGGATAGTCTTTTTTAAAAGCACTAAGTTCATCAGCACTTTTAGGTGGTGTATATTTAGGTCGGTTATCTCTAAGCTGTGCTTTGAGGTCGCCTTCCTTATTAGTCCATTCACCAAGTTTCCTGTCATAATAACGCTTTAGGTCATCATATCTTTTTTTATAGTCAACTTTAGTATAAGGTTTAGATTCAACATTTAATGCTGATTCTTGTAAGACCTTATCCGAAGTGGCTGTTTCAGAAGGGGATAAAACATTTGGGTTAACACTATCTGTAGTAGTATTAGTAGCATAGTCAAATCCTGTCTTCTTCTCAGGGTCAGGCTCGGCTGGTCCACTATCTGCATTTACTAAAGTTTTTGGCATTACATCATCTGTATGCCAATACTTTTTGCGATTGTATGGATTCGCCTCGACTGTCTTAGTTTTTCCTTCGTTCTCTTTACTCATAAATCCTCCTTTGGGCTTCTTTTACTGAAGGTAGCAAAAAAAGGTTAATTGATTTGAAACGAAGCTACAAGGGCTTCTATTGCTAGAAGGTAGCTTGTCTATTCTTAGAGTACCTCTCTAAAAATTCTGTTATACTATGGTTTCATCTACTGCAAGTTCTGCAGTTTCTTCTTGATTAACCATACCAGCATCATAAGCTTCTTCAGCTTGTGCCATCATTTTTCTTAATTTATCAATGCCGATATTTTTAACAGCTTTTGCTGTAAATACAAATTCGCCATCTGACAATAATGCTGGGATTGAATCTGAAGTTCCTGTTCCAGGTCCTTCTACTAATTCATCTTCTGTAAATTCTGTTGCAACCATCTTTGGTAAAATGGCTTCTAATTCTGGATACATTTCTATAGCAGCATCCACGACTACTTCTTCTTCTTCACTTAACATTGAAGTATCTAAAACACTTTCTGCATCTTCCATAGCTAAATCATCTGCAGCAATCTCATCTTCAATTAATGGTTCTTCCATTCCTACTGGAGCCATTAAAGGTTCTTCAACAATTTCATCTTCTACTAAATCACCTTCTTGAAAAGCTCTATAAGCTTTTCGTCTATCATACTTTTCTTCAAGAGCTGCTGTTCCACCTAAAGCTCTTTTTCCTCTAGATAAAGGTTCTTCTTCAGCAATTTGAAAGTTATCCATGTAACCACCAAGAGCTGCTTTTTTCTTTCTCCCATACTGTAGATTATCAAGTTTTTTCCACTCTATTTCTTTATCTTTTTTTTCTAATTCTTTAATTCTCTTTTTTTCTTTTTCAGAAAGTTTACCATAAGTATCTGAATTTTCTTTTTTTATATTTAATCTAATTAATTCTTTTCTATCTTTTTTATTTAACCAAGCTAAATCATCTGTAGTCATTTCTTCCCAATCTTCTGCAGTGGGAATAGCAACTTCACCAGGTAATAAAGGTGGTTTAACACCATCACCTTTTGAAAATCTTGTTCTTTGTTTTGAAAGTAATCGAGAAGGCATTCCTTTTCTAGCAGATTCAGGAGAATCTACATCATAAGGTGTAATACCTGTATCTTTTTCTTCCTCGTTTTTGAGATAAGGTGGCTTAGACATTAGTCCACCTGTAGCCATGTTAATGGGTTTTGACATATTTCTATCCTATTATGTTATTATAACAATTAATTGTTAATTAGTCAACACTATCTTTAACTATTTCTTTAACCTGCTGGGGTAGGTTCTGTAGTCTGTCCAGCAAATTCCACTTCCCCTGGCATTGATACATTACCTGGTCCGATTGGGCTTTCGCCAACTCCAGAGTTGTTTGGTGCTGTACCTTCTTGAGGTACTCCTCCATTACCTTCCATTGGTCCGAGTTGACCAGGTGCAGGAGCTTGTGAGCCATTTGGTTTGTTAGCATTCTGATATCCTATAATTTTAGCATAAATTTCTGCTTCATCTTTAGAGTTAATTATTTCATCAGGGTCTAAATCTAAAGAGTATGCTAACTCTTTAATGATTTCCGAGATTCTAACAAATGGAGCAATCGCAGGATTTTGAATAGTTTGTAAGAACATTGTCAGTCTTTGAGAACGAACTTCTTTTCTCATCAAACTAGAACTTCCTGTCGCTTTAATTTCCAAATCTCCTACAATTGGTAACTCACCTTCATAGAATTGCATATTCCATTGGAACATGGATTCTCCTAAAGGCTTAATTAGTTGGTCGTCAATATTTTTTATAACTGTTTTTATATTTAAAGATGCAGCACCCATAAGCATTGACATACCTGAGGCTGTTCTTGTCATACTTTGAACTCCTGTTTGTCCATGTGAGTATGATGGTATTCCTGTTGATTCATCTGCAAGTTGTCTGAACTTATCAAACATCTGCATATTTTCTACAGCAGTATTTGGAAATTTAATTCCATAGATTGCTTGACCAGGAACTCCTGCTTGTCTTTTAAAAATCTTACCAGGAAATACTTCCATGTTTTGATTATTAACTAAAGCAGATTCATCTATATCAAAAACTAAATTTCCAGCTAAAGCTAAATTATCAATTGCCATTCTTGCATGACCATTCATAATTTGTTGAGCATCATCCATATTTTCTGGAACACCTATTCCAAAAAAGTTATAAGGATTTTTTTCATAAGGAAAAGCTTGATAAGGAAGTCTAAAAGGTTTAAATGGATTTTCAACAATTCTAATTATTTTATTTTTACACATCCAAACATTAACTTGAACTTCTGTTGTATCTGCAATATCAGGGTCTATTGTTAGACCTTGTTCTTTTGCAGTCATAGCATCAATGGTTCCCCAATATTCTAAAATTTCATATCTGTTTTTTTCTATATCTCCAGTTGAACTTCCTTCTAAATCTATATTTGTTTCCCAATTTAATTTTTGATAAGCAGGACCTTCAGCTAAACATTCTTCAATTTTTTCTTTACTAAAATAAGGTCTATTGATTAAATCTAAAAATTGATGTCGGTTAACTCTGTGTCTTTGAATAACAAATTCACACTCATCCATATTTCTAGCATTAGGGTCTGGGTAGAAATCCCAAATACTAACAAATTCTACTTTTGGAACTTTAATAAAATCAGGAGTATATTCTCTAGCAGCACCATTTCCTGTTCCTGTATATTTATGTATAGTTTTATTATAAGTAAATGGACCTTTTAGAATTCCTGTTCCTAATAAACAAGATTCAAAGATAGCATTACGTAAAGTAATATTACCATTTGATTCTTCTAATTGGTCGTGAATAAGTTTTTCTAATCTTCGTGCAGCAATTTGTGCAGGTTTAATTTGAGGGAATTCTGGAAGATGTCCAGGTCCTTCTGATAATTCAGCTTTTTCTAATTCAGGTTCTAATCCACCTAAGAAACTTTCATTTAAAGAATCAAAGGTAGCACCCTTTGCTAAAGGTTTACCATCACCAGGAAATCCTAAATTAGAAGTAGGACTCATAGGTTGACCAGGAGTATATTCTAAATTTCCTTCAACAGTTGGAGTCGGTTGCATATTCTCATCCCCCATTTGTTCTTTAAGAGGATTCATATGTGCGTATTCAGCAATACCTTCTGGAACTTCTGTTTCTTGAATGACTAATGGAAATTTACCCATTCCAAATAGAACATCTATAATTTGTCCATAAGCTGCTAAAACTTTAGTCTTAGTAACTTTAACAAAGACTCTAGATTTTTCATGTTGAGTAAAATGAATATCTTTATAATATCTTCCACGATAATTATGATAAGATTGTAACCATCTATTCTCATCATCATTTCTAGTATCTTTACAAACTTGAAATTTTTTATTAATTAAACCAACAAGAGCATCATAACCCTCTTCTGCAACTTCTTCAGTTTGCATAAGTTGATTCTGTCTATCAGCAGCAGGTAATAAAGCCATATAATTTAAACCTTCCAATATTGATATATATTAACAATAATACACTTATTAATGTCGTTTGTCAACAATCTTTTTAATTTCTATAATAAGACTTGTAGGTATTAAAGTTGTATTTCCAATCTCTTCAATAGTGCCTTCTTCCTTTTCTGATAGGGCATAATCGCCAAAAATCCTTGTTAAACCTTTACTTTGTGAAAGAAGATGTCCTTTAGTTACACATGGAGGAAGCTTTGCTTTCTGACAAGATAATATACTTTGCCAACTTGAATCTGAAATAACATCATACCAATGGACTTCAACAAGAGGATACTTGTCAATTTCTCTTTTAGCTTTTATATTTATTTTAATCTTCCTTCGTTTCACTAAAATGCTTCTTATCTTTCATTACTTTAAAATTATTATTATCATCTGAAGTCTTAACTTTACCATAAGGTTTGAAAGCACCATTTCCTCTTACTACAGGGTCTCTCATCCAATCTGTTTCTTGGTCTTTAATTCCATTATTATCAGAATACCTAAACATATTAAGTTTATATTCTTGTTCAATATTAGGGTCTTTGATATATTCAATAAGCTCTTCATAAGTCATTATCTTTTCATAGCGTTCATTAGTTAGTTTATTTATAAATGTATATAGAGGCATATTAAATAAAATGAATGACTTTAGTAACCAAATACCCTATCTGAAGGTACCCATTTTTTTACTTGATTCATTCTTTCATAAGGTGTTGGACTTCTAGGTCTAGACATAATTAAATATCTTAATGCATCATAAGCATGGTCTGAAGCTTTAGTATCTACATCTTCAGGTCTATTAGGGTCTACAGGTATTCCCTGTAGTTCTCTAATTAAATTAGGACAAGTCTTAAAGATAATCATTCTTGGTCTTCCTTTCTCATTAAATTTTAATCGTTCATGTATTTGTATTTTTCCTTGAATTCTATTCTTATCAGCTCTTCTAAGTTTATGTCCTGCTGTTGTTAGGACTTCGCCTACAGTCGGACCTGTTGTGCCAGTCCTTGCCCAAGCTGCACTATCTAAAACTCCTTGTGGAGAAAGCTTATCTTCTTTTTCATATAGAAAAATAAGTTTAGCTAAATCTTTTCCTGTTAAACCTTTTTTATATAATTCTCTATAAACAATTAAGGTTTCATCTGTTGGGTCTAAGGCTGCCCATATAACTGCAGACTCTGCTGCATAACCATAATCAATTCCTTTTATTCTTTGCCAATGTTTAGGTAACTCATAGGGAGCTACACAATGTTTATCATATTCAAATTCAGCAAAAGCAGCTCCTTCGGAAACATCCCAATTTCCATCTAAGAGTTGTCTTCTTTGAACTGGTGGTAAAGATTGTAACATCTTTTCATATTTACCATCTAAGGCTAAATATGGATTATCATCTAATCGTGCTGGTATAAATTTTCTTGTTAATTCATCAACACCAGTAAAACTATTATTAGGAGGTGCTGGGTCTAGATATCTATTCTTAACCCAACTTCCTCCGACACCTCCAGGGTTTGCTGTGCACCGAATGTAGCATTTTATCTTTTGATTAGTTGTTCTCAATCGTGACTGCAAATATTGGAGTGGGAATTCTGTAGGATACTGTGTTAGTTCGTCAATACCTATCCAGGTATATGATTGACCTTGATATCTATACACATCAGCATCTCTGTCCAGATAACCGAATTCCAATGTTGCTCCTGAAGGAAATTTCCAAATCTTTTCGACTTCCCTAAACTTTGTGCCTGGAAAGGCTTTAGGATAAAGTTCTCTTGACTTGTCAATTAATTCTCTTAGTTCAGGCATAGACTTCCTTAATAATAAGGCTCTATGTTCCTTTATGTGCATAAATCTTAATGGGTCAACAAGCATGGCATAGGACTTACCACCACCTGCGGCTCCTCCATACAAAACATCTTGCTCTGGTGCAGCTAAGAATTCTGTCTGAGGACCATCATTAGGTTTGAATACTATTCTTTCTTTTTCCTTTTCAAGGAGTTCTTTAACTGATTTAGGTAGGACATTATATTGCCCTTCTTCCATAACCAACCCTTTTTTACTTTTTGTTTCAATTTGTTGTTCTCCCTTCTGTACAATATTTAAAGCTTCTTTCTTAGCTTTAAGTCTCGTTGTTTTATTTTCTAAATTCTTTCTTAGCCTTTTAATTTCTTTTTCTTTATCCTTAACAGCTCGTCTTGATGCTATCTTGGCTTTATGGACAAAGCTATAATTATACTGTCTCGTCATTTCTACTTAATAATCCTTTTGGTTTTTCAAAGCTATCTCTGTCTATGATTTTCTTTAATCCCATAGGAGATAACTTGCGACCAGTTTGATGTTCTAAAATCTCAACTGCTCCTCTCAAAGAGAAAGCTCCTGACTTGACACCATCTTTCATTTCACTTAAAGATGAAAGTTCTTTATCAACTTTCTCTAATGTTCTGTTATCTTCCGATAACTTATAACCAAAGGGTATAGTAGAACTATTCCTTGTTTTCATCTAATATCCTAATCTCTTCTGCTTCTCCATCAACTAAAGTTTTCTTTTCAGGTAACAAAAAGATACCACTCGCAGAGGTATGGGTAACATCAATCTTATCACGCTTTGCAACACCAACCCTGTCTAGAAGAGTCTGAGCTGCTTGAAGCTTTGCATTGACTTGAGGGATGGGGTCATCACTCTCAAGAATCTCTACCAGCTTTTGAGAAGCTTGTGGAGCAGACTTAGCTAGAATCTTTGTGGCTACCTCTACTATCTCATCTTTTAGATTGTTGATGACGTTATAGTATGAAGTTTCTTTATACCCTGCCATATTCAAAGCTTTATTAATATCTCCCTTTGCTTGAACTGCCAGGGCTGAAAGAAAGTTTTGCTGTTGTTCTGTCAACTTCCTTTTATTGCTTAATGATGGAAGAAAATTATTGTTCATATTTACTATTATAACAAGTTTACAGCTAGTTGACAACACAATTTAAAATTTATTTCTGGTAGACGTTGACAGATGTAAGAAACAGGTGTATACTAAGGTAACACCCTCCAGGGGTTGAAGCATCTATTACTTCCCTCTGGGACAGTCCAGCAATATAGCAAAGTAGTTAGCTGGTCTTCAAAGCAGGGCGACTCTATCTAGTTTACATTCCAATCTACATAAAATGTATAAGCAGTACATATATACCCCCTACAGGGGGGGTGGCAGGTATGTAGGGGTATTAAGTGATAATGAGAATCATTCGCAATACAACTTATCCTTGCACAATCTTTAGTTATCCCTAACAACCTCAAGTTGTACAACTACTGGTTGACAGTCTTTAAATATCTTTTAAGTCTATAAAAGATATCT
>Ga0208278_1001087_pt1 | contig 13459 bp, 7 predicted proteins | sample ETN01SmetaG_FD_185794 | JGI IMG/M metagenome (GOLD analysis project Ga0208278, IMG submission 185794) | Marine microbial and viral communities from oxygen minimum zone, Eastern Pacific Ocean - ETNP2014F12-01SV259 (SPAdes) (version 2) | ecosystem: Environmental > Aquatic > Marine > Oceanic ...
AGCTGGTAAAGAAAAAACTTCTTGAGCACGAATATGTCACCATAATGAGGCATTTCTACAAGCTTATGAAGATGATAACTCATCGCGAGATTAAGGAAATAAAAGGGGAGGAATATGATAAGTACTTTAAATCAGCAGAGCGTTTTGTGAAAAGAATGAGAGAGTTTGTTGAAGAGTAAGGATTCTACTGTTTTATACTTTAAGTATTGTTTTCGTTAGGTTCTGAATAAAGATTATTTAGACCCTTAATTGCTCTTAACCTATTTACATGCCCAATTGTTCTCAAATAGGTTGCTGGTCCTTCTACTGCGAATATAGGAATATCTTGTAAAATTTGTGAACTGGGGTGTAATGAAACCACGTCTGAAAAAATACTGGCTCCCAATCCAATGAGCGCTCCCACCATGTTAGAACCTAAGAATAATTTATTTAGGTGAGACTGGTACTGTGTAAAGGTGTCCATAGCATTAAGACGCGGGTCTCGTTCCAGTTCTTTAATGATGCCCTGTAGATCCATAACTGTCTGAACGCGCAGCATGTTATGCATACTATAAGTAACCCAAAAACCCCATAAACCATAATACCCTAAAAAAGCCTCATCAGGAATTTCTGCACCAGGAAACCCCGTGCCAATAATATCATCGCCATAGGCTGCGGTCAAACCAGCCATCTGAGTCATCGCATAAGTTGAATACATTTTCCATGCGGCACTGGTATAAAATGATCCTGAAATTTCAATCACTCTTTCTATTTCTTCTTGATCAGGAGGCCGTACTGCATGTCTAATTTTGTCTGCTAGTTCTTTATTCGCATCCATATAAAAAATTCCAGTAATTCTTCTAGGATAGACATTTTCAGCGTATTCCATAAGTTCGGGTACTTCAGAATCCATCAGCAAATCTAAAGGTTTACCTTCTTCATCTGTCGCATCTGCAATCTCATGCAAGCGCTGCATTTCCAGAGAGACAATTTCACCTATTTCAATTGGTCTTAAATTAGGAATTAGAGGCATTAATTCAGCATATTTGGGGTCTGAACTATCAATACCAAGAGCTTCTGGAATTTTGCTTAGTTTGTCTTCCCCTACTAGCCTATATATATTGGGTTTTGTATTCCGGTAAACATTAACCAAGTTTCTTTCCTGCAATAAGATTCCTCTTTCAAAATTTCTCCAGGATCTTACTCCTCTTAACTCATATACTGCTTTATATTCTTCTTGTTGCGATATTCTAGCTTGTCGTGAGTCTGGCATGTGGTCGGCAATTTCAATTGCTTTTCTAGTGTATTTCCATTCAGACCATATGCCCCCTATCCCCGCTAGTGCAAGAGCTGCACTCATATAATAAGACTGGCCTTGAAGCCTTTTTGCTACTCTTCGCAATGAAGTCGCAGCAATAATACCATTAGCTAGTCCAGTTTGCCATGAGGATTTGACAAAATGTTTCATTGGATTTACTCTTCCTTGATTCCCATAAAATAATTTCAATCTGTCATCTCCACCATACAAAATCCAATTTTGAAATCTTTTGAAACTATTATTTGCCTGAGTTATAGGTTCCTCATCATGGGATTTTATGGGGAGTGATTTCGGATCCACTTCCCAAATTCCCCCTTTTTTTTTCAAATTATAGGTATTACCGAAATGGAATATAAGTTGGTATCCGGGTGATATTACAAACGGTTGATCACTATCTTTTACCGCTACATCCCATGAACTTTTCTTTTGTTCAAAATGAACATCCAAACTTTTTCCATCAATCCATAATTTCCTTTCATTTAGGTCTTGACGGGTAACTTTGTCAACATGATAACTTCGCTCTTCAAGAAAATCTGTTAAATACTTAATCATAAACTCTCTTGGTCTTGTTTCTACTAACCCCTTTTGATGGGATGCAAAAACTCTTTGATCAAGATCACGCCAGCCACCATTTCCACCATTACCTAAAGGATGACGAATACTCCTCTTTCTTTTATTACCTTCACTTATTTGTACTTTTGTGGGTGATTTTTTATCAACTCTATAACTAGTTTCACTTGAATTAACAGTTATATGTCTATTATCATAAGTAACTCTTACTGTATCATCTAATGATCGTCTAGATTCCAAAGCACTTTGTAGTGCAGGGATCATACCTGAAACTCCTCTATATGAAACCATAAATTTCTATTAAAAATGACTCAAAGTATAAATAATTATCTGCGCATTTTAAAAAGTTATTTTAATTAATAACCTTTATAACAAAAATAAACAAATCTTTTTAAAACAAATCATAATTCTTTGTACTTATGAATTTTGAAAAAGAGAAAAAGGATTTTTTAGCTAAAAAGGACAAAAGCAGGAAAGGCAGCATAGACAATAAAATAAAAAAACTTGTAAATAAAATAAATTCTTTTAAAGATTTTTATACAACAAGCAGCTGCTCTGGCAGGATTTTATTATTAGCTATTCCTAAATCCAATAAGAAAAACGAAGTACAATATTTATTTCGCTCACATAAAAAAACAAAATATAATGAAATAAAAAATATAATTAATAAAAAATTGCCAAAAAATGATGTTTGGTTTATTGTAGCACCCGTTATTTTACATGTTGCCTGCAATAATATTGAGAATACAAAAAAAATCTTAAATATTGCAAGAGATATAGGTTTTAAAAGATCCGGAATTATTTCTGTTGGTAAAAATAAGATAATAATGGAATTAATAAGCACAGAGAAAATTGAAACCATAGTAAGTAAAAATGGAAAATTATTGGTTGATGAAGATTATTTTAAGGTTTTGGTTAAAGAAGGTAATGAAAAATTGGAAAAAACTTGGAAAAAGATTGACAGATTATATAATAAATTATTAAAATAAAAAATAAATAAGAAAATCACTTCCTCAACAAAATAAACCCTGCTCCAACTATAAATATCGCAGTTCCTATGAACATAATTGTTAAAATTACCAATAGGACAATATAACCTTCTGTTTCTACAAAGGAAACATCAGCTTTTGGCTTTTCTTCTTTTACAACTTTTGGTAATATAACTTCCACTTTTGGCTTTTCTTCTTTAACTTCTTTCTTAATCTTCTTTACAAGCTCACAATCCTCCACAGTTAAGTCAACTGTTTTTGATTCGCTTAATGTACTGCCATAATAAGCATTAATTGTTATAGGGTATATGCCAGGAGCAACATCAGCGCTTATGGACCTTGTAAACAGTTTTGTAAACCTATTGTCATCAGTTCCTTCATCAAGCTCTATATCTGCTGTTAATGAGCTTATACCCAAATCAGCGCTAGTGGCTTCAAGAGTTACATCATCCTCATCATCCGAGCCTGTGTTTATTATCTCAGTATTAATGGATATTTGCCTTTGGCATCTTATTGTTGATGGTGTTAAGGCTGCTCTTATTATTCTTATTTCATGGCTTTCTTTTTCTACCTCAAGTTCAAGCCCCCATATTATTGCATGGGTTGTTCCGTTTTCATCTTTTCCCTCGACATTTATAATAACATCATAGATATCTTCATCTACTTCCAAAGGTATGTCAAACTCTATGCTTACATCTTTATTCTTTTCCGGCTTGATGTCGAACTCATCTGCATCCTCAGCCAAATCATCACCATCATCTATGTCTTCTATGGTAATCTCAACATCTATATCCTTTATTTTCAGGTCTTCTTCATCTGTAAACAAATTCTCTATCTCTAGCTTAAACTCAACTATCGATCCTGGGACAGCTTCTTTGTCTATCTTTGTATTGTTATTAAGATTCTTGTCTGTTTTTTTATCCACTTTTACATCAAGGTCGCTTATGGCAAGTTTTGGGCCTTTATCAACATTTATTTGGAAGCTTTGGGTGGTGTTTAAGCTCCCATCGCTTACATTTACAGTTACATTATTCAATCCCAATTGGCTTAGGATTGGCGTCCATGAAATTACACCAGATGAAGAACTTATGCTCATTCCACTAGGTCTTGTTATTAATGAGAAAATTAAAACATCACCATCGGGATCTGTTGCTTCAACATCATAAGTGTACTGTGCGCGTTCAGTTGCTTTTGTTACAGGTGCTGATGTTATTACTGGTGCCCCATTTGTAGTGTTTGTTTGAGTGTAATAAGTTGAAAAGTGCGGAACATTAAATCTTAGTATTCCATTTGCCGCATCATAAGTTATGTTGGTGCATATATCATCTGGGCATACATTACCATCAGTATTTTCAAATCCAGATGCATTATAGATTAAAGGCGCTTTTGTAAAGTTAAGGTCTTTCATTACTATTGATGCATTTCTGTTTAATTCTGGGTATGACACTGTGTCAACAGATATAACTCCGTTGCTTATATTGAACGCATCTTCTAAATTAGCTATTCTACTGAAATTCATTGTTTCATTGCCAAAATCAATTCCACCGAAAGTGCTTTGGTTTATTGTGACATTAGTTACACTTTCTCTATCGGATTGGTTAAGCCCTTCTAAAATTGTACTGGCTAATCCATCAAAGATTATACCTGTGGTAACTGTTAATGCCCATTCGTATCTTGTTGCATTTCCTGATGTGTCGTTTACTATTGCAGTTATATTATAAATTCCAGTACTTAAACCTGCCACTGTAACGTTTGAGGAATTAGAAGGCATATCAGCAGTACTATTTCCGAACCAGTAAGCTGCTGCATCTTCACCCGCATCAATATCTGAGAAAGTTACATTGAATAACTGGCTTCCAATGCCATCTGCAATAGTCTTATTTTCTATTGGGAAGAATTCTGTTATTGTTGGAGCGTCATCGGTGTTATCTACACTTATTACTATTGTCTTTGAATCGCTCTTTAGGCTGTCATTTACTACAAATGATATCGTGTTGTTGCCCACATTATCATTTGTTGGAGTCCATGAAACTGTTGCCAATGAATTGTTCGCATCCTTTGTAAAGGAGATTGTACTTATGTTTGAAGTAAGGGTAATACTATTGTTATCCGAGTCAACAAAAGTTATGTTGAACTTTAAAACAGAATCTTCAGTTGCGTTTTTGTTCGTTATAGTATCTAAAAGAGGCTCTCTATTTGTATTTGTTACTGTAACCGACCAGTCCTGCTCCACTGAATTTGAATTATTATCCTGTACTTTTAATTTCAAAACATAGCTTCCAGCTGCTGTAAAGTTATTTGTTAGATTAAAGGTAAAGTTCTGTAAATTGCTTATCTCCACATTGTCCCTAAACCATGTAAAGTTTATTGAATTGTTGTCAGGATCAGAAGCATTTATTTCAAACGATAATGTTTTATTTTCAGCAACAAAAGGGGTTGTGTTTGTTGATGAAATATTGATTGTATTATTCCAAGTCCATTTATTGATTACAGGATCATTGTCCCTAAGCATTGTAAAATTAAACATCGATGAGTTTGATGAATTTAATGAATCATCGCTAGCTATAACATACCAAAAATATGTTTCATTTGCTACTAAATCAGTTAATTGCAGGTTTACTGCAGTTGTTGTGCCATTAAATGCTATATTGCTGCTGTCATTTGATAAAAATACATAATATGTTACCTGGTCATTATCAGCATCTATTGAAGCGTTCCAACTCAAAATTCCTTTTCCAGTGGAAGATGATACATTAGAACCATCTACAGGTCTTACTAAATTCGGAGTTGTAGGCGCGTCATTAAAACTTGTAACATTCAAGGTTGCATTATTGGAAGGTGTTGCATTGTTATTGGAGTCCAAGGCATAAAATATAACATACCTTATTCCTGAGAAGTTTGCAGCTGGGGTAAAGTTGGCTATTCCGGTGTTATTGTTCACATGGATAGTTATGTTATTTACCAAACTGAAGTTATACTTTAGGGTGTCATTATCAATAGACCTAAAATGATTTGAGAGGTTGAATGTTGTTATAGAATCCTCTGTCCAGTTTATAGTCGGTATGCTTGCCCTTAAAACCGGGCTGTCATCTGTGTTGTTCACAGTCACATTTATTTGCAGAGAACCAAGGCTATTGGCAGTATCGTATGCTGTCACCTTAAGCGTGTAGATATTGTCTGGGTAGCTTCCGTTTGTCGTGTTCCACCTGAATGTGTAGTTCAAGCCTGTGTCATTGAGAACCAAGATTCCGTTTATTGAAAATTCAATATTGCTCAGATTCAGCTCAGAGACAGATGCGTTGAAGCCGAATGTTCCGTTTACAAAAGAGTTGTTTGATGGATTTGTTATGCTTACAACAGGGGAAGCATCATCCCTTGTCAGGTTCATATATGTTACATTTACTGTAGATGTATTTTTGGATGTTATTGTGATTGTCAGGTTGTATGTTGTTAATGGGCCTGATGCTCCCAGGTGATAGAAGTTCAAGGCTTGCCTGGTGTCTCTTTCCACATAGTTATGTGCAGGATTAGAGCTGTTCCAGATATACTCATAGAGCGAACCAGCAAATGAGAAGCTGAAGTTTTGCCCTATATTTCCAGAATTATTTATGTAAAGCGTCCCTAGTAATCCTGGCTTGTTTGACTGCCTATATGTCTTTTTGTTTTTTGGAGTGGTTGTCCATGAGCTGTCTGTCGGAATCTCTACTCTCAATAGAATTGTCTTATTTTCGGTGTTGGTGGCGTTTATATACAGGGTGCCTGTGTAATTTCCAGGATTTGTTGCTTTTGGAACCGTGACATTAACATCAAATGTCGTGTTTGAACTTATGGCAGAAAAGTTTTGCGGTATTATATCGAGCCATGATGCTGGCAATGTTGTTGAGGCGTAGGTTATATTGACATTCTCTAACTTTGTGTTTCCTGTAACATTAATGTATGTTGCTAGGGTTTTGTTTGCATTGTGGCTTATTGTAGCGCTCCTGTTTTCTGTCACTGTCATCTGAGGATACTGGCTTATTGTTACAGTGCTGCTAGGGAATGTCGATAAAGTCTTTGTTGTCAGATTATTGTCTGTCCAATTTACATTCCAATATATCAAGTGGCTGCTGTTGGCTCCGCCTTTAACAGTTAAATTAAATGTTGCATTGCAAACTTGGCTTGCGCTTAGATTAACACTGCAGCTTTTGTAAGAGACGCTTGTCGCGCTCAGATTTCCTGTTGAAAACGCCTGCAGAATAATCCCGGTTTCATACATCATGTTTGTTCCGGTATTGTTCAAGGTAGCGTTTACTTGGACAATTTTGTCTGATATGTTCAGGTTGCTTATAGTTATGTCTTTTCGAATCAAGGTCTGGCTTGTCCTATACCTTGTTGTAAAGTTGATTGTTGTTGTATTTGTGTTATTTGCCTTGTCAAAGACTGTAAAGTTTATTGTGTAGGTGTCCTCTGTCAATGGTGCTGTCAGGTTGCAGATGAAGGTTTTGTTGCTTATGTTGGCAAAGTAGCCATAAGATGTCCCATCAAGAAGGCATGTAACATTCAGCAAATTTTCATCTGATGCATTAACGCTTGCATTGAATACAAATCCAGGGCTTACAAAGTTTCTGGAATTTGCGGTTGTGTTTGGGCTAGTTATATTTGGGAAGGTGTTGTCGATGCTTATATTAAACAAGGTATTGGAATTTGACAGGCCAATTGAGTCGTTAAAGTGCATTGTTATATTGTAAGTGCTGCTGGCAGCAGTTTCCAAATACTTGCTCGTATTCAGCAAATAATGCCATATATCACCGCTTCTGTTCATCGTAAAGTTTGTGCCATTGAACTGTATAAAAGAAGTGTTTACAGCATAGGTTTGATCAGTTATGTTCACAGTTATATTGAACAAGGAGGCTATAAAAGAAGCATTTGCTGAGGGCTTTACCCATTTATTAAAGACAGGAGCTGCATTGTCATTTTTTGCGCCGGGTGTCTGGGCTGTAAAGGTTGAGAAGCTTTCATTTCCATCAGGAAATCTTCCTTCTGATACATTTTCTGATGAAGATGAATAGGAAACATTGTTTATCCTCGAACCGGATGAATTATACAGGGTTATATTCCCCGCAGTATTATGTAATTGGAAAGATGCAACAGCAGCGCCATACTCAATTATTCTTATCCCACTTATATTAACATCAGGATAAGTGGAATTAAACAAGGTGAAGTTTTCAGCCAAAACAACAAATCCATTTACTGGTATTGTCCCGTTCAATGTTACGTTAGCGCTCGCTCCAGACTCTGTTATGTTGTAGTTTGTCAAATCAACAGAAGAGCTTCCATTATTATAAAGTTCAACCCATTCAGAGTCCGGTTCTATAATACCATCAGCCAAAAATTCATTAATAAAAATATCAGCATGAACAAAACTGGACATAGAAACAAATAATAAAACTAATAGAAATACCAATACTATACTCCTAATACCACTCTTTTTCAATTTATCACCCAACGTTAAAGAATTAGTCTGAAAAACTTTAATTTGTTTATAAATATTATTGTGTTAGAGTAGTTATTTTAAGTTGTTATAAATAAGTGGTTAAAATAAGAAAATCAATTGAAGGATTAAATGGCTTTTAAAAAAGAGATACATTAAAAAATTTACAATTCATCCAAATTTTTGGAAACTAGGAACGGGCGTATTTGCGTTCATTTATGTAGATACAAGACTATCGATGCTTCGTGTACTTGGAACCTTGCCATTATTTTTTTTTCCATTCGCGATTTCATATTCTTTCAAACTATCTTTTGAAATATACCACATATTCCATTTTTTAAAGCCCTCAACTTTCTCCTTGTTTAGCAATTTTCTCATGGTATCACGGGAAAATGTGCTGGTTTTACAGGCTTCGTCTAATGATTCATAGCCATCTGGAATTTTTAAAAACTCCTCAAAATCTTTAACAGAAAAATAAACAGCTCCAAGCACCTTTATACTTGGAATTTCAGAGTTTTTTACCAACTTTCCAAAATAACTATTAGAATAATTGAACTGTTGAGAGCCTTCTTTATAATTTATATGCCCTTCTGGAACCTTTCCATATAATATTAAATCCCTTGTAGAAAAATATTGAATGCTGTCTCTTTCTATTACGAAAATTTTATTTTTTCTTGCTAAATCTTTAATATGAGCTGGAGAGTATTTGGCATACTCAACAGCGCCTTCCAAGTCAACATATCCTATTGGAGCTCTTCCATTGCTTTGCATCATTATCCACACCCGTTAATTAATTATGTATCATATATTTAGCTAGTTTTAGAATTCTCTTTTCTTAATTACCTTAACAATCAAAAAAGCAACAGCAACAATTATAACAAAATTTAATATTGCCATAAGAACCAGGAATAAGGGTTTTTTGGTAAAAGAAACTTCAGTTGTTGTAGTTGGTCCTAAAACCGGAACTTCCTCACCTTCAGCTGTTCCTTCTTCTGCTTCTATTCCAGTCTCAACAGATTCTGTTTCATTAATTTCTTCTTCCTCTTCTTCCTGTAATTCTTCAACCTGAGAACAACCTTCAACCTCTAAATTAACTGTCTTTGTTTCCCATAAAGCGCTTTCGTGAATGTAGGCATTTGCAGTCATTGGATAGGTTCCTGCTGTTGTGTCCCCATCAATGTTTATTATTAATTTTTTTGTAAACTCATTATCGCTATCAAATGGATCTTCTTCCAATACAAAGTTTTGCTTAACAAAATTAATGCCTAAATCCTCATTTATGATTCCAATACCTGCCTCTTTTTCTATCCTTGAGCCTATATTTTTTATTGTTGCTGTTAATGTTGAGCTTCCACTGCATTTGATTTTTTTAGGGAATAAGGATAGTTCACTTATTACTACATCCCTGGCTTCCTTGTCTATATCTATCTTTAAATTCATTTGTGCTGTATGCTCATTTCCATCATCATCATCACCTAACACTTCTATAACCACATCGTATACCCCCACATCAACAGATAAGGGTATATTAACATGTACATCAACATCTTCATTTTTGTCGGAGTCCAAATCAAACTCATTTGATTCTTCCTCAATATCATCACCATCATCTATTTCTTCTAGGGTAACTTTAACAGTAATGTCATTTATATCTATGTTTTCTTCATCTGTAAATGTATTTTCAATATTAAAGTTAAATCTTAACTCTGATTCCGGCCCTACATCTTCATCATCAAAATTCAGTTTTTTTCCGTCAGGCACGTCCAGGTCATTCCCACTTTCAGACTTTCTTGTTATAAGGAAGACATCAAGGTCTTCTATTTCTAGACCTCCACCTACATTAGCTTTAACAGAAAATAATGTCTTGCTTGGCAGTTCTGTCGAGACTAGCTTTACAGAGCCTAAAGTAACATTGCCTGTTGATGAGGATGAAGGAATTGTTATATTAAACTGAATTGTTTCTGTCTCATTAAAATCAAGGATAAAATTGGTTTCATTGGATTGCAAATTAAAGCCACTCTCGCTGAAATCAAAAGTAACATTTGTAATGTTAGCATTTCCGGTGTTAGTTATATTGAAAGTTTTGGTATAAGTTGTATTAACGCTTGCACTCCCTAAGTCCATTTCAGAAGCAGGAATTGTACTTACGCTATAAGTAGGAGTTACATTGGCATTAATTGTTACTGTATCTACATTAGACTCATTTGACGTGCCAGTTAAGGTTCCTGTGTATAGTCCCGGTGCTTTTTGAGTTGGAATAACAACAGAGAAAGTTGCAGTTTGAGGGTCAGATCCGTTAGCTAGATTTGTTATGTTACTCAAAGAACTTATACTCAGCTGATCACTTCCTTTAGTTAATGTATAACCTGTAAAGTTAATATCTAAATTTGTCGTGCCAGTATTATTTACAGTAAAACTTCCGCTTGCAGTACTACCAGCACTGCCTGTTGCATTTGCAGAGTCTTCAATAATATTAAAGCCAGATGCAGCATTTACACTTACTGCAAACAAAAGAACTGTTAAACATGCTATTAATGGGAATTTCTTCATTTTAATAAGTAGTGATATTATTCAAGGGTAGTTAATTTGTATTTAAATATTGTGGTTTTTTCATGAAGTTCGCCAAAAACAAGAAATGGAAGCTATTTGTTAATATTAGTGTTTATGATACAAAGAACAAAGAAAATTTACTCATCTCCTCCTGAGTCTCCATCCTCACTATCTGCTTCTTCTGAAGAATCTTCACAATCATGGCTTTCATTTCCAGAATCTTCTGTGTCAGTCTTTGTTTTAGCATCTTCATATTTTGAATCTTTTGCTGAATCAGATTCTGGATTTTCACTTTCTTTTAAGTCTTTAATATCATTTTCTAATCTGCTTTCTACATAATCCCTCGCTCCCTCTTCATCCAGTTTCATATCTTTTGCTTCTGATGCATACTGCATTACTAAACTTTCAATCTTAGACATCAAGGATTTTGCACTTGATTTTATTCCTCCTCTCCAGCCATCTGCGTAAGCTTCATTTTCTTTTGCTAAGGCCCCGTAATATTGTGCTATTTTTCCTTCCAGCAAAGGTGCTCTGTTTCCAAAGAATTCGGCTAGAAGCTCTCCTACTTTGACCTCTTCTGCTTCCCTGCTCAATTTTTCTCTTATCAAATCATGACTAAGTTCATGGTACAAAAATGATCTTTTTGCAAACTGAACAGCATCTCTTTCATCCAAACCATAAGCCTTTGCCACAGCCAACGCTTTTTCATAAAATTCAGTTGATACTGATAAGAGAGAAGTGCCATTCAGCCTTGACCTTGCAGTCGCTTCCATATTCTCAATACCTATACCATTAATTTCTCTTGCAGGTCCTAATCCTTTTTCCATTAAGAATTCAAAAAATGCTTCAGTTTCAGGGTTATAACCAGGATTTTTAGGATAATCTGTAAAAATAAGATTTCTTAAATCCTGTTCAAGATTTGCTATTCTTGAAAAATACTCTCCAACTTTATTTATGTCCATATTAACTCCAGACATATCTGCAATTGGAACATTTACATCAGGCATTGCTGAATGTTCGCTGTAATTAGGTACAAACTCTGGACCTTCAAACAATCTCATTTCTCCAGTTGGTTTTGAAACATACTCTATTGCATGTTCTCCTTCAGTTGCCTCTATCCATTCTTCAATGCCCATATCATCTCGATTCATGCCAAGCCCGTTTCTTTGTATATCTGCTTTATGAAAAACAAACTTATTATTGGATGTTGCAAAAACCAGATAATCACCAAGTTCAGTGAGATCTATAGAATAATCTGTTAATTCGTGCTGTGTTCTGGCATCTGATGGCTTCCAGCCAAAACCTAGTTTAAATATTTCAACGCTTGCATTACTAAATGGAGCGCCTTTTGGAATGAAAGCTGATGTAATGTCAGAATAGGAGGGTCCATCGTAGCGTAAAGAAGGGTCTATATCATTACCCTTAGTTCTCGAATTAACGCCATTAAGCATTTCCATTTTTCCACACTATTTATTGTGACTATTTAACAGTGGTAAAACTAGTATTTAAATCTTTCGGTTTTTAGATATAACTGAATTGAATAAAACTAAATAGGGTTAATTATACTTTATAAAGCTAAATCTACATAGAATGTGCTTTTTTTGTTATCAACACTATTTTGTTGTTGTTCAAATCATAAAATTTATCAGAATGAATAAGGTTATAGGTGTACTTATAAGCAAAACTCCTTAAAACACTAATTTTTCCAGAAACAATAGAATGAATATATTTGGATTCCTTGGTTACTTTACCTATTTTATTGCCTTTTATGTCTTTTACTATTTGCGATATGTTGTTTGCCAAATCAACTGTAAATTCCATTAAGACTTGGTACACCTGATCTAATTTATTCAATAATACCTTATGCAGAGTATTCCTCATTTTAACATTTATAAGGGATTTATAAATGGTTTCTGCCTTATTTTTATGGTACATAATATTAAGGATAAATTTACGATTGTACTTTATTTTTGGATCAAAACCTTTAGCATAGCCCTTTACAATATCATAATGCGCATTTGCAATTTTTAAAAGCTTTTTATACAGGTCTTTATGCACCTTATTTTTCTCTACCTTGGTTTTTACCCTTTTATTTAATAATTTTTTATCATTTTTTAGTTCCTTGGCCAAGGACTCATGAACCTGCTTGTTAAAGTTATACAGCTTCACCAATAAAAAAAGAATCTTATTTTTATTTTTCTTATTATATTTTTTTGAAAGGTCATAAACATGATCCACAATAAGCTTTTCCTTGCCCAAATGCGAGATCTCCTTTTCAATCCTTTTATTGACGGCTTTGTCTATATATATTTCACTAGCGCCTGAAAGCTCCTTTTCCACATTTTCAATGACTTTATCCGCGCTCTTTGCGATTGTTTTTGTCGGTATTTTGTTCACCTATTTTTATTGTTTATATTATTTTTTCAGGTTTTGTAATGTGCTGCAATACTTTTTAATTGTCCTAATAATCCTGCTAACTCTCTAGGATTAGTTGCAGTCTTCATATACTCAGTTCCACCAACCTTTTCAACAGCTTTTTTGCCCCATGCTACTCTTGTATCAGAAGGCGATAATTCAATTTTT
>Ga0208278_1001100_pt1 | contig 13390 bp, 15 predicted proteins | sample ETN01SmetaG_FD_185794 | JGI IMG/M metagenome (GOLD analysis project Ga0208278, IMG submission 185794) | Marine microbial and viral communities from oxygen minimum zone, Eastern Pacific Ocean - ETNP2014F12-01SV259 (SPAdes) (version 2) | ecosystem: Environmental > Aquatic > Marine > Oceanic ...
GAAGCAGGGTCATCATCCATTTCCAGAAGTGCAAAGTCAGATGTATTCATATTTCCCCATGAACGTACATATGAACCTGTTTCTGAATGTCCATAGTATCCACTGCTTCCGCTACAGGATGAACTTTCATGATTAAAATAAAAAGTGAAATAGTTATGTTGTCCAAGATTTCCTCCCTCTTCAGCACAGTGATAGGCTGTAAGGACATAAGGTTTTAAATCTTGAGAGGTATTATTTACCAGAACAGCCGAGCAAATGTACCCCACCATTTCCAAATATATAACTGAGTTAACCTGATCTTCATAGGCATTTGCGCTGGAACAAGCTACATTATCTCCGCAGTCACGATCATCCCTGCTCCCATAATAATTATGTATATCCCGGTAGGCATGCAATACTTTATTGATATTAATTTGAGGAGTTGTTTCTATATTTGCCGGCTGATAGTATTCCACTACGATATGATCAGATTTTACCAGTGGTATGCCAAATGTGCCATCTGCATGATTTTGTTCATGAGTATAAGGGCCAATGCTCATATCTTCATCTTTACTAAATACATAGAGCTCTGCCCCTTCTGGAATATAATAAGCATCAAATAGAACTTTCATCCCGTATGCTCCAGAAGAATGGAGACCAAGTCTCCAAATTGATCCACCATCATCTAGCTCTTCCCAGGTGCCTGCATTATTTATTCCTAAATCTACATCAAAAGAATGGGCAAATCTCATAGGAACACCAATTCCTGTATTTTTTTCATCTTCTAAAATCAGAGCATCCACATCAACTTCCAGCATAGTAATAGATTCAAAAGCTGTATTGATATTATTGATCCTAGAATAAGAATCTTCAAATGTATTGATTACTGCAAATAACCCCGAATAAAAAATTGTTATAGATAGTAATAATTTTATTGTCTTCATCATATTCTCCAATTGAAAGCTAATTTTGTAAAAACTACCCCGTGTTATAATACAAATATGTGCGCTGGTTCACAACCTTCGTAACATACCGTTACTTTTATCCGGAGATATACCTGTTTGACGACTTATTGTCTGATAGATGGACATTCTTATTTTGACCAATTTAGGCGGATGTTACCACAGGTAAGGTTGACCCTATCAAGCAAGATGCTTGGGATACTTACATAGATATCAATCTTTTTTATAAAGCCGAGTCACCTTTTCGGTGGAGGTGGTGATACCCCTGATCATGGCAGAACTGAAACCCTGATGCTCCATTTCATTGAGGCCCGCAATGGTGGCTCCCATTGGAGTTGTGACTTGATCAATTTCTGCTTCTGGGTGGCTGTCATTATCTAAAAGTAATGTAGCAGCGCCTCGTGCAGTTTGGGCGGCAATGGTAAAGGCTTCATCAGAATGAAAACCAATTTCAATTCCTCCTTGTGAAGCCGCACGAATTGCCCGGAGAAAGAATGCCACTCCGCAGGCACAGAGAGCCGTAGCCGATGCCATTTGTGTTTCATCAATTACTAAAGTATTACCTACTTTCTCAAAAAGCGTTTGAGCCGTTTTCAGTTCCTGAGAAAACTGAGGAAGGGAAGAGAGGCAGGTCATGGATTCGCATAAAACCGCTGCAGTGTTGGGCATGGCTCGAATTATGGGAATGTCTTTTCCAACTTTTTCCTGAATTTCAGTAATGGACACCCCAGACACAATTGAAATAAGTAGGTGGTTTTCGCTGAGGCTTGAAGAGATATCATCCAGTAAATCCATTAATTGGCTGGGAAGTACTGTGAGAAGAATGATTTTAGCATTTTGTACTGCATTTGCATTATCAATACTGGTTTGGAAACCAGCCTCAGCTAGTTCTGTTAAGGGTTCCAATTTTCTGCGAGTGAGTGTGATATTATCTGCAGCCATTCCAGATTTTGTCAGTCCTTTTGCAATGGCAGAACCAATGTTTCCACAGCCCAAAACAGCTAAATTTGATGTACTCATAATTTTTCCTCTATATGGATTTTATGTATAATTATGAGGGAAATTTAGGGGAGAAAAATGGAAGGATTAATCCTTTATTTGCATGTAGGGAAAAACCCACGTGTTTATCCGTTTTGGAGTAGGCTGTTTTTGGAAGGACACTTAGGTCCTCTTTTACTGGTAATACCGGACGAGGAGACCTCATCTCAACGGATTTAATTTTGTGTTCATTCGTAGTTAAATTCTTGGAAAGTGTTATTCCTTTCACATCACAAGGCAGTCTGTTTTAAATTTCATACCCTTATTCAAGGCTGTATTTATAAACCACAGAGACTGAATGCCATGGAGAGACTATTTTTCCGTGCCTCATTGCCTTTGTGGTAATAAAAAAATTAAAGGAATAACATGATTCTAGAAAATATATTAGGTGCAATCGGAAAGACTCCTATTGTGAAATTAAATCGAATTGGCGCTGAATTAGAATGTGATCTCTATGGAAAATGTGAATATTTAAGTGCCGGTGGTTCCGTCAAAGACCGCATTGGGAAAAAAATGGTGGAAAAAGCCGAAACAGAGGGGCGTATAAAACCGGGAGATACACTCATAGAACCTACTTCTGGAAATACGGGTATCGGCATGGCATTGGTTGCTGCTGTAAAAGGGTACCGAATGATTATTACTATGCCTGAAAAGATGAGCAAAGAAAAAGAAGTGGTATTGAAAGCCTTGGGGGCTGAGATTGTTCGAACTCCCACCGAAGCAGCTTGGGATTCCCCAGAAAGTCATATTGGTGTAGCAAAAAAAATGCAGTCTGAAATACCTAATTCTCACATATTAGATCAGTATTCCAACCCGGCAAATCCTGATGCCCATTATGCTGGTACAGCTCAGGAGATATTAGATGATTTTGATGATTCACTGAAAATGGTGGTGGCTGGAGTTGGTACTGGCGGAACCATTACTGGTATGGCAAAACGCCTAAAAGAAGAACGTCCGGGAATTACCATTATTGGCGTGGATCCTTTCGGATCAATTCTTGGCGGTGGTGATGAAGTCTATCCCTATCATGTAGAGGGCATAGGGTACGATTTTTTCCCCGATGTATTGAATAACGACCTTATTGATGAATATATTAAACTGCCTGATCCGGAGTCATTTCAAATGGCACGCCGTATTGTGAAAGAAGAAGGACTGCTTATTGGAGGTTCTTCTGGCGGTGCTGTATGGGCGGCAATTCAGGTAGCAAGCCACCTGAAAAAGGGAGATAAATGTTTGGTAATGCTTCCAGATTCCATTCGTAATTATCTCAGCAAATTTGTAGATGATGAGTGGATGGAAGAACAGGGGTTCCTCGAAGTAGCTTAATCCATTGGGTTCAATCATCCTGTAATATGGACATAATTATATATTTAACCTTAGGCTCATTACTATACTACTTTGGGATGATTCTTTGGTTTATTGCTGGGAATTTATTTTCAGATTCAAATGGAAATTCTAAGGATACACCGGCTATATCCGTAATTATTGCAATTAGAAATGGTGAAAAATCCCTTCCCAATTTAATTGAGGATCTTTCTGCACAGGATTATTTAGGTGAGGTAGAATTTATTTTGGTTGATGATGAATCGACTGATTCTACAGGAAAAATAATTCAAGAAATATCTGCAACTGATAAACGATTTATTATTGAAAATTCTTCAAATGGAAGCCCCCCACTCACTCATAAAAAACGAGCTTTGGATGCTGGAATTAATAAAGCAAAAAATGAATGGTTGCTCTTTACAGATATGGATTGCAGGCTTGATTCAGGATGGGTAGCAGGGATGGCATCTTATTTTGAAGATGATGTAGATTATGTTGTGGGCTACTCGGAAGTAGATAGGGGTAAGAAATGGGTAACACGATTTCAAGCATTAGATTTTTTAATGCTCATGATTGCAGCTCGGGGAACAACAAATTCAGGAAGTGCATGGGCAAGTACTGGGCAGAATCAGGCATATCGGAAGAGTCTTTTTAATTCAGCAGGAGGTTTTACTCAAATAGCTAAAGAGTTACAGGGAGATGATTCTCTTTTTCTCCAGATTTGCAGAAATTATAAATCTGCTAATATATTATTTGCAGATAAGCCCAGTTGCCGAATCATTTCCCGACAAGAAACAAGTTGGTTCTCATTTTTCAAACAAAGAATGAGGTGGGCAGGAGACGCAAATCTTATGTGGAAATTTAACCCTGTATTTTTTCTATCGATTCTGGCAACCTTTTTATTGCCACTTTTATTATTAGTTACACTTTTCGCGGGAATTTTTTATAACCCCTATTATCTCACCACCTTCACCAAGTTTTTCTCAATTCATTTAATCATTGAATTTATTTTATATTTTGTTGGAATTCGCCAGCTTGATAAGCAGATTCAAGTTTTGGATTTTGCATTCTGGTTTATAATACATATTCCCTATATTGTTTGTATGGGTATAGGTAGTTTTTTCGCAAATCAACTTAGTTGGAAAGGACGATAAGAGTGGATAACAATTCAATAATCTATTACAAAATTTTATAAGGAGTCCAATTTAATGAAATTAGGTCAATTCATCAAATCTAATCCGAAAACAATACTTACCTTATTGGGTATTGGTATTTCAGTATATTTAATGTTGGCTTTCAATTTAGATGTAAGGGCAATTACAATTATCACCCTGTTATTAGGATTTATAACGAATGTATTTGTTGGATTAACTACGCTGGTTGGATTGGTTCCTATTATAGGACCATTGATTGTAAAGGTTTTTACTATACCATTTTTTTGGTTATTAAATGGAATGGGTTATTTTACTTCAGCCTATGCCATAAAGAAAGGGTACGGCAGAGATATTATGAGCCATCGTCTCATAACCATTACCCTGTTAACAGGAATTGTATTGGGATATATTTTAGGGCACTTAATACCCGTTCGATAAAACAGAAAAGCCCCAAAAGGGGCCTTTCCTGTCCGACGAGATCCTGAGTAATCTGCTAATAGTTCAAATTAATTTCTCTAAAAGCAGGTATTATTACATGCTTTTATTTTTTATACCAAAGTACGACAAGTACAAGAGCCACTAAACCTGCAAGACCATTTTCTCCAATTTGTCCCATCAGATTGCCAATTCCACCAATGACCCCAAAATAATCATTGAATAGAATACCAACGACAACTCCAAGAACGATAAGCCCCTGCAAAAATTCAGTTATTTCGTTGACCCACCCGTTTACTGAGGATATAACTTGCTTCATCCGAATCTCCTTATATTTATGAAATTACGATGGGGAGGATCAACGGATCCTCCCCATATAGGTGTGTTATTTTATAAATGAAGCAAATACAAGAAGTGCAAGTAATCCTGCTAAGCCACCACCCATAAATGCGTTAACCAGGGTGACAATCCCACCAATTGGGTTGCCCCAGCCACCAGGTAAGGTGAAGAGGATTCCAGCAAATACAGACGCGACTATTAAGCCTTTAATTAAGCCTACCAGCGCACCTGCTGCATCATTAATCATTGCTGCTGCGTTTTTCATTGTTTTTCTCCTTTTTGTTTTTGTTTGCTTCTCAAACTAAACTTACTGCAATTTGAGAATTTATTCCCCTTTTTATAAGGTGTAGGGAATCACCCATTAGCCTTTCTGTTCAATAAACCTCGAATGACGTCTAAAATCATTGTCATCCGTATAATTCAACTTATGAAACTTTATTAATTCAAGTCAACACTTATTTAAAGTAATACTTTAACACTATATATTGAGGTAGAATAATTATAAACCACAATTTATAGTAAATAAACCCTTTAATCTAAAGCATAATAGTTTTAGAAACATAGAAAAATAATAGTTTTGATCAATAAATATAATGCTGAAATTCTATTTATCTATTAATACTAAATTATCCTCTTATTTTTTAGAATCATTATAAATAACTATCAATATCATTAGGACATCATGTTTAACATTTCAACTTGGAATCTAACAATCTGCAAAATATTAAATCATATTATCAATCGATAAAATTCGTCTATCCTCTGATGAGGTATAATGCTGAATCCTATTCATCATTAAAAAATAATACCCAATATTACAAAGGTATAAATGGTGAAAATCCTCCTGTGAGGATATTGACTCCCCAAAACCACAGAAAAAGGGTCGTAATTATATTTCCAGGTGCATCACCGACTGGAGAAAATCATCCTAAAATGTTAATGCTTGGTCAGGTATTAGCTCGAAGTGGTTTTAAGGTCTATATACCCAGAATACCTCCATTAAAAAATCTAGATATAACTATAATAAATGTCCAATGGTTTACATATTTTTACAAGTGGATTATTAATTCAGAAAGAGTAAATCCACAACAGATATTAATGGCCGGGATAAGTTATGGTGGTGGACTAATGTTGCGAATGCTCCAAGAGATAAACGGTAGGATTCCATCGCCTAAATCTATAATGACATTTGGTACCTACTCTGACGTTCAATCACTATTGCAATATTTTTTGACAGGAAATTTATCTGTAAATGGAAAGCAAATACATATCCCCCCCAACGAATGGGGATTAGTAGTCCTTTTTCAAAATTATTTAAAAAATTTAAAGACAAATTGGGATTCCTCTGAACTTCAAAAAGCAATTCAGTTAACAATTGAAGATAATAACAATGAATGCGAAATTCAAATTGCTAAGCTCCCTAATTTTCAAAAAGACATTTTTAATTCAATTATTAGTGGAAAAGCAACTCCTGAAGTAAAAAAGTTAGCACAGGCAATTTTTAAAAATGAAGAGAAGTCGCTAAAAAAACTATCGCCGAAACATTGGTCTAAAGAGATATCTGGGAAAGTATTTATTTTACATGGTGCACATGATTCAATGGTGCCATTTACAGAATCCGTTCAACTTGCTGAATATTTACAAAATTCTGAACTGTCTATTTCTTATTTATACGAACATAAAGAATTTTTTTCTAATGGTGGAGTAATATTCAAATTCGGAGAATTATTAAAACTATTACAATTTTATTCAAAATTATTTTATCATTATGAAAATTAAATCATTTATAGGTGGTTTTGATAAAAATATCAGTTATTTAATTTGGTGTGAATCTACCAGAAGAGCTGGTATTATTGATGCAGCCGTAGATATATCTGAAATTCTCGAATTTATTGAATCAAAAAACCTCATTCTTGAAAAATTGTTTATTACCCATTCGCATTTTGATCATATCAAATATATTGAAGATTTAAAAGATCAGTTCCCCCAACTACAGCTATGTGGCTATTATTTGCAAGAAGAAGATTTTGGAGTTAATCATAGAGGATTGACCCATCATGAAATTATCCCCATTGGGACAGAAATACTAACAGTTTTGCATACTCCTGGCCACTACCCAGATAGTATTTGTCTTTGGAATAAAAAAGACAACTGTGTATTCACTGGTGATACAATGTTTGTAGGTAGAACAGGACGGACAATCGGGGCCAAAAGTAATATTTCACACCTCTATAACAGTATTTATGAAACATTATTGATATTACCTCCCCAGACTATTGTATACTCTGGACATCATTATGGGTTTAAAAAATCAATCTCTTTGAGGGAAAACGTAAGATTATCCACCTTTTTTCAGTGTACTTCTGAGGAGGAATTTATGAAAGTTATGGAACACTTCGAAAAAAACCGCCGGATTTAACCATAATTTATAATCTCGAGTAATACATCCAAAGAAGGAAAATGAAAAATAGTCCCCATTTTCAGTGATTTTTCAATTTTTCCAGTAAATAGAGCAATTTTCACACCTCCAGAAGGAAGGATAACCATAAAAAATACCACCAAAAGTCAAATTTATACCATAATTTTAAAATAACTCTTGATATTATAGAGGAGAATGTCATATAATTGACTGTCGATTGTAAGAAAAACAAACAACTAATTGAATAAGGAGAGATAACTTATGGCAGAAAAAGTCAAATCAACTGGTGTAACTAAAGAATCTGGATTTTTATATTATTTAGATAAAAATGGTAATGTTTCCAGAACTAAAATGGCTCGTGGCTCAAACAAAGGTGGCAATGCTGAAGTTGTTGCTAATGCCGGTGTAAATCGCGAATCTGGCTGGCTTTATTTCATTGATAAGGATGGTGATGTTTCTCGTGCAAAAATGGCGAGAGGCCGTTAGTAAAACCCAGTTAAAAGCTATTAAAAGCCCCTATCATTAAATTGATGGGGGTTTTTAGTTTATATTGAATTCCCCTCCATTAATGAATCTTCAATCCTTTCTTTTTCTATTTTTTTTAAATTCAATTTGTTTTACAGCCCAAATATTGGATGTAAAAATTATAGGGAATAAGAATACTAAAGATGAAATTATCCTCAGAGAAATTAATCATCCTTACCCTGCAGAATTTGATTCCTCAATGGCAAAAGAAGATAGAAACCGTATTTATAATTTAGGTTTATTTTCCACTGTTGATATTCAGCTGATTGATTCCTTTTATACAGTAACTTTAGTGGAAACCTTTCGTTTTTTCCCTATTCCCATTGCAGATTATAATGAATCAAAAGGTTGGTCTTATGGAGGGGGGATTGCATTTTTAAACTTCAATGGAAAGAATCAAAAACTAATTTTTGGTGGAATTGGAGGAGAAGAAACAACTTATTTTCTTGATTTTAATGATCCATGGATAGCTGGAGATCATGTGTCTTTATCTGGGAATATTTACCAATTTCACACACAAAGTCCTGTTTATTCATATCAATATAAGGAAAGTGGTATTAATATAGGTTCAGGATTTTATAAAAAGGACATTCATAAATTCAATTTTCTACTAGGCTTGGAAACTGCATCAATTGACACCGCCGGGTCTAAAAATTTAGATTTAAACTACCCTTATGAAATATTTTCAGACTATCAATATATTCGAGGGGAATTTGGATATGTGTTTGATCAGAGGGATATTTATCTAGATCCTACTTCTGGGAAAAAAGTCACTTTTTACTTTAGACCTAAAATTTCAATGGATACATCAGAAAATTATTATCGTTTTCAATTTGGATACTCAAAATATTATAAACTTTCTAAAAATTATTTAAACCCGGTATTTTCTGTTTATTCAAAATTGCACGTACAATTTTCTAAAGCTCTCCCAATTTTTGAATATAAGTATTTGGGAGGTGAAGATTTTGTGAGAGGATATTCACCGTTGCCGGAAGAAAATGACAGTGAAGTATCCCATTTGATAGAAGGATTTAATATTATTTATCAATCATTTCAATTACAGCATACACTTTTTGAAAAGAGGGATTATAGTGGTGTAGAACTAGGTATTGATATGGTTTACTTTGGTGATTTTGGAATTAGTGCCAATAAGATTTCCTCATTTAGATTGCGGGAAACATTAATTGGATTTGGATTTGGATTTAGATTTTTTGCTTCAGGTGCGGGCGTAATTGGGATAGACTTTGGTTTTAATCCATATGGCCAAAAGTTTCTTCACCTTTCTGATAGTAACTAACTTTTTTTTCGAAATATCATTGCCTTTTCAAAACGGTTTTCCGTTCCATCCACCATTCTTTTGATATTACTCCTATGGGTGTAAATAATAAATAAACTTAATAAAACGGTAAATGGTAAGAAATAAGGATTATGGATTGCATCTTTAAAATAATGTGCAAAGTAAATAACTGAAATACTTCCCAACATTGTTCCTAATCCCACAAAGCCGGTGAGTAACAGGATAACCAGCCATAAAAGGATGGCAAGGGAAATAGTAGGCCATGAAATTGCAAAAACCATTCCTACTGCTGCTCCACCGCCTTTTCCACCTCGAAATCCATGATAAATTGGGTATACATGTCCCAATATAGCGGCGATGCCGCATAATATGATGAGCAGATTTGGATCAAGGGTTCCGGAAAAAATGGGAAGATTCATTGCCGAAATAAATTTTGCTGAAATAAAACCTTTCATTATATCAACAAATAAAACCCCTGCTGCAAAAGCTGCCCCCTGGGTCCGAAATGCATTTGTTCCTCCAGCATTGCCGCTGCCTAAATTACGAATGTCAACCCCCTTTAATTTTCCAAGGAGGACGCTCCCAGAAGTTGAACCAATTAGATAGCTTAATCCTAATTTTATAATGAGTTCCATTGAAATTATTAATTTACAGCTTGGATGCCTGCTACCAAGCTCCCTGGACCGGCATGAACACCCAAAGCACAGCCCATATCAATCAAGTAAATCTTTTCTATTTTTGTATGACCTTTTTGAATTAAATCCATCAATAATTTCCCATCGTCATGCGTATTGCTATGACCAATAATTATAGTATAATATGTATCGGCTTCCATTTTAGATAATACGAATTTCCCTAATTTTTTAGGGAGATTTTCTGTACCCAATAAAACTCCTGCTGCACCTAAGGTTCCATTATCTTTTGTTTTTAATACAGGGCGGATATTGAGAAAGTCGGCGACAGTTTTAACCCATGCAGGCAATCGGCCGCCCCTCACTACATATTTTAAATCTTTAATTGCCAGAAAGATTTTTGAAGAGGAAATAATTTCAGGTAATAAAGCATTTATTTCCTCCAGACTTTTTCCTGCTTTTGCCAGAGAGGCTGCTTTCATCACAATCAACCCAAGTCCAGCTGAAGCAGAAAATCCATCCAAAACGGTAATATTTTTTTTATCAACCCGTTTTGCAGCATTTAATGCAGATTGGTAGGTGCCGCTCAATTCATGGGGAATATGAATAGAAATTATTGAGTCATAATGGGATTTGAGAAATTGGTACTGCCGTCTAAAATCACCAGGAGTAGGCTGTGAAGTCTGAGGATGATTTGGATTGGTTTCCAGCTCTTTAAAGAATTCCTCAGGTGTTTGTGAAACCTTATCTACATACCCAATATCACCAAAATTATAGCGAACAGGAACCACAAAAATATCCAAGTCGATATCATCGGGAATATCTGCACCTGAATCGGTTACAATGGCAACTCCTTTGGTCTTGTGACTTTGCGCTGCTTCCTGTTGCTGCCACATATCATCTGCTTTTTCTCCTGTTACAGTGCCAAAATTAGAACAAATTTTAAACACCTCTGAGGGATCATTTACATGAATATGTACTTTCGCTTTCTTCTTACTTCCAGCAATAACCAGACTGTTCCCATTTGTGAGTAGAGATTCCCGCAAATCTTTATGAATTATTTTGTCGCCTTTTATTATACATTCGGTACAATACCTGAATTCTGAATTTTCAAAATCAGCTCTATTATCATCCATATCAACAGTTATCTGCTTACTTGCTAGGTCTGTTTTAAATCCTTTTAAGTCACCATTTTTAATAAAACTGAAAATCCCATGGAGAAAATCAACAAAGCCCTGAGCCCCTGCGTCTACTACCCCCGCTTTTTTTAATACTGCCAAAAGATTAGGAGTATTTTTAAGAGATTTTTCTGCTTCATTAATTCCCAATTCTAGAAAATGTTCAAAATCATGATTTTGAGATTGAATCAATTCAATTAATCGATTTGAAAAATCAGTGAGTACTGTGAGTATGGTTCCCTCCTGGGGTTCTGCCAATGCATCTCGTGCATATTCTGCTCCGAATTTTACGGCTTTGGCAAAAGATTCGGGGGTCATTTTTTCTACTCCGGCAGCACCATCACTAAGTCCCTGAAAAAATTGAGCCAAAATTACCCCTGAATTGCCACGGGCACCATCTAATGCTGCATCAGCAATAAGAGCCAGCATATCATCCACTCGAGGATGTACCATATTTGAGGTTGAATCCAGAATGGAAGTCAATGTAAATGCCATATTGGTACCCGTATCTCCATCAGGAACAGGGAATACATTGATTTTATTTAGGTAATCCTGTCTTGAAAGCACATTATTTACCCCTGCAACCATTGCCCGATGCAATCGAGCACCATCTAAATATGTAATTTTATTCATTTTTTAATCTATCCATTGAATTACGGCATTTGAAGGTTACAAACAATCTATAGTATAAAAAAAGTGTTTAGGGGAATGGGTTCTGGGTCTTGGTTGTAAAACCAATATATAGGTATTTATGAAGAAAACCTTTTCAAAAAGCGAATTGTTTTCAGTCCATCAAACCAGCGGTGGAATTGTTCCTTAAAGTGTAATTCAGATGGAGCGTTGTTTTGAATTTTGCTCCAAATAATTTCTATTCCCTCTATTTTGAGAAAACCAATAAGATTGGGATGAATTGATTTTATATCCTTCAATAAATCATTGAGACTACTCTCCCAAGCACTACCCCCAAGTTGAAGCCATTTGGATAAATATCGATAAGCATCATCAGAATAATATAGGTTGGCAATATCAAATCCTTTTTGTAGTTGTTCCATTCGGTATCCGGTGCCAAGGTACACTCTTGAAATTGGGCGTGGAGAAGGAAACACCAATGTTTCTGGAATATTATGTACCCCACAGTATTTGGTTAATTCCTGCAAAAAATAAAAATCTTCTGTTGCTTTTTTCCGAGACATACCACCCACAGCACAATATGCTTCAGCAGTACATACTATGGTGGATCCCATGGATACATAGCCATAGGGAGAACCTGCATCCTTCATTTTTTCAGCAGTGGTTTTAAGAAAATTTTCATATTTTCCAATAGCATCATTAATAGCGGAATCCTCTGATTGTAAATGGTCGAAACCAATGACAGCAGCGGAGGTATTATGGGAATCAAAATACTGCGTCACTTTTGAAAGATAATCAGGACTTACCTTTGTATCTGCATCAGTGCAGAAAATGAGGCTTTTGGGTGAAATCAAATAGGGGAGAACTAAATCCATACCGATCTTCCGAGCTAAACCAACTCCCGCATGTTTTAAAGGCAGTTCAAGTCCCGAAGAAGCTGCATCAATTACGGCATGTGGAAATTGATAATTATTCCCATTGAGTTTTTGAAGGGTTAATTGGTTATTTTTCTTGACAGATTGAGGTGAGTTATTAGCATTATTAATTACCACCGCTACCAGCGTTTGATTTAGTAATTCCGGTTTATTTTTATTAATACTTTCAAGAGTTTGGGAAAGAAATTTGAATTCTGAATAAGCTGGAATAACGATTGCCTGATTAAACGTACGGTTTATAAAGGTCTCAATTTTCCACGGACCCGAAACCCCTCTTTTTTTAAGGTAGGAATGAGTGGAATTACAGGATGACATCTTTCAATATAACTCCTAACGCCGTTTCAAAATTACCTTCAGGAATCCAATGAATTTTTATGCCGTTATTTTCCATGTTTCGGAAAAATGTCATTTGTTTTTTTGCAAATTGATGAATCGCCGTATTGAGTAGCCCCGTCATTTCCTCTTTGGAATAGTCCCCCTTTAAAAATCTACTAATGAAGCGATATTCTAATCCAAGAGTATCTAGACGGTGATGGGTGACACC
>Ga0208278_1001108_pt1 | contig 13303 bp, 15 predicted proteins | sample ETN01SmetaG_FD_185794 | JGI IMG/M metagenome (GOLD analysis project Ga0208278, IMG submission 185794) | Marine microbial and viral communities from oxygen minimum zone, Eastern Pacific Ocean - ETNP2014F12-01SV259 (SPAdes) (version 2) | ecosystem: Environmental > Aquatic > Marine > Oceanic ...
CAATAGTTGTTCAATAAACTTCAGCTTCTAATCTAAACCCTACTAAATAGTCGGTAGGAGACATTTTAGAATGGCACAATTATTTGGCTTTACAATACAAAAAGCACAAAAGGATATGGGCCCCCGTGAAAAAACTTTCACGGACCCCACTCCTGATGATGGCGCAATTGAGATCGCTGGTGGCGGTTTCTTTTCATCTGTTTTAGATACGGATGGAAGAGAACGATCTGACCTTGATTTTATCAGAAAATATAGAGATATCGCAATGCAGGCCGAGTGTGATGCAGCAATTGAGGATATCGTTAATGAAGGTATTATTTCTAATCTTAATGATGTTGCAGTCCAAATTGATCTAATTAATATCCCATATTCAGAAAAAATTAAAAGAAGGATCAGAAACGAATTTGATGAAGTTCTGAGACTTCTTAATTTTAATGAAAAAGGCCATGACATCTTTCGTAGATGGTATATAGATGGAAGAATCTACTATCACAAAGTTATTGATTCTAAAGACCCGCAAAGGGGTGTTACACAGTTAAGACTTATTGATCCTACCAAAATTCGGAAAGTTAGAGAAACTCAAAAAGAACCTGATGTTAAAAATCAGGGTATAGAAATGATCTCTAAAGTAGAGGAATACTTTATCTACAACGATAAAGGATTTGCTGGAGCAGGGGTTCATGGTACTGACCAGGGCATTAGAATATCATCTGATGCAATTGTGTATGTTCCCTCTGGTTTACTTGATGGTAATTCTGGTAGAGTTCTTTCATATCTCCATAAGGCAATCAAACCAGTTAATCAGTTGCGTATGATTGAGGATGCGATTGTTATATACCGTATATCTCGAGCGCCAGAACGTAGAATATTCTATATTGACGTTGGTAATCTTCCCAAAATAAAAGCAGAACAATATCTAAAAAATGTTATGGATCGGTATCGCAATAAGTTGGTATACGATGCAAGCACTGGTGAGATTCGTGACGATAGAAACCACATGAGTATGTTAGAAGATTTCTGGCTTCCACGAAGAGAGGGTGGCCGAGGAACAGAGATTTCAACCCTTCCCGGCGGCTCTAATCTTGGAGAGATAGATGATATCGTATACTTCCAACGGAAACTATACCGTTCACTTAACGTGCCGATTTCAAGACTTGAAGCTGAACAAAGCTTCTCCCTCGGCCGAGCTACAGAAATTACCAGAGATGAACTTAAATTTACTAAATTCGTACAACGGATTCGGAAAAAGTTCACACCCATATTCACTGACGTTCTCAAAACCAACCTTCTCCTTAAAGGAATAATTTCTCCAGAGGATTGGCCGAGGATGCAAGAACATATCCAGTATGACTTTATGGAGGACGGACACTTTGCAGAGTTAAAGGAAGCAGAGTTGCTTGAAGATAAACTTCAAGCACTTGACAGTATACAGTCTTATATTGGTACATTCTTTAGTAAGGAGTATGTGTTAAAGAAAGTTCTGCGATTTACAGATGCTGAAGTTATTGAGATGCGTGATCAAATTGCGAAAGAACTCGATACTGATCCAATGGATGGTGGAATTACAATACCAGATGTCGGTGATGGCATTACACGTTATCCACAAGATGCCGCTGGTGCTGCTATTCCTGCTGATGATGTACACAAATATGATGATGATGTTCCGCCAGGTAAGGGAGCTCCAGGCGCTCCTGGTCAGTCAGCAGATATTACAAAGGATCATGATGATGGTGATAATGAAAAAGACGAAGAGATAAAAGATAGAAGTTTTATTGCTAAAAACGGTTTGAAGAAAGGAAAGAGAAAATGAGTAAAGAAATTGTAGATGCAATTATATCAGGAGAGAATCTTGAAGCGGAGAAACAGTTTTCAACTGCAATAAGTGGTAAGGTTGGTGATGCTTTAGAGATAAAACGTAGAGAACTTGCAAAAGTTTTTGTAAATACTGAGCCACAGGAAACAACTACAGATGAAACGGATTGAACAAGTCTACGAGTCAACTGTTGTTGAGCGGGATGAACACAAAAAATCTAAACAATATAAGAAACTTTCTCCGAAAATGAAGGATGCTGTAGATGAAATTTTTAAAAAAATGGACACTAAACCTTCAGATTTCCTAAATAGTTTCGAGAAAACTATTAGTGATGTATCAAAAAAATACAGAGTTCCTGAAAAGGAATTATTGTCATATTTTGAAAGAGAAATGTTAGCAATATAGGAGTTTGAGATATGATTTTAACGGGAAGTGCTTCAGCTGTTACTACAGCAACCGATTTAAGCAGAGCTACTAGAATTAGGGTCGGTGCAACTAACGCTGGTACAGTTACTATTGCCGCTACGTTAGGAACATTTAATGCAGTAAGTGCTGTAGCTGGTGCAGCTATTACTGTATCTTCTCATGGTTTTATTACAGGGGATGAAGTTACTTATGCAGGCGCAGATGCAATACCAGAATTAACATCAGGGGCAAATTATTTTGTATATAAAGTAGATGCAAATACAGTAAATCTGTCAACAACTTTTGCTAATGCTATAAAAGGAACTGTTATAACTTTAACTGATGGAGGAACTTCTGAAAATCATACAATAACGGCCACAAATACTTTTGCTGGTACGGTAGTATTAATTCAGAATGATGTAATAATTATAGATAAAAAGCCAGGAGATACAATTGCTTGTGGTGCTGCAATGAGTTGTACTGCAATTGGTAATCAACCATAAGGGATAGGTATATGAAGTTAATATCAGAAACAGTCGAAGATGTTGAATATATTACCGAAGAAAAAAACGGTGAAAAACAATATAAAATCAGAGGTATTTTCATGCAAGCAGATGTGAAGAACCGTAATGGTCGTGTTTATCCTATGGAAGTTTTGCAGAAAGAAGTTAGTAAATATAACAAGAATTTTATTCAACAAAAGAGAGCCTTTGGTGAACTCGGCCATCCAGACGGCCCAACAGTAAATCTTGAAAGAGTTTCCCATATTACTACCAGTTTAACCCCAGATGGTAAGAATTTTCTGGGTGAAGCAAAAATTATGGACACTCCTATGGGCAAAATTGTAAAAAATCTCATGGATGAGGGGTGTAAATTGGGAGTTTCTTCCAGAGGAATGGGCAGTTTAACCAAACAAAATGGTGCAAATTATGTTCGTGATGACTTTTATCTCGCAACAGCGGCAGATATTGTTGCTGATCCTTCCGCACCAAACGCCTTTGTAGAAGGTATTATGGAAGGAAAAGAATGGGTTTGGGATAACGGAGCCCTTCTGGAAGCGGAAATGGTAGAAATGAAGAATGAATTTAACACAAAACAACGCAATAGAAACGCAAACAAACAGGCTTTAGCGTTTGCAAAGTTTCTTAAAAGACTTTAATCTTATAAATATATAATACGAATTACTTAGGTAAGGAGACACCCTATGTCAGAATTAGAACAAACAATTGAAGAGTTGGAAGCGGAAGTACTTGCTGAGCTCGATGAAGCAAGCGATGCCCAGACAAAGGGTGCCGCAACTGCCGAACCTATAAAGAAGGTTGGTAAAGAAACTCCAAAAGGCGAAACAGAAGATCTTGGCGGTGCAAAACCCGAAGCAAAAGTAGAAAAGGGTGCTGATGAAGATCGGAAAGAGAAAGCAATCGGTAAAAAAGCAGCTGATTCTGCTGATGAAGTTTCTGGTGATGATCAACAGAAGGGTGCTGGTAAAGCAGATGCCCCTCAAAAGTTGGCTGCTGGGGATGATGTAGAACCAGAAGATGACCAAGAAGTTGTTTCTGAGGCCAAAAAGTTAACTAAGGCACAGACACTTGAACAGATTGGTAAAATGAAAAAATCTGAAATCGATGAAATGCTTGCAGCACATCAGTCTAAATTGGCTGAAGCAGAAAATGCAAAGTCTGAAGAAGAGTTGAAGAAACTTGAAGACGCAAAGGCAGACATCGAAGAAAAAATTAAATCGATTAGTGTCAAGGAAGATGTTGCAGCCCTTACGGAAGGTGAAGAACTTTCTGAAGAGTTTAAAGAAAAGGCTGCAATAATTTTTGAAGCTGCAGTTAAATCAAAGACCCGTGAAGAGATTACTCGTATTCATGACAGTCTGACTTCTGAGTTTGATGTAAAATTATCAGAACAGGTTGAAGGTCTTACAGAAAAAGTAGATACATATCTTAACTATGTCGTTGATGAATGGATGAAAGAGAACGAGTTGGCTATCGAGCGTGGACTTAAAGGCGAGATCGCAGAAGACTTCATCTCTGGGCTGAAACAATTATTTGAAGATCATTATATTGATGTGCCGAATGAGAAGTACGATGTACTTGAAGCACAATCTGAAAAAATTGACGAACTTGAATCAAAGGTTAATCAGGTTATGGAGCGTAACGTTGCTCTTAACACAGATAAATCTGGTCTAGTTCGTGAACAGGTTATTTCCGAGGCTTCCGAAGATTTAACCGACACTGAAATTGAAAAGTTCAAAAGCCTTGTAGAAGATGTCGATTTTGTTGATGAAGAGTCCTTTAGAGCAAAACTCGACACCTTAAAGGATAATTATTTCCCTAAGACGGCAGTTGAACAATCCCTTGATGATGAAGATGGTGGCACCGCACAGGACATTGATACGACTGAAGCAATGGGCGCTTATATGTCGGCTATCAGTCGTAATCAGCAACGTGCCAGTTAATATTATAACAAAGATGTAAAAATAAAGGAGAAACAAATGTTTCAAACAGAACATCTACAGGAAAAGTGGCAACCAGTCCTTGAACATCCCGATCTTCCCCCGATTGAGGATTCTTATAAGCGGGCCGTAACCACTCTCATCCTAGAAAACCAAGAAGCTGCTTTAAGAGAGGATCGAGGATTCCTTTCAGAAGTCGCTCCTGTAAACGCAATGTCTGGTGGACAGATGGATACATGGGATCCAATCATGATTTCTCTCGTTCGCCGTGCAATGCCTAACCTGATTGCTTATGACGTATGTGGCGTTCAACCAATGACAGGACCAACTGGTCTTATCTTTGCAATGCGCTCCTCGTTTACCTCTCAGGACGGTGCTGAAGCTCTCGTTGACGAGTCGATGCCCGATATCTCTAACCAGAACGCTGCTGGTTCTATTGGTGGTGGTGACGTTGGTGCATCAGAAACCAATCCTGCGGTTCTAAATGATGGTTCGCCAGGTACTTATGTAAGTGCAACTGGTATGACTACGGCGCAGGCCGAAGCTTTAGGCGATAGTGGTAGTAATGCTTTCGCTGAAATGGCGTTCTCAATCGAAAAGTCCACAGTTACGGCAGTTTCCCGTGCTCTCAAAGCCGAGTACACGATGGAACTTGCTCAGGACTTAAAAGCAATCCACGGTTTGGATGCTGAGACAGAACTTGCTAATATTCTGTCCACAGAAATCCTTGCAGAAATCAACCGTGAAGTTGTTCGTTCACTTTATGTAACCGCTGTTGCTGGTGCTCAGGTAAACACGACTAATGCTGGTATCTTCGACCTTGATACAGACTCTAACGGACGTTGGAGTGTTGAAAAGTTCAAAGGTTTGATGTTCCAGATTGAACGTGATGCCAATGCAATTGGACAACAGACTCGCCGGGGTAAAGGTAATATAATCATCTGTTCTGCTGATGTTGCTTCTGCACTTCAGATGGCAGGTGTTTTGGATTATACTCCTGCTCTTAACTCCAACAATCTAAATGTTGATGACACATCTGCTACATTTGCTGGTGTGATGAATGGCCGGTTCAAAGTTTATGTTGATCCGTATTCTGCTAATGTTGCTGCAAAACAGTATTATGTTTTGGGTTACAAAGGCACATCTCCATATGACGCTGGATTCTTTTATTGTCCTTACGTTCCGCTACAGATGGTTCGTGCGGTTGGTGAAAATTCCTTCCAGCCCAAGATTGGTTTCAAGACACGTTATGGTCTTGCTGCTAACCCGTTTGCCGCATCTGGTGCGGTTGCTGCTGGTGACACAGTTAATACCGATGCGTCCTTGGATGCAAATACCAACGCTTGGTATCGTAGGGTTCAGGTTGTAAACCTTATGTAATAATAAAAAGAACTTTCTACAACTAAACTTAGGGAGTGTTTCGGCACTCCCTTTTTTTGTTTATAGTTGTTCTAAATTTATAAATATAAATATGAAATTAAAAAAGATGATTATTGTAACAGGCTTTATGGTACTTTTTCCTTCTTTATTATTTGCAGCAGATACAAATACTACATCTACAGTAGTAACGGACAAAACGCCCCCAACTGCATCTGCTCCCTCAATTGTTATTAACAACAGTGATGTGTGTAAAAGTGCCGCAAGTGCTGCTATACAAACGCAAATTTTAGGATTTGCTTCAGGTATAACTGTAACTGATGAAAACTGTGAAAGACTAAAACTTGCTCGTTCCATATACGGTATGGGCATGAAAGTTGCTGCTGTATCTCTATTATGTCAAGATGCTCGAGCATTTGATGCAATGTGGATGGCCGGAACACCTTGTCCATATAAGGGCAAGATTGGTGATGATGCAAAAAATGCTTGGGAAGAAAATCCCGAAGACGCACCAACTGATAGTAAAGTATTCAAAAAAAAAGAATTGACGGAGACAACAGAGGAAATAGAGGACTAGATTATGAAATGCCCGATGATTATTCCACAGAAGAAAGAGTTACCGAAGCTCCAAACACATTTGCGTATGTCGGCGGCGCTGCGGTTGTTCTCAGCGTTATTGGTATATTCTTTGGTATTCCTCCCTTCCTCATTTTCTAGAGCCGGTGATGGCGTAGATTCCAACACAATTACATCAGGCACTACTACTTCAGAATCAAGTGGTACTTCTACTTCAACAACTGTCAATAATGATGATGGTTCACAAACTATTACAGAAACAACCCCTATTACAACTACTACAACCACAACAACTGTTACACAGACAGCGGTTCCTAATATTGTCGATAACCCAACTTTTACAAATAATCAAGGTGGTGGTTCATCTACCGATTGGAATATTGCAGCCTGTGGCGGTTCTGGGTGTGCATTTAGCCCTTCCACTGGGTTTAAAACCTCTTACGGTACAGGAGCAATAACACAGAGTGAAACTATAGAAAATATTGAAAATTTTAATATAAGTCAAACAGAATCTGGGCAAGGTATGACTTTTTCATTTGGTGCAGATGTTAACAATACTCGTAATAATCAAATAGGTGGTAATTATTCTCAAGGAGGCACTACAGATACATGGTCAATTAAACTTGAAATATTTAATGAGGGCGGTACTTTATTAGGTGATGAAGCTATAGGTGTAACTGGTGGTGCTAATATGGGCACTACGTATCAAACTAATCAAACAGAAACAGGAACTCTGAACATAAATGCTGGTAATAATATCTATAGTGGAACATTAACTTTATCTGGTATTGATAACGGATATTGGAGTGGTTTCTATGGGCCAAGTTTTAATAATGTATTTACTACTTTTCTGTATAATGAAATAGAAACAGAAATAACAACATCCACCACATATTCAGATTTAGTCAGTACAGTTAGTTGTGAAATTTTAAATACCTGTCCACCACCACCTTCAAACGAATTGCCGCCAGGCGTAAATATTATGGAGCCAACTAATTCAAACAATGATGCTGTAATATTAGCACCGCCGCCGGTTGAAGCGATTCAAGAGATGCCAAGCGGCGGGCCCAGTGAACAACAAACTGTTCAAATGGCACCAGTAGAATTAACACCGCCTCCAATTGAGGTAGTAAGTATTGAGGCTCCTTCTATGGAAATGGGCCCACCAGTACAAATGGAAACACAAGTAGCAAATATAGAAATGGAATTGAATAATGATTTATCAAGTGGAGAACCTATGGAAGCCCCAGCACCGCAAGGTGGAAGAAGTGTCGCAACTCCAGAACCAACTACAACATCAGAACCTAATGTGGAACCAGAGCAGCCAGCAGAAGAACCAAGAACAGAATCAAATGCAGAACCAAAACCAGAGCCCGAAGTTGCCGATGCTAAACCACAAGATGCTGCAAGTTCTGATAATAAACCAGAGTCAAAGCAACCAGATGCAGAACCCAAACCAGAACCAGAACCAGAGGCTGAATCAAAAAGTGTTACAGTACAAAAACAATCCACTAAAAAACAAGAAGGGAAAACTAAGTCTGTATCTGTGAAGAAACAAAATAAACCTGTATCTAAGAAACAGGCTAAGAGACAAGCAAAACAAAAATCTGCAAATAAAATAGTTAAAAATATGGGGGATAAAGGTAAGTATGAAGGGGGTAATCAATTAAAAACTTTGATTGTTATGCAAGTTTTAGGTAATTCAAAGTCTTTCTTTAGTAGTCAAAAAATGTTACAAGACACACCCAATTTCTTTCAACCAACGACAATACCTGATAATAGTATTTCGGATAATAATGCAGCTGCCTATTTTATGATAGGTGGAAGTGACGCAGCACACAACGCATTAATAGAATTACAATACAAATAGGAGTTAACAAATGTCAGATGATGGCAAAACAGAAGTTGAGTTTGCCGGTGTTAAGTTTCGGGGTGGAAAAATATTCGTAATTATTACAGCATTATCAACACTGGGAGGCGGACTTTACGCAGGCTTTGAGTTTTATAAAGACTACGTAAATATGAGAACAAAGATAGAGAAATACACAGCACCAGACTTATCTGGTTTTGATAAGAAACTTGCTGTTCTCCGTGAAGAGATGCAAGCCCTAACGGTTGAGGTGAAAGCAAAAGAAGAATTAATTCAAGATGCCAGAGATTATACTAAAGAGATTAAGACTGATCTCAAAGACGAATTGCACATAATGTCAAAACAGGTTGACAGTATAGAGAAACGTGGCAAGGAGGCCTTTCGGTTAGTACGAGACAGTATTGATAAAAATGATACCAAAGTTCGTAAGATGGTAACAGTCAATTCTGATAGATTTGATACTCGTAGAGAACAAATACGAAAAGATATGGATGCTCTGGAAACCAGATTAAAAAAAGAAATGAAGGAATTGAGAGATTCTATCTCTAATCAGATTAAGAAAGCTCTTGAGAACCCTCTTGCTAATATGAGAAAGTAATAAGAAGTTATAAATAGTATTATGGCAACAGCACAATCACCACTCGCAAGACAACCAACTAAACTGGACTATGCAAGCCCAACCCAATTTCGTTTTGGTATTCAACAGTTACCGAAAGTGGAGTTTTTTACTGTCGGTGCAAATTTACCAGGCATTACAGTGGGGGTAGCAACAGTATCAACACCATATAAAGACATTCCAACTATGGGTGATAAAGTAGAATATGATACTCTTGATATTACATTTATCGTAGATGAATACTTAGAAAACTATAAATCTCTTCATGATTGGATAACAGGTATAGGGTTTCCTAGTGACAGAGCAGAATTTAAAACATATAGAGATGAAACATCAAACACTCCGGCCGGTGGTTCAACTCCATCAGTTGACCTTGTTGAACAAGCCGTTCCAGATAAAGCAATGTACTCTGATGCATTTCTTATGATTCTGTCAAATAAAAATAACCCAATTTTAAACATTAATTTTCAGAATATATTTCCCATATCACTTAGTTCGTTGGATTTTACACAGACAGCAACAGATGTTGAGTATCTAACCGCCACAGCATCATTCGAATATCAAATTTACAAGTTTGAAAGTGTCTAAATACCTATGAGCAGATTTGGTAAGCTTTAACATTTATCAAATCTAAAAACACACAACATTGATTGTGGTAATATAAAACAAGGGAGAGAAACCAAACTGCTCACTTTTTAGTATGGAGATATTATGGATTTAGAAGTTTTAAAACAAAGTGCAAACAAAGACCTCCCTATCTCTGATCATGAACGAATTGATCAGGAATCATATAAAAATCAGGCTATCAAACAGAAGTGGTTAAACCATAAAGCAGACTTCGAACTTCTGTTGGTTAAAGCAAAAACAGACCATCAGCTCCTATATCGACAGAAATGGGAGTATTATGGTGGTAAGGCAGAAGCAAAGGTATATGCTGCAAAGCCGTTTGACATTAGAGTTATGAAAACGGATCTTGTCATGTATATACAGTCTGATGAAGATATCCTCAAAATTTCTAATAAAATTGGTTACTACGAAACTTGTGTAGATTATTGCAAGGGCGTAATCAAATCAATTGACAATCGTGGCTGGGATATCAAAAACTCAATAGAGTGGAAAAAATTCGAAGCAGGGATGATGTAGTGGGTGTTATCCAAGATGCATATATCCAAGAAAAATGAAGTCTATTTGCAACTAACTGATGTTGAGCCTTCAATTGCTGCTGAACTTAATTCTTTCTTTACTTTTGAGGTTCCAAACGCAAAGTTTATGCCAGCAGTTCGTAATCGTGTATGGGATGGTAAAATACGATTATTCTCTCCAGCTACAGGTGAGATATATGTGGGATTGTTGGAATATGTTAAAAAATACTGTGATAAACATAATATTTCCTATATACTTGAGAAGGGAGTAGAAGATGAGAGGGTCGTTGCTAGTGAGGTTGTTAACGGGTTCGTCAGAAGCCTCAAACTTAAAAGTAAAGGAAAGTCTCTTAAAGTACGAGATTATCAAATACAAGCTGTGCAACATGCTATCTCTAGAAATCGTGCTCTTCTTCTTTCTCCTACTGCTTCTGGTAAATCCTTAATAATATATTCTCTAATTCGTTATTATCACCTAATGGGCTTGAAAACCTTGATTCTTGTTCCTACCACATCATTGGTTGAACAGATGTATACAGACTTCGAAGACTATGGATGGTCGTCTGGTACATATTGCCAGAAAATATATCAGGGCTATGACCGCAAGGTTACTAAAGATGTTGTGATCTCAACGTGGCAGTCTATCTATAAAATGCCTAAGAAATATTTTGAACAGTTTGGTTGCGTAATTGGCGATGAGGCTCACACATTTAAGGCTAAGTCTCTAACAAGAATAATGACTAAATTACACCAATGTAAATACAGATTTGGTTTTACAGGGACACTTGATGGTACAGAAACACACAAATTAGTATTAGAGGGGTTGTTTGGTGCAGTAGAGAAGGTTGTAACGACTAGAGAGTTAATGGATAAAAAAACTCTGGCGAACTTAAAGATAAAATGTATAGCACTAAAACATCCAGAGATTAAAAAGAGGATGAGTTATGCTGAAGAAATAGATTACCTTGTTTCGTGTGAATCTAGAAATAAGTTTATTTTAAATTTATGTAATACTATTGGCGGTAACACCCTCTGTCTGTTTCAATTAGTAGAAAAACATGGTAAAATATTATATGACGGTATGAAAGGAAGTGAAAATGTATATTTCGTATATGGCGGCACAGACACAGATCAAAGGGAGAAAATTCGTGGACTTGTTGAGAAACATAAAAACTCAACAACTATTGCGAGCTACGGTACTTTTAGCACTGGTATTAATATTCGTAACATTAACAACATCGTGCTCGCAAGTCCAAGTAAGTCCAAGATTAGAGTTCTGCAATCCATCGGCCGTGGATTGCGGCGGAGCTCAATTAAAGATTCCATTTTAATATACGATATTGCAGATGATATTTCGTATGGGGAAAGACGTAACTTCACTCTCAATCATTTCACAGCACGGATAAATATCTATAACGAAGAACAATTCAATTATGAAATTAGTAGGACAAAACTCAAATGAACCAAGAAAGCCCATACAAAATAGTTAAGCTCGTTAATGGCGAGGATATTATCTGTATGATTGAAGATGACGGTGATACGAGTTATAAAATAATATGGCCTCTAAAAATGCAAGTTCTCCCTAAAATGACCAAAGACGGTGGTATTTTAGAATCCCTCAATTTAAGTACTTGGATACAATCATATACAGAAGAAAGAACATTTAATCTGCCTTTAACAAGTGTTATTATGATGGCCGAAGCTTCTCCCGGCCTTTCAAAATATTATGAATTTGTGTTAAGAAAACTTAAACAAAGTGAAGATACCCCACAAGCATCTGATACAATTTGGGATGCTGATTATCAAGAAGAGGAAGTTTATGATGAGCTCTTAGAAGAAGAAGAATCACCAAGTAAACTTATTCATTAATTGCTCTACATAGCCTATTATACAGAAAAAATATATTTTGTCAAGTCCCAAATGGGAATTGACATGCCCTCAAATAAATGGTATAGTTGTTTAACATTTAAGGAGTGATAATGGCTAAAAAAGGTAAAACTGTCCACTATGTTGATAATAAGAAATTTCTTCAAGCTATGATTGCTTGGAATGAGGAAGTGCAAATTGCAGAAGAAAAGGGCGAACCACCACCTCCCGTAACAAATTACATAGGTGAATGTTTTCTCAAGATAGCACAACATTTGTCCTACAGGCCCAATTTTATTAATTATACCTATAGGGAGGAGATGATATCAGATGGTATTGAAAATTGTTTACAATACGTTAAGAATTTCAATCCAGAGAAATCAAAGAACCCTTTCGCATATTTTACACAAATTATATACTATGCTTTTATTAGAAGAATTCAAAAAGAAAAAAAACAAACCCATGTTAAAAATAAAATAATTGAAAAAAATAATTATTCTGCTTATACCACAATGGAAGGAGATGATACTGCCTACCATGTAGAAGGGTTTGACCCTTTGGTAATGTTGCCAGAAGAAGATATTTACAAGCCTAAAAAATCTGAAAATGGAAACAAGAAAGGCCTAGAAAATTTTATGGAGTCTAAAGAAACGAAATATAAATTATGAAGATATCATTAATTTCTGACACACATTTCGGCGCTAGAAATGATAATCAAAATTTTAACGAATATTTCTACAAATTTTATGAAAATGTATTCTTCCCATATCTGATAGACAATAACATAACCACATGTGTGCATTTGGGTGATGTTGTTGATAGACGTAAATATATTAGTTATAAGATTGCTAATGATTTTAGAAACAGATTTATTGAACGATTTGGTGAACTTGGAATAGAGCTGCATATAATTGTTGGGAATCACGATACGTATTATAAGAATACTAGCGAAGTTAATTCTATGAATGAGCTTGTTAGTGATCATATGACATATACAAAGCCTCAAATTGTAGAGTTTGATGGTTGTCTTATTCAATTTATGCCGTGGATAAATTCTGGGAATTATGAGGAATCTATGACAGCATTGAAAAAATCTCGAGCCGAGATAGTTTTTGGCCATTTAGAAATTGCTGGTTTTGAAATGAATAAAGGATATAGGACAGATAGGGGGTATGAT